>Ga0307513_10004524_pt1 | contig 18536 bp, 25 predicted proteins | sample 15_EM_MG_FD_202174 | JGI IMG/M metagenome (GOLD analysis project Ga0307513, IMG submission 202174) | Populus trichocarpa ectomycorrhiza microbial communities from riparian zone in the Pacific Northwest, United States - 15_EM | ecosystem: Host-associated > Plants > Roots > Unclassified | place...
ATGTTCGTGCTTGCGGCCCGCAGCACCAGAAAAAGGATCGGCTGAGATGTGGACAAGGCTCTACGCCCTGATCGTCAAGGAACTGCTCGCCGTGCTGCGCGATCCCAAGGGCCGCGCCATCCTGATCGGTCCGCCGATCGTGCAGCTTCTTGTCTTCTCCTATGCGGCGACGCTCGAGGTGCGCAATGTCGATGTCATGATCCTCAACCGCGACAGCGGCCATTGGGGCCAGGAACTGATCGAGCGCATCGATGGCTCGCCGACTTTCCGCCGGATCGAGATGGCAGGAAACCAGGCAGACATCAAGGTGGCGATCAACAACCAGACAGCCATCGCCGCCGTCGAAATCGGCCCGGATTTCTCACGCAATATCGAGGCGGGAACGCCGGCCGATCTGCAGGTCATTCTCGATGGCCGCCGCTCCAACGCCTCGCAGATCGTCGCGGGCTACCTCTCGCAGATCGGAGCAAGCCTTGCCGCCGAGACACCGGCCGGCAAACGCGCCGGCGCCGATATCGTCTCGACCGTGCCGCGCAACTGGTTCAACCCGAACCTCACCTACCAATGGTTCATGGTGCCGAACCTGATCGCCAGCATCGCGCTCCTGATCGGCCTCATCGTCACGGCGCTGTCGATCGCCCGCGAGCGCGAACTCGGCACCTTCGACCAGCTGATGGTCTCGCCGCTGCGCATCCATGAGATCCTGATCGGCAAGCTGGTGCCGCCGATGATGATCGGGCTCTTCCACATCACCGTTTATATCCTGGCCGCCGTCTTCCTTTTCGACGTGCCGCTGCGCGGCTCGCTCTTCCTGCTTTACGGCAGCGCGATCTTCTACCTCGGCTCGGTCGCCGGCCTCGGCCTGTTCATCTCTGCACTGTCGATGACACAGCAGCAGGCGATCCTCGGCGCCTTCCTGTTCATGGTTCCGGCCATGCTGCTTTCCGGCTTCGCGACACCGATCGAGAACATGCCGGGCTGGCTGCAACCGGTGACATCAGTCAATCCGCTGCGCTATTTCCTGGTGATCGTCAAAGGCGTTTTCCTCAAGGATATCCCGCTGAGCGAGGTGGTGAACCAGACGATCCCGCTGGCGCTGATCGCCAGCGTCACGCTCACCGCCGCCGCCTGGCTTTTCCGCCGGCGGCTGGAATAAAGCGCCTCACAGTATGTGAACCGGCCTTCCAAAGCGTGACCCTCTCCTGCCGGAACATCGGCGCTGGCGCTGTCGTTATCCCAACGCAACCCCAGTAGAGGAGAAGCAAAATGTACAAGATCCTACTTGTCTCCAGCGCCCTCGCGCTGTCGTCGCTCGCCACCAATACGCTGGCTGACGGAGCCGTCACCGGTGCAGCGGGTGGCGCCATCACCGGCGCGATCGTCGGTGGTCCAGTGGGTGCTGCCATTGGCGGCGTGGCTGGCGGCGTCGCCGGTGCCGTTGTCGATCCGCCGCCGCGCGAGGTCGTAACATACGTCCAGCAGCAGCCTGCCCCGACCGCCTCCGTGGTGGTCCAGGAACCGATCGTCGTCGGCAAGCCGCTTCCGGCGGGTATCGTCGTAACACCGGTGCCTGACAATCCGAAATATGCCTACACCGTCATCAACAAACGTCATGTGATCGTCGAACCCCGCACCCACCGCGTGGTGCAGGTTATCGAGTAAGTCAACGAACGGTCAAATCGCCGGTGCCGCCTGTTGCGGCTCGGCAACCTCAGGCCCCGTTTCGGCGGGGTCTCTTTTCGTGTGCCTCAAGCGCATGCAGGTACTGCCGCGCCTCGGCATCTTGACGGGACTCTCTTACCCGAACCGGATCGCCGTTTTCGTGCGCGCCTTTGCGGCGACTTCCTCACGATCGCGAGGAGGTTGAGAAGTCTCCAACGAATCGAGCAGCTCGTGCGCGCATCTTGCAATCGAAATGACCGCGCGCTCGAACGCGGCTTCATTGCGTTTCGATGGCCTGGTGGTTCCGCTCACCTTGCGCACGAATTGAAGCGCGGCGTCATGGATCTCATCGTCCGTCGCTGGCGGATCGAAATTGAACAGGGGTTTGATATTTCGGCACATGACTTGCTCCCGGTCGCCTTCTCTCTGCCACTGAGAGGAGGGTGGCATAGTACAAAAAGTAGTCGCGTGAGCGTTAATTGCAAACGGATTAGACGGCCACGGCCCGCAACATCCGCATTGCGAGCGGCTCAACATCATCGCCTACACCAATTCCACATTTCGGTGGCTGGCCGCCGGAACGGCGGCTTTGTGATCCCGGAAGAGTCAGACCTTCAGCTCGCGCCGCTCGCGCTCGGTCACCATTGCAAGGTCGAGCACCTTCTGCAGGTTGGCTGCATGGCGGAAATTCGGGTCCGGCTGGACGCCGCTTGCAACCGCCTCGGCAAAACGCTGGTAGTTGGTCGCAACCGGCGCCACCTCGATCTCCCTCCAGGTAGCGCTCTCGACATCCTCGCCGAGGCAGCCGCGCAGCTCGGAACCGCCGGGACGGTGGATCACTTCGAGGCTGCCATTCTCGCCGTAGATGCGCAGCTTCAACTCGTTCAGATGTCCCGTCGCCCAGCGGCTGGCATGGATAACGCCGAGCGCGCCATTGGCAAAATCGACCGACATGGTGAAGCTGTCATTGGCGTCGAGCATATATTCGCCGATCTGGCCGCCCGGCACCTTGTTGAAGGTCTTCAGCCGCGCAAAGACGTGGTCGATGTCGGTCGCGGCGCCATAAGCGGCGAAATCGAGGATATGGATGCCGACATCGCCGAGCACGCCGTTCGAGCCGTGGCCGGTGGAAAGCCGCCACAGCCAGGTCGATTCCGTGCGCCAGTCGCCCCAGGCGCGCGACACGAGCCAGCTCTGGAGATAGGAGGCCTCCACATGCTTGATCGTGCCGAGCTCGCCGGCGAGCACCATCTCGCGGGCGCGCTGCAACGGCGCGACATTGCGATAGGTGAGATTCACCATGTTGATGACGCTGGCGCTTTCGGCCGCCTCCGTCATCTCCAGCGCCTTTGAATAGTTCTCCGCCAGCGGCTTTTCACAGAGGACATGTTTGCCGGCGGCGATCAGCGCCATCGTCGTCGGATGATGGATGCGGTCGGGCGTGATGTTTGTCGCCGCATCGAATTCGCCCCAGGCAATCGCCTCCTCCAGCGAAAGGAAACGCTTTTCGATATCGAATTTATCGGCGAAGGCCGCCAGCCGGTTGGGATCGGTGTCAACCGCGCCGACCACCGTCACGCCGTCGATGCGGGTGAAGTGGTCGAGCTGGTTTTTCGCCATCACGCCCGTGCCAAGAACGAGTAGTCGCATGGATGCTCCTCAGCGGTAACCGGCTTCGCCGGCCTGGTGCAGTCTCGGGCCGCGTTCGACGATCGGCTCCAGTGCCTTTTCTACCGGCACATTTGGAGCGTCGGTGATAGCAGTCAACGCCCCTTCAGGGTTATAGGCCCACTTCACGCCGTTGATCAGCACCTTCTGGACATTGCTGTCGTGATAGGTCGGGTAAGTCTCGTGACCGGGACGGAAATAGAAGATGTTGCCGGCGCCGCGACGCCAAGTCAGGCCCGAGCGGAACACTTCACCGCCCTGGAACCAGGAGATGAACACGGTTTCGAGCGGCTCCGGCACGGAGAATTGCTCGCCGTACATCTCCTCGTTCTCGAGTTCGAAATGCTCGCCGATGCCTGCCGCGATCGGATGGCGCTGGTTGATCGTCCACAAACGCTCACGCTCGCCCGCCTCGCGCCATTTCAGCGCGCAGGGCGTGCCCATGAGCCGCTTGAAGATCTTCGAGAAATGCCCGGAATGCAGCACGAGCAAGCCCATGCCTTCCCAGACGCGCTTGGCGACGCGCTCGACCACGACATCGGACACCGCGCCGTGATCCTTATGGCCCCACCAGGTGAGCACATCGGTTTCGGCAAGGCGGGCCTCGCTGAGCCCATGTTCCGGCTCCTGCAGCGTCGCGGTCGTCGCCGAGATGCCGGGGTCGGTGTTCAGCGCGTTGGCGATCGTGGTGTGCATCCCCTCGGGATAAATTTCCCGGACAATGGCATTGGTAGTCTCGTGGATATTCTCTCCCCAGACGACGGTGCGAATGGCCATGATGTGCTCCTCTGAAAACCTGGAAGTATCGATAGGCGGGAAGGCAGGATTCAAAGCGCTTTGGAAAGCAGCGCTGCATACGCCTCGTCTCCTCCACGTCTAGGGAACACATAGACCTTTGTCAGGATTTTGACAAAGGGGAAAATTTCCCGGCCGAAGACAGGAAATTTTCCTCACAATATCATTGCAATATCAATGCGAAACGGATTTCGAGAACAGATTAACGACGACAACGCCTGATATGATCAATCCGAGCCCGACTATCGCCGGCAGGTCGAGACGCTGCTTGAAGAACACCAGACCGACCGAGGAAATCAGCACGATTCCCAAAGCGCTCCAAATCGCATAGGCGACCCCGACAGGGATGCTCTTCAGCGTCAGCGACAGGCAATAGAAGGCAGCCGCATAGCAGGCGACGACAAGCGCGGTCGGCCCGATGCGGGTGAACTGCTGCGACAATTGCAGGGCGGTCGTGCCGATGACCTCGAGCACGATGGCGGCAAACAGCAGCCCGTAGACGACGGCCTGGCTCATGGCGAAATTCCTTTTCGGGTTACTTCCCGGTCAGCTCGACAAGACGGTTGATGAGATCCCGCCTCAGAGCGCCGTTGATATCATGGCTTTCCAACGTATCTGCGAACCACAGGCCGTCGGCTGCGAAACGCACGATATGTGCGTCGAGAGAAGAGTCGGTGCCGATATATTCCTCGGCCCGCGCCTGCACCCATTGTCGCCAGCGAAGGCGCAGCCGGGGTTCGGCAAGAAGAGCGATCGTCACCTGCGTCCAGCTCCTGGAATCGTCGGGACGATCCTTGAGGCCGGCGGCCGCCTTGAGATAGGCGCGGGTGAACCGCCCATGCGACAGCGGATCGCCGCGCATCAGTTCCTCGATTTCAGTGTCGAACTTCTCGAGCAGGCTCTCGAACAGGGCATCGAGCAGCGCATTCTTCGTCGGGAAGTGATGCAGCAGCCCGCCCTTGCTGACGCCCGAGGCAGCGGCGACCGCATCGAGCGTGACGGCGGCCATGCCCTCACCGGCAACAAGGCGTGCGGCGACCTCCAGCAACTGCTGGCGCACGAGCACGGGTTGTTTCTTGCGATGATGAGCGTTCGACATGAGAATAAAAGATACCGTCCGGACGGTTTTGTCAATAAGAATCGATCGAAACCCCTGTGTTTGAGGCATTATGCGCGAAATGCCGCGGCATCTTGATGACAGTTGCGATCGTTTTCCGCCCGGTGCATGAAGGGATCGGGCAATGGGATGGTATCGGGGATGGTTTCGTGACGGAAAAGGTCACCACACTCTATGAGGCGATCGGCGGCGATCCCATTGTGCGGGCGCTGACGCATCGCTTCTACGAACTGATGGACACGCTGCCGGAAGCGAGAAACGTACGCGCCGTGCACCCGCCGAGCCTGGAGGGTAGCGAAGAGAAATTCTATGAATACATGACCGGTTATCTCGGTGGTCCGCCGCTCTATACCGACAAGCGCGGCCATCCGCGCCTGCGGAGCCGCCATTTCGTTGCCGAGATCGGCCCTGTCGAGCGCGACGAATGGCTGCTCTGCTTCCGCCGCGCCATGGACGAAACCATTACCAGCCAGGCGCTGCGCGATCTCATCTGGGCACCGGTCGAGCGCCTCGCTTATCACATGCAGAACAAGGAATAGCCGATGCGCCTCAACGACCGTTTCGTGCCGCTGTTTTACCTGTTGTCGGGCTTGTTCGGTTTTGCCGGCGTGGCGCTCGCGGCAGCGGCTGCACATGGTGGTGGCGACGCCCACCTGCTCGCCTCGGCATCGGCCATGTGCCTGGCGCATGCCCCTGCCCTGCTGGCATTGGCGCTCGGTGCCAACAAGCTCAGAACCGCCTGGCTGGCCGGTTTGCTGATCGGCATCGGCACGCTGCTGTTTTCAGGCGATCTCGTCTCGCTGCGTTTTGCCGGTTCCGGCCTGTTTCCAATGGCCGCCCCGACCGGCGGCTTCGCCATGATGTTCGGCTGGCTGGCCGTTGCCGCCGGCGCGGTTCTGCGCGTCCGGCCTTGAGATCAACGGCTCGGCAGACTGAGATAGTTGATGCGACGCCCCACCTATCCTCCCTCATTCCTATGCCTGCCACAGGAATGAGGGCGCGCGTGGGACCAGTACGAATACAAAATCAAGATTTCAACCAAGAGCTAAGTCACTCTGCATCACCCGCAATCAAATCCCATCGACCACGTTGAAGCCTTCGAAAACCGGTGGCCCCTTGTACATCGCCTTGTGGTCGCCGGCATTGCGGTGCGCCGCTCGAAAACTCTCGGACTTCGTCCAGTTCTGGAAATCCACCTCGCTTTGCCAGACCGTGTGCGAGGAATAGAGCGTATAGCCCTCCTCTTCGTTGACCTTGCCGCGCAGCAGGCGGAATTCGACGAAACCAGGCACCGCGGACAGGCTGGAATCGCGATTGCGCCAGACTGTCTCGAAATCACCTTCGGTCCCGGTCGCCACCTTGAAGCGGTTCATTGCGATATACATGAAATCTCCTTACGCTTTCCTCTTGCCCGTCCTTGCTACGCGCGAGGAAAAGGCCAGGACATTATTGCCGTTTGCCACCGCCGGGCCAAGCGGTCTTATTGCCGCTTCCCCGGGCATGCGCGCCTCCCAGGTCGGAAAGAGCATCACATTCTGGTAGATCTGCCGGCGTTCGGCGTGCTGCTGGAAGAGTTCGTAGAGTTCGGGCACAAGGCCGTCCCCGTTCTGTGCGGCGAGCTTGTGCAGGCCGATCATGGTGAAGCCGTCGGGGCGCTGGTCGTTCATCGGGAATTGTCTCGTTCGTTCATCGTATGCAGCGCACGCTCCAGGCTGGATTTGCTGCCGTTGCGCAGCGGGATGAAGGCCTTGCCGAATTTCTTGCAGCCGGTCTTCACGCGCAGGCAGGCATCGTGGCTGATACAGTCGATCGGGCAGAAAACGCAGTCGACCGAAGGAAGGACGGTATCGATGCGGGAAACCGCTTCGCGCAGCCCGCCGTCGTGATGAATGAGCTCGGCGCCGAAATTGCTGGCGATCTGGCGAAGATGCGCCACCTGGCAGTCGCGGCCACCGACATAGAGGAAACTGCGGCCATCCAGTTTGGACCGTCCCGGGTATGCCTGACTTGCGTCCTCGCCCGCAGTATCGCGGACCTCCCGGTTCGAACCCTTCTTGCCCTTGCGAGCCATATAGCACCCGTTCGCTCGTTGATCGTCACACGATTCCTGCGTGTGCAAGCGGACCTTATTAAACTTGATTTTTAGAGTAAAGTATAAAGTTGATTATTTTTGTCATCTTTATTTCCTCCCGATCTCGAAGACCTGCGTGAAGCTCATCGAGATTCCGCCTGGAGGCGGACTGAAGGGTGATGCGCGCCGCACAGCGTCAGCAGCCGCCTGATCGATCTCCGGAACGCCCGAGCTTCTGGAGATGACAGCAGAGACAAGATTACCGCTTCCAGCGATGGTCAGCGTCACTCCGGCCGTCCCACTAACATTCTTCGGCTCGCGAAGGGCGCGCCGGATGCGTGCACGAACCTTTCCGCCATAGTTGGCGCGGGCGGCTGTGCCTACCCCGTTATTATTGCTGGCGGCTTGCGAATTACGGTCTGACTGGGCTGACGGATCGCCTTCGGCAATGCCGCGCTGCGAATTCTGTTGCTGCTCGCCATTCCTGCCGGCTGCCTTTTGCGGCGGCCGCTTCTTCTCGACCGGTTTCGGCTTCTCCTGCGTCGTCACCTTGGGCTTCAGCGTCGGCGTGACAACTTCCTCAGGCTGTTCCGGCTCCGGCTGGACTTCGGCGGTTTCGACAGGCTTCACCTCTTGCGGGGGCTCCGCGACTTCCGGCTGGGTCTCCGCAGGCTGCACTTCAGTCGGTTGGACCGCAGTCGCCTGTACCTCAGGCGAAACCGTATCGACCGGCACCTGCTGCTGTTCGGGAACGACCGTCGACATCGGCTGCGCGACGGACTCCTCCGCCGGCACTTCGGACACCAGGATCTCAGGCTCGACAGCCGCAGCCGTTTCCGGCGAAACACGCGTCACTTCCGGCGCAGGAGCCTGCTGGATGGGATCCTGCGTCTCGACAGGGGCGACCTCGGTCGGCTGCACGGCTTCCGGCTGCACTTCCGCCGTTTCCGTCGGCTGGATCGTGTCAGGCTGCACAGGCTCCGGAATGATTTCCTGCTGCACGGTCGTTTCGGTCTCACCGGCTGCCGTCTGATCGACATCGAAATCGCCGTACATGACGACGCTCATCGCCTGACCGGCTTCTTCGACCGCCCCCTCCGGCGCCTTGGGAAAGGCGACGATCAGCACGGCGGCCAATGACGCATGGAAGATCAGTGAGCAGATGCAGGTCAGCGTCAGCCGACGCCGTACCGGCGCCTTCTCGTCTTCCTGCTTTTCCACCGCCGCATCCATCGGTGGCGCAGGAGCGGGGGCCGCTGGTGCGGCTTCCGGATGATCGGGAAAGGAGGATATCTGCGCAAAGCGCGCGTAGTGGACGACCGCCTCGCCGGCCGGCTGCCGCTGCACATTGCGCAGGTCGGAAAGCTCGTGGCCGGGATGCATGTTGTTGTCGTTCAGACTGCCGTCAGCGTCCGGCTCCCCGATGAGCGCGTGTCTCGATCTGGTCTTCGCTGAAATTGCCATTTTATGCCTCGGACAGCCTGAAACATGCCCGCCGGGTTTCATCCCCGGCGTATTCTCAAAGCAATTCCAGGAAAAGTGCGAAGCGGTTTTCCGTCCGGAATTGCGTAAAAACAAAAGGTTAGAGCGGTTCTGCGCTTCCGTGAAAAGCTGAACCGCTCTAGCCCTCGAAGGGAACGGAGATCTGCGAACGGGTGACGAGACCCTTCATGCATTCGCCCGCCGCCGGTCCGTCGCAGACCGGCGTGTCGTTGATGAGGATGCGCGTGACCGTCTCGCACTTCACATTCGGCATGTCGAACTGGCGCACGCGCTTCTTGCCCTGCGGCAGATCGCGGAAGTCGAGCACGGTGATGCGGTCGACGGCATTCTTGTCGTTGAAGAAGGCGAGTTCGAAGGAGATCTTGTTGATCGGCGCCTGAAGATTGTTCTCAGCGACGAAGGTCATCATGCAGCCCTTTTGCGACGGCGCCAGAGCGTTGAGTTCGACATCCAGCTTTGTGGTTGCCGCATCCTGCGCCTGGCATACGCCTGAAACCGTCATCGCCAAACCGGCCGCAATCGCCGCAAATCTACCCGTCATAATCTTCTCCGCCAGTATCGCGATATCAGCAATCTCAAAAACTTGACTGCTTTAGTCTCCTATTGCGTCTTTAAGAAACTATGAGTAAGAAAGTCAAGATAATTGTTAATCGCAACCGGGGACCGCTGATCCCCGGCGTCACGGAAATTGCCAACCGAAATGATGGTTGAAAAGCCAGATACCTTTAAGCATGCGCCGCTGCACAACGAGCCGGCGGCGCAACACCGGATCGTCGAAAGCGCGGATCTTTTCCGCGGGACGAACGAGATCATGATTCAACATGAAGGGCTGGTCTACCGCCTGAAGATCACCCGTCAGGGCAAGCTCATTCTCAACAAGTAGGGTAGGACATGACCGAGCAGAAAAGACCGGCGCCAGCCGAAATCCGCGCGTTTCGCGCTGAGAATCCGAAGATGCGCGAGCGTGATATCGCCGCCCAGCTGAAGATTTCCGAGGCAGCCCTCGTCGCCGCCGAAACCGGCATCAGCGTCACCCGCATCGATGGCAGCGCGCTGAAGCTTCTCGAACGTGTGGCCGGCCTCGGCGAGGTCATGGCACTGTCGCGCAACGAAAGCGCCGTGCACGAGAAGATCGGCGTCTTCGAAAACATCAAGACCGGTATGCAGGGCGCGATCGTTCTCGGCGAGAACATTGATCTGCGCATCTTCCCGAGCCGATGGGCGCATGGTTTCGCCGTGTCCAAGACGGATGGCGACCAGGAGCGTCTCAGCCTGCAATATTTCGATAAATCAGGCAACGCCGTGCACAAGATACATCTGCGCCCGAATTCGAATGTCGGGGCCTATCACGCGATCGTCGCCGAGCTGAAGCTCGCGGACCAGTCGCAGGAATTCGTCGAGGTGGAAGCCTCGAACGACGCAGATGAGACCGCCGATGTCAGCCGCGATGAACTGCGCGACAACTGGAGCAAGCTCACCGATACGCACGAATTCTTCGGCATGCTGAAGCGCCTGAAGATCGGCCGCCAGGCGGCCGTGCGCAGCGTCGGCGACGACTATGCCTGGAAGCTCGACAACGCGGCGACGGCAGACATGATGCACGCCTCGGTGAAATCAGGCCTGCCGATCATGTGCTTCGTCGCCAATAACGGCATCGTCCAGATCCATTCCGGCCCGATCTTCAACGTCCAGCCGATGGGCCTGTGGATCAACGTCCTGGACGAGACCTTCCACCTGCATCTGCGCCAGGACCACATCGCCGAAACTTGGGCAGTGCGCAAGCCGACCAAGGACGGCCACGTCACCTCGCTGGAGGCTTACAATGCCGAGGGCGAAATGATCATCCAGTTCTTCGGCAAGCGGAAGGAAGGCTCCGACGAGCGCGCCGAATGGCGCGAAATCATGGAAAACCTGCCGCGCGCAGGCGCGAGCGTCGCCGCTTAAGGATCGGAAGATGAAGATGCGTTACAATCTGCGTCGGATCAAAATCTGGGAACTCGCGCTGACGGCCGCCGTCATGGCTCTGCCGCTCATGCCCGCGACACCGACCGGTCACGGCCTCGTTCGCAGCGCCCATGCCGAGGAAACGAAACTCGATACCTCGCGGCTGGTGTCGGTCGGCGGCGATATCACCGAGATCGTTTATGCGCTCGGCGAGGAAAACAGACTGATCGCCCGCGACACGACGAGCATGTATCCGGAGGCGGCGCTGAAGCTTCCTGACGTCGGTTATATGCGCGCGCTCTCGCCGGAAGGCATCCTCGCCATGAACCCGACGGCGATCATCGCCGTCGAGGGCTCCGGCCCGCAGGAGGCGCTGGCCGTGCTGAAGAATGCCAGCGTGCCCTTCGAGACGGTGCCGAACGCCTATACCCGCGACGGCATCATCGCCAAGATCGACCGCGTCGGCACCCTGCTTGCCGTGCCTGACAAGGCGAAGGCGCTGGAGGCAAAGGTCGCAGCCGAACTCGACGCGGCGGTCGCCGACGCCGAAAAGCGTCCCGAAGGCGAGCGCAAGCGCATCCTTTTCGTGTTGAGCACCCAGGGCGGCAAGATCATGGCCTCGGGCACCGGCACGGCTGCCGACGGCATCATCAAGCTTGCCGGCGCCGTCAACGCCGTCGGCGCCTTCCCCGGCTATAAGCCGCTGACCGATGAGGCGATCATCGAAGCTAAGCCCGACGTTATCCTGATGATGAACCGCGGCGATGGCGCCGGCACCAAGAATGACGAGTTCTTGGCCCAGCCGGCAATCGCGCTGACGCCGGCCGGCGAGAAGAAGGCGATCATCCGCATGGACGGGCTGCACCTGCTCGGCTTCGGCCCGCGCACGGCAAGCGCCGTGCGTGACCTCAACGCGGCGATCTACGGCGGCTGATCATGGCGCTTGCGCAAGCCATGACGGAACGAAGGCGACCATTCCCGATGGCAGGCATCCACAAAAGCCGGCAGGCGGGCGACAGGACACGGCTCGCCTTGCTGGCGATCATCCTGCTCGTCGCCGGCTCGGTCTTCTCGCTGCTGTTTTCGGTCACCATGGGCGCTTCGGATGCCTCGATCCTCGACGTTGTCAGTAACATGGCCGGCTCCGAGGCAGCGCTCAGCATGCGTGACCGGATCATCATCTTCGATATACGCCTGCCGCGGGCGATCCTCGGTTTCCTGATCGGCGCCTCGCTCGCCGTCTCCGGCACGGTGATGCAGGGTCTCTTCCGCAATCCGCTGGCCGATCCCGGCCTCGTCGGCGTCTCCTCCGGCGCAAGTTTCGGCGCGGTCGTCATGATCGTGCTCGGCAGCGGTTTCGCGGCTCCGCTTTACACACTGCTCGGCATCTATGCCCTGCCCGTGGCGGCCTTCGGCGGCGGTCTCGTCACCACGCTGCTGCTCTACAGGATCGCCACCCGCCACGGCCAGACCTCGGTCGCGACGATGCTGCTCGCCGGCATCGCGCTCGGTGCGCTTGCCGCCGCCATGACCGGCCTCCTGATCTACATGGCAAACGACCAGCAGCTGCGCGACCTGACCTTCTGGAGCATGGGCTCGCTTGCCGGCGCCACCTGGATGAAAATCGCTGCCGCCGGCCCGGTCATCCTGCTGTCCTTCGCCGCCCTGCCCTTCATGGCCCGCGGCCTCAATGCCATCACGCTCGGCGAAGCGGCGGCCTTCCACATGGGCGTGCCGGTGCAGCGGCTGAAGAATGTCGCGATCGTCGGCGTCGCCGCCGCAACCGGCGCTTCCGTCGCCGTCAGCGGCGGCATCGGCTTCGTCGGCATCGTCGTGCCGCATATCCTGCGCATGGCGATCGGCCCGGATCATCGTTTCCTGCTGCCGGCCGCAGCCCTTCTCGGCGGCTCGCTGCTGATCTTCGCCGACGTCCTGGCGCGCACCCTGGTCGCCCCGGCCGAGCTGCCGATCGGCATCATCACGGCAGCGGTCGGCGGGCCGTTCTTCCTGTGGATCCTGCTGCGGCAGCGTTCGCGCCTTGCCCTGTGAGTGATGGTGTGAGTGACGTTCAGATGATCGAAGTTTCCGGCGTCTCCGTGCGCCTCTCCGGCAAAACAATCATCAGCGACGTTTCCTTCACGGCGAAAGCAGGCGAGCTGACGGCAATCGCCGGGCCGAACGGCTCCGGCAAGACGACGACGATGAAGGCGATATCCGGCGAACTCGCCTATTCCGGCTCGGTGCGCATGAGTGGCGACGAGGTGAAGGGGATGAAACCCTGGCAGCTTGCCGCCATTCGCGGCGTGCTGCCGCAGGCAAGCACCATCTCTTTCCCTTTCACCGTGCGCGAAATCGTCCGCATGGGCCTGACGACGGGCCTCAATCTGCATCCCGACAAGGCCGAACAGACGGCCGCCGCAGCCCTTGCCGCCGTCGACCTGACCGGCTTCGAGGGCCGCTTCTACCAGGAACTGTCAGGCGGCGAGCAGCAGCGCGTTCAGCTTGCCCGCGTGCTCTGCCAGGTCGCCGAGCCCATGGTCGACGGCAAGCCCTGCTGGCTGCTGCTCGACGAGCCGGTCTCAAGCCTCGACATCAGCCACCAGTTGACCATCATGACGCTCGCCCGCAATTTCTGCGAACGGGGCGGCGGAGTCATCGCCGTCATGCATGATCTCAACCTGACGGCGCTCTTCGCCGACCAAATCGTGCTGATGAAATCCGGCCGCCTTGCCGCCGCTGGCAGCATCCACGAAGTGCTGACCGACGAGACGATGCTCTCCGTCTTCGGCTGCGCGCTGCGCATCAACCAGGTGCCGGCCGACGGCACGCCCTTCGTGCTCGCGCACAGCGCCATCTCCCGCCCCTGAGCCCGCTCACGGGAATTCCCGTGAGCCACACACGCGGAACTTTTGACCGCCCAGCACGTTGTCGGCAGTGATCTAGGTCAATGCCGGGCGATATCATTCATGCAACGGACGGTGGTGACCCTCGTGCGAAACAGGCGGGCTCGCGCGCGCCCCAGCCAATGGAGACAACGATGAGCTATTCCATCTTTCAGTCCGCCCGCAGCCGCCGTAACGGCACCTTCCACAATCTCGAAGCCGGGCTTGAGGAACAGATCGAAGCGTTGCGCGAGGAACTGACCGAGCTGACGCGCCTCGTCGGCAAGAGTTCGCGAAGCCAGAGCGAAAAGATCCGCACCCAGGCGAACGCCGGTTACGACGAATTGCTTGGCCGCAGCGAGGATCTGCTGCGCGAATTGCAGGACAGATATCAGCGAGGTGCGAGCGAAATGCGCCACACCGTGCGCAAGCATCCGCTGGCAACGGTCGGCGCCGCTGCCGCCTTCGGCCTTGTCATCGCATTTCTCGCCCGCCGCTGAGGAAGCGCGATGCTCTTCCCGATCCTCAGCCTTCTCGTGGGCACGAGCGTACACCGCACCGTTGCGCGCACCAAGCGCAACGGCATCTTCATCGCTGTCGCCGTGCTCTTCCTCCTCACCGCCTATGCGCTGGTGGTCACCGCAGGCGCCATCTGGCTTGCCGGCATCTACGGCGCGGTCGGCGCGGCACTTTTCCTCGCCGCCTGCGCGCTGCTGATCGGCATCATCGTGCTGGTGGTGATGTCGATCATCAACGTCCAGGAGGCGCGCCGCACCCGTGAACGCCGCATGGCGCTGGAATCGCTGGCAACAGTGGGGCTCGGCCTCATCCGCGCCCAGCCGCTGCTGACCGCCGGCGTGCTTGCGGCGATCGTCGCGGCCAATCTGGTGGGCTCGAAGCGCGACGATTGACATGATCGGGGCGCAAGAGGCCGCTCCTCACCCTAACCCTCTCCCCGTAAACGGGGCGAGGGGACTTGCCATGCGAGAGGCCAGTAGAGAACGGAGAGGCTGCGGCATATCCCCTTCGTCCCGTTTACGGGGGTCCGAAGGACGGGTCGAGACCCGCGGCTCGACCCCGGTTGGTGGCGGCAGCCGGATGAGGGGCGGCACGCACAATTCCCACGCATCAATTTGTCCCAACGGTTGACCCCACAAACGCAAAAAAGCCGGCGCCCCAAGGGGCGACCGGCCTTCCTCCCAAGTATAACTCTTCTCAGAACGCGAAGGCCTTCGACGTCAGCGGCGCGGAGGTGGCATCCGGGCCGAAATCGGCTTCGCCTGAGATCTGCAGCAATTCCTGCAGCCGCTGGCGGGCCCGGTTGACGCGGCTCTTGATGGTGCCGACCGCGCAGCCGCAGATTTCGGCCGCCTCTTCATAGGAGAAGCCCGAGGCGCCGACGAGGATGATCGCCTCGCGCTGGTCCGGCGGCAGTTGGTCGAGCGCCTTCTTGAAGTCCTGCAGATCGAGCGCGCCGTACTGCGATGGATGCATCGCCATCGATTCCGTGAACAGCCCGTCACTGTCCTGCACTTCGCGGCCGCTCTTGCGCATCTGGCTGTAGAGTTCGTTGCGCAGGATCGTGAAGAGCCAGGCCTTCATATTGGTGCCCATCTCGAAGTGATCCTGCTTGGCCCAGGCCTTCATGATGGTGTCTTGGACGAGATCGTCGGCGCGGTCGTGCCGCCCGATCAGCGAGATCGCGAAAGCGCGAAGGCTTGGCAGGGCCGCCAGCAGTTCGCGCTTGAAGCTGGGTTCCACTTTTTCCATGCGGTGATCCTATTCGGCCATCTTGGCGGAAGCCATCATCTCGGCATGGTCGAGCTTTTCGAGGAGATCGAGAAAACGATCGGGGATCGCTTCACCCTGTGCGGCAGCGTAAAGCGACCGCAGCCTGACGCCGATCTGGTTGTTCGGGTCCAGGATGTCGCTTGCCCGCAGCTCCAGCTGTCGCTGGTCCGCTGCTTCTTTCTTGCGTGTGGTCATCAATTCGTCTTCTCGCCGGTTGTCTGTTCGAGGGGGGCGCATGGGATAGTCACGATTTCAGCCGGGCGCCAATGCCATCGACGCGGAACGGTCCACCGTCGATGTCTTTGGTCTTTGCCGCTGCATGGGTCAAAATGCTACGCCCTTCCTATGTCGGCTGATATAATGCGGCGCGACAAAAAAAGTTCCTGCCGTTTCGGAACTTTTTTATCAAAGCAGCGTTAACCGGTCATTGCAGCCACTGACTGGCCTGTATACGGGAGCCATTTATGACACTTTCCACTCGAATTGCGCCGCACCTTCCCTATCTGCGCCGCTATTCCCGCGCCCTTACCGGCACCCAGACCTCCGGCGATGCTTATGTCGCAGCCGTTCTCGAAGCCATCATCGCCGATCTCACGATTTTCCCGGATACGACGAATGACCGTGTCGCACTCTACAAACTGTTTACGAAACTGTTTGGTTCCACCGCAGTGCAGATTCCGGAGCCGACTTCGCCCTATGCCTGGGAGCAGCGCGCCACACTGAACCTTTCCAAGGTTTCACCGAGCGCCCGCCAGGCCTTCCTGCTTGCCTCCGTGGAGAATTTCCGCGTCGCCGAGATCGCCGAAATCCTCGAAATCGAGGAACAGGGCGTCATGCATCTGCTCGACAAGGCCTCGCAGGAAATTTCCCGCCAGGTCGCAACCGATATCATGATCATCGAGGACGAGCCGCTGATCGCCATGGATATCGAGCAGATGGTCGAAAGCCTCGGTCACCGCGTCACCGGCATCGCCCGCACCCATGCCGAGGCTGTCGCACTCTACAACAAGACCAAGCCGAGCATGGTGCTGGCCGACATCCAGCTTGCCGACGGCAGTTCCGGCATCGACGCCGTCAACGATATCCTCAAGACGTCGAGCGTACCGGTGATCTTCATCACCGCTTTCCCGGAACGGCTTTTGACCGGCGAGCGGCCCGAACCCACCTTCCTCGTCACCAAGCCCTTCAATCCTGACATGGTCAAGGCGCTGATCAGCCAAGCCCTCTTCTTCAATGAATCGACTAGAGTGGCCGCCTGAGACAGAATTTTCCGACCTTTCGGAACCAAATCGCAAAGCAGGCGTTCCGATGCAGCCGGAACGTCCTGACGGCTTTAACGGTTTTTGCAGCGCTTTATTCTAGAATTGGCAGGCGGGCTTCTGGAGGGGCGATCACCTTCACCCACGTTTGAGGGGTCACAAGGAAAGGCGGCCGAGTGAATACGACTGAACCATTGTCCGGCACGCCTTTCACCTTCGAAGGCAAAGCCGCAATGATGGAGCGGGCACTCGGCAGTGCGGGGATTTCGATCCTCTGCCAGGACGCCCGGCTTTCGATCTTCTACGCCGAAAACCTGCCGCCGCATTTCTCCGCACTCTTCGTCCCCGGCAGCAGCGACGCCACCCTTTTCGGCGACGGGCACGGCAGATATCTGACGGCACTGAAGCACAAGGTGCTGGAAACCGGCATACCCAACAATGCCGAGGTCGAGATCGATGTCGACGGCGAAATGCGCACCTATGAGCTGAAAATCCAGCGCACCGGCGAACGCGGCACCTATGGTCTCCTCTCCGTCATGGCCGAGGTGACGGAGAGCCGGCATCGCGAAAAAGTGCTGAAATCGCTGCTGCGCGAACTCTCGCATCGCTCGAAGAACCTTCTCGCCATCATCCAGGGCATCGCCACGCAGACGGCGCGCAACACGCTCTCCCTCGACAGCTTCCTCGTCAAATTCCGCGGACGGCTGCAATCGCTGTCCAACTCGCAGGACCTGATCACGGATTCGAGCTGGCGCGGCGCCTTCCTCTTCGAACTCGCCGAAAAGCAGTTCGCCCCCTACTGGCCGGAAACCGCCGGCTCCATGCCGATCTACGGCATCAATGCCCATTTGACGCCGAATGCCGCCGTGCATCTCGGGCTTGCTCTGCACGAGCTCATCGTCAACTCCGCCTCGTACGGCGCGATTGCCGGCGGCGCGGCCTCGATCACGCTGAATTGCCGCGAAGCGACGATCGGCGACAGGAAGGCGATCGAGATCGCCTGGGGGGAAATGCTGCGGGATCAATCGGAAATCCATGAATTCAGTGACAACAGCTTCGGCCGCACCGTGCTGGAGCGTGTCGTGCCCTCGTCGGTCAATGGCAAGGCGGAGCTGAATCTCGTTCCCGGCCGCATCGAATATCGGCTGACCATTCCGGAAACCGAATTCGAGATCTTCAAGCGAGTGTGAAAGCCCTGGCGAGTGTGAAAGCCCTGGGAAATAAAAAACGAAAAACAGCCGGTGCGAGGGCGGCGCACCGGCTGTCTTCACTCACCGGGAGGGGACCGTGAGTACGTCCGGATAGTGGGTTGGGGGCGCGCATGTTGGGTCGATGCGATCACCATCCGGATATCGCATAAACGACGATCCCGAACTTTGGTTCCGCCCGATCCGAAAAAAATTCGACTTTTTTGAATCTTTTTTCGGACGACCCACCGATGCCTTTCGCCCCAGCTATTTTTGTAGGCACGGGCTGCCGAAAAAATTGCCTCTCCCTCACGAAAACAAGGGCTTGAGTGCGCCAGGCGCAACAAAATTGCCAAAATTTTACCGTTTGATAAATTTTTAAACCTGAGTTACGCTTTCCCTCACAGGCCGTTTACCAATAAAGAGGGAACTTCAATGGAACGACTGGAAACTGGGATCCATGCCGGCCGGCTTTCGCCCGCCGAGTATGAGACTAATTTTTCCGATCTGCATCCACGCCTCGACAATCATGAGGCGCTGGTCGCCGCCGACCGCTGTTATTTCTGTTACGACGCGCCGTGCATGACGGCCTGTCCCACCTCGATCGACATTCCGCTGTTCATTCGCCAGATCTCGACCGGCAATCCGATCGGCTCG
>Ga0307513_10004525_pt1 | contig 18535 bp, 34 predicted proteins | sample 15_EM_MG_FD_202174 | JGI IMG/M metagenome (GOLD analysis project Ga0307513, IMG submission 202174) | Populus trichocarpa ectomycorrhiza microbial communities from riparian zone in the Pacific Northwest, United States - 15_EM | ecosystem: Host-associated > Plants > Roots > Unclassified | place...
TCCTTTCCCCACTGAGGAAGGACTGAGTATCCGGAGATCTGATGTGTGGCACTGGTAGTTGCATCAATGGAATGGAACCAAAAACAAAAAGAGCACCGTGGACGGGCCGCAAGCAGGACGGCCGGGGAAGAGGAAAGGGGTCCCGAGACCACCGATACGTCCCAGGGTGAGCTGCGGGGGGTGGATCGATTAGGGGGGTGACCTATGGAGTAGCCCACCGTGAGTCTGGGGTTGACGACGTTGATGAGGAGGACACCCGCCCATCCCGGGAAGATCACGATGACGAAACCGATATACTCACCAACCGGTCCGACGTCTGGCCACGGAAGACCGTCCTATAGCGGTTTACGGCCGAGTGACGGACCCGACGAGCGCCGTGCACACACACGAGTCGTCCCTTACTGAATTGCTCTTGCCTTTTCTTTCGAGGCGTGCGTGTCCGTGTCCGTGCGAATTTCATCGTTTGCTCCGTTTGGTGCCCCGACCCGGGTGGGCTAATACATTCGAACCCGTCACCGCGGCTCGGCTGGAGCGCACCGCAACAGCAACAGGGAGATCAGGTCAAGCGGGAGTGTTCCGTAACCCAAATGTCCCTTATATGGCATCCTCCAAAAGTGTCACGCGGGGAGTTGCACACGCCCCGCCAGCGATTGTTGCTTGACTTTGCATGTGTATATATTGTGTTGCGTATGATTCCTGTACACGAGTATTTAAAAACCCTATTATTGAGGAAATGATCAAGTTCAGATGCAAGAAAAAGGAAAACACAAACAAGAAACGACCTGTACCTACAAAGAAAAAAGACCAAGCTTTGTATACGGGAAAAGGGCGAAACGTACACAGCATCCACAATGGACATGAACAAAAAATCAAAATCAACAGAAGGGCGAAGACCGGAAAAAGACATCAGTGAGGAGGGAGGGAAACGTGAATCTAGGCGAATGTGTGAGGAAAAAAAACCAGGATGAAGAATGGGAGGAAGACTCGATCTAAGGATCCCTTGAGAGCTTGAGAGAGCATAAATTACAACGGTCCACCCAGCTAAAACTCGAACAAACCATAACATTGATCCACACACACACAAACAAACACGGGAAACAAGCTTGGCACAGAGCGGCAACAAGTGGGGAAGCGATTGCACACAAAGCGGTGGACAGCGAAATCGACGAGGAAGACAATCGGGGATGAGTGGGGGTGCGGAGGGGAAATATGAACGGTGGGAGTGGGATGGGTTATCGCAATGTGTGATTCCATCCCTCGTCGACGATGCGGAGCTGTCATTCGGCAAGCCATTTCTCGCACTTCTTCAGATATTTATCGAGTAGCATGGACAAGTCCCTGACAACGAACGTCAGCACAACCCTAGCAAAGAATTCGGACGCGTGTCGAAGCTTTGCTTCGAGTGAGACCCGCAGTTCTGGTGGGAAGGCAGCGTAGGCAGGAGCCACCGGCGTCGAGGAGATCGCCCTTGTGTGCTCATCCAGCAGTTGTGTCTGGAGGAACAGTTTCGAGAGCATCTGGACGTAGATGGCAGGGGAGTCCAAACTAGATAACCATCTATCAGCGCATCGAACTCGAAGGAACAAAGTGAATAACCCACTTCTTGCCTGCAGTCAGTTTATCTAACCTCCGAGTGAGTTTCCCTCCCCACGAATTGATCTGGGCGGGAGGTTAGACCAACAGCCACACGTAACAGAAACAACAGTACTTACCCCACCACTCTTCTTGGTCACGAATCCCTCTCCAACGGCCAACTTCTTCCCAAAGTTCGCCACAACGCCATCGCAAATGCTGGAGAACTCCTCCAACTTTGAGCTCCAGGTCTCTCCTTCCTTCTTCCCGATGCTCCCAATGCCAAGAACCATCCCGCTGCTAACGTTCCCCGCGCCAAAGATATCAACACTACAGTTCTGAATCTCTTCCAAAGCGGAGAGTAACACCTCGACGACCCGGATCTTTTCGGGGATGTTACCTAGCTTGGCACCTCCTTGGGACCAGACCTCATGGGGTACGTGTAGCCTGCGTGTGACATAACCACCAGTCTTCGATGTCATCGTCTGTCGTAAAAGGTTCATCATATGGTAAGGCTGCCGTAAGGGTTCTGTAGGCGGTGCAGGGGGGAGGGGGGAAGTGGGCGTGGACGGGAGATGTTCTGGAGGAATCGCGGGAGGGGGGACGAGCATAGAAGCCGTGGTGACTGTGTGTGGTGAGTTCAACACCGTATTTATCGAGATGCTCATCTGGGCATTAGGGCCCAACTTGGAAGGTATTGATACTTTCCTCGCCCCAGGACCGTTTACCGTCTGGGTTTGGATCGTCGAACCAATATGATAGACGCCAGAAGCGATAGGCCGGCGACCTGGTTGAGATGCAGCGCGGCTACGACCGAGACTCAGCATCTGTACTGTGTTGTTGGGGGCGGCCGAGGCAGTGAGGCGATTTATGGCTGGGACCGAGGCTGACATTTGAGCCTCCGTGGGAGAGCCCGTAATGGAAGGTGGAGCGGATGTCTTGCTTCGCCTCTGGGAGATGGTTCCCATCACCGGTGAGTTATTGATCAATGTTGTAGTCAAGGATCCAACCGAGCTTGAGTCTGAACGCGCAGATACGCTCGAATCGCCCCTCGCTCTTGGAGTTACGAAATTCGACGAATCAGGAGAGGACTGCCCAGTCTGCTGTTCTGAATGTCTGCCAAATCGTGGAGTCGCCATAGTATTGTTTTCGGTGGGAGGGAGTGGAGGGAGCGGTTGAGTGTCATTGTACTGTCTCTGAGCAGATAGCACGCTCTTTGACCGAGGTCGTCGCAGTGGTGGCTCCTGTTCAACCTCGAACTGTTTCCTCACTGTTTCCTCCCGGCGTTCAACCTCTTCTCTCAGAATCCCCAGCTTCGTCCCAGAACCAGTTCGCCTATGTCCCAAACCATGAACGGTCTGCCTCACTGCGGGCTCCGGCAGTTCTGGGATCGTCCGTATTGTTGTTGGAGGCTCCGGAGTTGGGGCAGGAGGTAAGGAATTGGTCGGTGGTGGGGCTGGGGGAGGGAGGGCAGAAGAGGCGCGAGAACGATGTGGAACGGTTGAGCCATAGTTTGAGTTCCGCATAGCTGGAAGCGTGGATGTGCGTGCCCGGTTTCCGACAAATGTTCCATTCAGCGTTCCATTCACCTCTCCAAAATCACCGGGCTGCGTATTACCGTACGGGTGCGCCACAGACGGCACAAGGGTCGTCGTCGACGACACGGTAGAGGAAATGGAAGGTTGGGGAGTATGGCCAGTGCTGTAACCATGATGGATGCCGAACATAGCGGTCCCGATTGCCTCGACACCATCTTCCATCTCGCGTGGGCCATTCAGTGTCGTATATTGAACGGCGGATCGTTGCAAATCTCCGCCAAGGTCCTCCGTTGAAGAGGCCGGATGTGATGGATAGTCCGAAACTTCGGAGGCTGAAGTTTCAGGCGAGGACGGCCGTACAGAAGCGGATGCGTGGTTCGTTGAGGCTGTTAGGTGGGAATCCACGGGGATACTGTAAATCAAACTCAGGATATTCATGCGTTCAGCGTACGTATCGTGCTATAATACAAAGCACGTCAGTAAGTCGGCGAAAAAGCGAGCCACTGTAATTTGAGAATTAACCCACAATTGATCTCAATCGTCTGACTTCCTCCTCTTGGGCAACAACGCTGCGACGCCGACCGTTCTTTTTCTTGTGGGTTTCAGTGCTCTCGTCTCCCCGTATCACTCTGTCCATGACTTCGCTGAGGAGAGCCACGCTCTTGCCATACGCGACGACCGCGGCGTAGGGGTCATCATTCGTCGAGTCAAGGCGAACGGCTTCACGAGCGAGTTCGAGTGCGCGTGTAAGGGCCCTTCGCGAGGACGGCCGTCGTTCGGAATGCTGACGTTCGCTGGTGGGGGATAATCTGAGTCGGTCAGGCACGATCTCTTGATGAGGCGGGTCCATGGGAGGCCGGAGCTGGGAGCGTGGGGGAGAGTCGGAGAGATTGTCGAGTGAGGTGGAGGGAGGTGGCTGCACGGAAGATGATCTGGAGGTCGGGGGAATGTTAGATTGAGAATGAAGCGGGGCGGCAGCCTGGTTGGTCGAGGTGGCCGGTCCTTGGTATGGATCGTGGGCGTGGCCTGCGCCGTTGAGGCTGGGGATATATATCGTCGACGACCTAGACGCCTCGTAGTCGGGTGGTGAAGTCGGGCTCGTCGGCGAGTTGTAGGGGGGCACACTCGGTATCGGCTGGGTTGGAGGAGGACCTGGGGGCGGGACGTGGACAGCGAGTGATCTCCTCCGGTGGGAATAGTAGGCTCGCGGAGGCGAACCCGGATGGCCACCCTCGTTCCAACCCGCATTCCTCGCCATTGACAGCGCCCTGGGTTCGAGCTCGAGCTCCATATTGTGGTTGCGGGCAGATGGGGAGGGCGTCGGGCTTTCGCCGCTTTTGGTTGGGAATGGAGGCGGGATTGAGGTGGTAAAGGCGACGAGCCAGACTCAAAAGCGGAATAATAGCAAACAAATCGTCCCAGCCAATCCGGTCAATAACGCACAGGGGTGGCAAACAAAGGACAGCACGGCGGACTGGTTCGTTGTGGGGATGGAACCAGCCAGTTTTGGAAAAGCCGGATGTTTACCCTCTCGTCCGTTCTGTCTGGAAAATCTCAAATTTATTATGCTAAAGAATGGATCGTATTTGTAGACGGGCCGTTGATCCCATTCTCATAGGTGGTATCACTGCGGCCGAAACAAACAAGCGTCGAGATATGAATCGTGAAATCAAGCTGTGGAGAGAATGGAGGGCAGCCATCACCCGTCCTGATGATCTGGCTGATCTCCGTCCCAAAAGTATCTGAACAGGCAGCACCCACACAAGAGGATCATGACAGGAGAAAGAAACAAGAACGAAAGAGCGACACTTTTTGGAATCAAACACGCGAATCGATGTCCGGGGTATATCACGCTTGCGTGGCCTCCGCAGAGCGTTGTCAAGCGTAGTCTCCACCTGGACCTTGGGAGGCAAGGCGGCTCTCCAGGTTCCTGTCGTATCAAGCATCAGCGTCACCTGTTATATATACCCTGTCCAAATGAAACGCCGTCATACCTGAGCGATTCTTCCTTCGCAAGGAGTTCTTGCCTCTTCTCGTGAATTTCTCTCTGGACCCTGAGCTCGATCTCACGAAGCTTTGAATAACGTCATGTAAGCGCATCGCTCTCTTGATCATCACCCGATACCACGTACCTTCTCTTCCTCCCTACGAAGTTGCTCCTCCTTGAGGCGCACACTCTGAGTAGCGAGCTCCTCAGGTAAAATAGAAGAGTCGCTGACGGAAAGCGGTCGAGTCAACAAAGGCGCGCGTCGGAACCGGGAACAATGGACGTACTGGGTATCGTTGTTGACGGTTCGAGACAGCTTCTCGGTACGGTAAGTCTCATAGAGGACATCATGCGTCAGCGCCTTGAGATCGGCCAAGTGCGTGCTAGTTGTCAACTGTTGAGACCGAGCGCTCGGGGGTAAATTAAGACGACATACTTCAGGAGGGCCCTTCTTAAGCTCGGGAAGTCCGAGTGCTTCGGGTTGTCCACTTCGGCAATACCCCAAGGATAGATCCTGGCCCGAACCGGTTCACCATCGATCTCGACTTCCTCTTCCGAGCCAACGATAGCGAAAGGCATCAAAGACTAGGAAACACATAAACGGACGTAGGAGACTTAGGTTCGCTGCCACGTACCCTCAACTCGCTGTTGTCCTGGATGGTATCTTCGTCATCTTCCTCGACATCGTACGGGAAGTTGTAGACGGGAATGTCGTAGTGCTCAATGTCCTCCATGATCTACAGACAGCTGTGAGCTTAAATTCATGCCAAGGAATGCAGGTCATACCCTTTTCTTGAAGGCCTTAAGCTCGCTGGGCGTCAAGGAATCCGCCTTACCGATGACGGGAATGACGTTCACGCGGGGTGACAAGCGACGCATCAATTCGATGTCCATTTCTCTCAAGCTGTAAACACTAATCTCAGCATCCGACGCGTCTTACAATGGCCACAAACGCACGAGTGACCGGTCGGGGGGATGAAGTAGAGCAAGCAATGAACGCGGTCATCCCTGAACCTGGGGTTACGTTTGATGCGCGACTCTTCGGCCAAAACGTCATCATATTGGCGTTCGAGGTGACCCATGATCTCCTGGAAACTGCGAAGGGGTTAGGCCGCATCTGGTTTTGAGGTAATGACCACACTTACGCGAATTCGTTGTCGATGTTGTCACCGAAACCGGGGGTGTCGACAATGGTGAGGGAAATACGAACACCCTCCTCTTCGAGTTCTACAATGCATTCTCAGTACTGCACGTGCATAAAACGCGAGACATAGTACGAACCGACGTTGACGGGCTTGATTCTGATGCCTTCCTCGATGTGAGCTGTTTCAGGACTATCCGACAGTTTGTGGGCGAGAACATCCGATTCACAGAGGGTGTTCACAAAGGTGGTGCGTCCGGTACCAGAAGCACCTGTGAGGCGGAAATACCGGCGGTCAGACAACGATGGACTTGTGAGGCGGAGTAACACGACGACTGACCGACGACCATGACGGTGAACTGGACACCCTTCCTGACCTTGTTTCCCCTTCGCTTTCCGGCCGCGAAAGACATTTTTGCTGTTTTTGCTCTGCTTGTGGTTGTACGAAGAGAGGAAGAGCGCGTCGTCGGCGTTTCGCTGTCTTTGTCGACTACGTTCCAGGCCAAAGCGGGCAAACGGGTTGACAGGCGACTTTCAAACTCCGTCGTCACGCATCCGAACTTCCCTCACTTCAGCCACAACCGCGTCTTTTGCGACTGTCTCCTTTGAATGCATGGTTGCGCGTTTCGTGGCATTATCCAGGCTCTCGCCTCGCTCTCCTCCACCTCCCGGTGTTACTAGGACCTTTGCTACGCGAAAGGGGGCTTCTTCTGCGGTCAAAACAAAGAAGAAGCTCTCAGAATTACCTCGGACAAAGTTACTGGTTGATGGAACTGCTGCTGTACCTTTGAAACCGTTCGATGGGGGTCTGGGTATAAAAAGGTCCACTCGCCGTACATCTAGTACGCCGTTTCGACTCGATGCATGTAATTACATCTAACTGGAATACATTTCATCTCCGTTCATGTCCTAAAGAGATCGTTGCTGAAACACAGACCCCTGGTAATACTGAGGAAGTGACCGAGGCTGTGCCTAAACGAAAGAAGCGTACCGCTTCCAAGGCTGTGGCCACGAATGAGAAAGATGAAGACATTGTGCCAGGTAGAACCATTGTTCCCTTTGATACAACAGTTGCCTGAATAACCCAAGAGAAACCCAGGAATATCCTGGCTGCTGAGGTTTTGGAGAACCTGGCCAAGTTCCCTCACTGCATCCTCCTGACCAGGGTCGGACAATTCTATGAGGTATGTTCGATAGCACCTGTTTTTCGCTTCCCAGTTTCTCATTATCACCGTCAGTCATACTTCGACCAGGCGGCAGAGGTCTCCCAGCTGCTGAACATTAAGCTCAGCGGCAAAAGTTGGGGTGGTCAGCGGGTTCTCATGTGCGGCTTCCCGATCCTGCATCTCCATAAGTACCTGAAAATCCTGGTGGAGAAAAATAAGCGATGCGTAGCCATGTGCGAGGAATTCCTCAAGGAGCCCCTCGAAGGCCCCAAGGGTGGTTTTGACCGCAGGGTCGCTCGGATTGTCACCCCCGGGACGCTCATCGATGAGCCATTCCTGAATGCAGACGAGAACAATTACCTGCTCTCGATTGGGATCAGAGGACCACTCGATAGCACCACCCAAACTATTGGACTATCATGGATTGATGTGTCGACCGGCGAGTTCTTCACGAAAGAGTGCACCATCGAGAACCTCAGGGATGAGTTAGTCCGCATCGCTCCCCGAGAAGTAGTCATGGACAAGTACACGGCTGACGATGCTCTCCTCTCCACCTCTCTCGAAGTTATGGGCCAGGAGGGTATCGTTCTTTCTCTTGTGACTCCGAACCCCACTGGAGAAGAAACATCATCAGGACCGACCGAAGACCTGGAATTGTCGGCCTCGGCTCTCAGTCAGAATGAAGCCGCGGCGGTGGGGTTGCTCACTGCATTCCTCCATGATAATTTACTCGAGTCCATGCCCAAGCTGACCCGGCCCAGCAGGGAGTTTGGCGAGGGGAGGATGGACATAGACTCACACACTATCAAGGGACTTGAGATTCGGGAGAGCATGAGAGAAGGTGGGGTCACCGGTAGCTTCCTCAGCGTCATCAAACGCACGGTCACTTCTAGTGGGACTCGCCTGTTGGCAAGGTGGTTGTGTAGGTCCGCTCCTGCTATTTTTTCCATCAGTTTTGCTGACGATGCCGATATAAGGTTCTCCTTCCACGCGGCTTGACGAGATAAATTTCCGTCAATCACTCGTTGCGTTCTTCGTTGCACGCCCGCACGTCCGCGACGACGTTAGGCGGCTCTTATCGGGTGCAGAGGATGCCAGCAGGGTACTTCAGCGGTTCCTTCTTGGTCGAGGACTTCCCAGCGACTTCTCCTCTCTTAATTCTTCGATCATAACTTGGATTTCTATCAGCATCCGCCTCACCTTGGAGCGCGAGCAAGAACTGAAGGAACGTGGCCAACTAAGTGTTGATGAATGGTCCTGCATCGATACGCTATTAGGGAGGATGAAGGATCTTATAGAACTTTCGGTGCGCATCACCGCATCGCTGACCAGGACAAATTCGTCTGCCGACCTCGAACCCGAACTCGAGGAAGGGGAAGAGGCGACACCCGACTCTGATTCACCTGCCGAGATCTACCTGACTTCTGGGGCAGCAAAATGGATCATTCGGCCAGAGTAGGTACTTCGTTGCGTCGTTTGTCGTTGGTACTGACGTCAAGTCAGTTTTTCGGAGGAGCTCGCGGCTCTCCACGAAACTATGACCAGACTGCTCAAACAGAAGGTCTCTCTGCAACGTGAACTAGGAAACAAGTATGGTGCGTCGGCTGTGTCTTTCCTGTGCGATCACATCACTGAGATTTTCCAGGTGTCTCTTCCTTGACATTGCGATCGTCTGCGAGTCAGGGGATGTTTGTTCACATATCCCGTGCCAAGCGTGATGGACGCATACTGGCAGAATACCCAGAGTTTGTCCACCTAACACAAACAAACTCCACCAGAACATACTTTCACCCCGTACATCCACCTCCCACGGTTCCAGGTTGTTTATTTGCTGATGCCAGTTTGCAGAAATGGGCCGTGCTTGGCCAGAAAATCGTTGAAACATCCTTTGCGATCGCTGCGGCCGAGAAGAAGGCTTTCGAAACCCTAAGAGATGAGGTTTGCACTTTCCTCCTTCCCTTACCTTCTCGAATTTCAACTCCTCCAGGTCATCACCCGCGTGGAGGATATCAGACAAAATGCCAGGGTTATTGATGAATTGGATGTTACCCTGGGTTTCGCAAACCTTGCAGCGGAAATGAACTTCTGTCGACCTACCATGACTGACGAGTATGTATAACAACCCGCCCTGCCGAGAAGATGCGATAACATCGTTCCTCCTTATATTTCAGCTCGTCTTACGATGTGACAAATGGCCGCCACCCCGCTGTAGAACTCGGGCTATTGACTTCTGGACGCGTTTTCACTCCAAATAGCGTCCACCTCCGCCCGGAATCCCGTCTACACATCATCACAGGTCCAAACATGGCCGGGAAGTCTACCCTGCTTCGACAAACCGCATTGATCGCGATACTAGCGCAAACCGGTTCGTTCGTGCCCGCGGATAGCGCCACGATTGGGATCATAGATCGCTTGTTCTCAAGGATCGGTGCTAAGGATGATCTGTTCCGAGACCGGAGCACGTTCATGGTGGAAATGCTCGAAACGGCGGAGATTCTCAAACACGCAACGCCGAGAAGCCTGGTGAGTCTGTCTCCTCTGCTTCCATCACCAGGGGTGGATTCGAAGATTAATGTTTGTGATTGCGTTTACGTTTTCTTTTAGGTGATCATGGATGAGGTTGGACGTGGCACCACGATCGAGGACGGTTTAGCGGTCGCGTTTTCAACAGTCCACCATCTCAGCTCCGTCATACAGTGTAGGGCGTTATTCGCCACCCATTTCCATGAACTTGCGGATATGCTCGGTCAGTCCGTCGACAACCCTGCATCAAGCTCCTTTGGGAACATCAGCTTCTATTGTACCGGCGTAGATGAGACAGATGTGACTCATTCCTTTCATTCTTGCTCTCGCCACGCGCTCACCCAGATATTCTTACAATAGGATGGGTATTTCAGTTACTCATATAAACTCAAGCCGGGTGTCAATCGCGACAGCCACGGTCTCAAAGTTGCCCATCTTGCGGGGATGCCGCAGTCGGTTCTCAGGATCGCCGAGGGCGTGCTTGAGTGGCTGAGAAATGCCCGCATGGATAACGGTAGCAAACGCGCCAGAGAACTGAGCATATTAGGCCGGACACTCCGTGAGATTAACAACCCTAACCCAGGTTCATGAACGGGTATCGTAAACCGCATATAATTGCATGTTGTATTTACATTACTAACGTATATAGATGACCACTAATGCTCAGTTCTGTTCTCTGCTTACTGGAGCTTAGAACGGATGTGGTTCAAGGCAGACCCAGCTCCTAACCAGTTGAGCTGGTCGGCGGACATAGTGTGCTTTGTAGGAATCTCAAAGGTCTCTCCAGAACGTTTGGTAACCTTCAAGCAGATGGGGCTGGAGTGATCACCATCAAGGAGCCCCTCCAAGCCAATAGTCTCGATGACGTCTCCTGATCCGATTTTTAAATAGTCCGAAGTGTCCGCAAACCATAAGGGTAAAACCCCTTGTTTCTATTCCCGTTGTTAGTATGTTGAAAAGGAAATATGTTCAACAATACATTCTCACTTTGAGGTTTGTTTCGTGAATACGTGCGAAAGATCGGGCCACGATCATCGCGCACCCTGCGAGGAGAAATCAGCGATCAACGATCAACGCAGGGATCCTCCCAAGCCACAAAGATGGGTACCATAAAACCTGGGCTGCAGGGCCGCGTGTTCACGTGCACTGCCTTCACCATAATTCTCGTCAACGACCAATGCCCATGGCTGTCCTCTAGCTTTGAATCGCTTCGCAACACCGGGGATGGTATCTTGTTTGGGTTGGGAGGCGTCATGATCGTGGTCAAATGCCACATTCATATCTCCACCTTCGTCGTTGATGGCCTTAACCCGAGTTAGAAGGAACCCATTGGGTAGGGTGAACAGGAAGTACGTACGGTGATCACTAGGAGGAGAGGGTCAGATGCGAACAGGAACAACCAACTCTTGGCTTACGGAGATTCTCAGAAATGTTCGTGATGTGCCCTTTGTATTTCAGCCATTTCCCCTAGGAGAGAACCCGCTGGTTAACCATATTTGTACATGCCAACCCAGGCGGCTTACAGCGGCGGAGATGTGATCGGTCGTGCACTTTCCTCGCACTCGCATCAGAACCTTCAATGGTGGTAACTCAAGTCCTCGAACGTTGTGAGGACCGAAGTAGCTTTCGAAAGGCTGAAGAATTTCCAAGCGCTGAGAGTCGGGCCGGATCACAACCTCGGTCTCTGGCCGAGGTTCAGGCATTGGCTTTGGGTAGTAGGTTACATCACCCGGAGTGAAACCTGCCGATGGCAAGTCCTTTCCTGCTGGTGGCTGGAATATGAAGGATCTGCCGGATGGTGTTGTGAGGGAATCCGTCATAGGGTTGAAGGAAAGTTTCCCAGCATAACTCATGGCGGTGACGATAGTAGGGGAGGCGAGGAAGTTCATGGTCTTGACATTTCCGTCATTCCTAGAGCGGAAATTCCGGTTGAAAGAGGTGAGGATGGCTACGAAGTGGCTCAGTCCATGATCGGACGGAGATGGTCAATCCTCACCATTCTCTTCCCCATGCTTGTCTTCACGCTTCCACTGGATAGGGCTTAACAACTGGCAAAGATACTGCAGGGATGTTGTACGAACCTGTCCAATGCATGGGCCACATGCGTTGGCCAACACCGTGGCGCCAGTTTCTTCAAGGAGCTCAGTAATATTGTCTCGCTCGATCGTTGCCCTGATCTGTTCGGATCCAGGCGTGCAGAGGAAAGGGACCTGGGGGTGGGAGGTTAGAATCACTTCACGATAGGTATTATCGATTTCAGGACCTGCATCTTCAGACCAGCTTCCTTCGCTTGTTGAGCCAAGTTCGCGACGCGTGTCTGTTAGAAAGTCAACAGCGCTCCGGTGTACTGGATAGGTCTGAATCACCATGTCCTCATAGGAGCTGTTCGTGCAGGAGCCAATGAGACCGGCAGACAGTTCATCACTCCACCCGTTCTCTTTGACGAAAGAGGCAAATTTGGACAGAGGAGTGGCTAAGTCGGGTGTGAAGGGGCCATTGATCGTGGGCTCCACTTTAGAAAGATCCTGGCACGCTGTTAACCATATAAACAGCTCCAAAAAAAAGGATGATTACGATCTCGATGACTTCGTCATATTCGGCACCTTCATCCGCTGCCAAAAAGCCATTCGCGGCCGCCTGGTCTGCTGCGTGAGCGACAGGGGCCCGCCCTGTGGCATGCAGATACGCGCGCATGTTCGGGGTGTATGGGAACGTTGATGTTGTGGCCCCAACTTCCGCCCCCATATTGGAAATTGTTGCTAGCCCTGAAACACAGTACTTGAGCCCGTTGAACCCACCCAATACTCCCAACTTACCGGTACATGACTGGTTGAAGACCCCGGGACCAAAGTACTCGAGGATACGGCCAGTTCCACCCTAAGAAGCGGTAAGCTCCCAGCCCACTGCGATTGTGGATTCCGTACCTTTACTGTCAATTTCCCTGTAAGATATAGGATTAAATCCTTGGTCGTGGCCCACCCGTTCAGGTCGCCGGTTAATTTGATCCCTATACGGTGACCATGAGAAACCGAGAGACCCCCTACATGACCACTCACCCACGACCTTCGGGGCCTTAAGCTCCCAAGGGGTCCCGGTCATAGCATCGACGGCGTCCGCTCCACCAACCCCAATGGCCAACATACCCAAACCAGAGGCATTGGGTGTATGCGAATCGGTTCCAAGCCTAGAAAGGTCGGGTTACGTCACAGTAACGTCAAGAGGAGAAACGGGTACGTACATCAACATCCCAGGAGCGGCGTAGTTTTCCAGGACGATCTGGTGGATAATTCCGGATCCAGGTTTCCAGAATTCGATTCCGTACTTCCTAGCCGCGCTCTCCAGGAAGTCGAATACCTCCTTGTTGGAGACAAGAGCACTCTGTTCTGTAGATTAGACGTGTTTCTCGGGGTCCAGCGGAATATGATCACCTCGAGGTCGGCGTGTGCGCCACTTGACGCCTGGATCAAGTGGTCGCAGTGTATGCTAACGGGTACAGCGCATTTGGAAAGGCCGGCACTCATGAACTGCAACCTGCAAATCCCGGTCAGTGAGTTGGTACAGCGCTTGCATTGGAGCGGGGTTTACAGAGCCATTCTGGACGCATTTCACTGATCAGTAAACTGATGTCTGGAATGGGTGATAAAATGCGTACTGTGCGCTTGCGTCTTGCATGGCAACTCTCTTCCGATCGACCAAAGTTAGAATTTGAGTCAGTGGTAGACAAAAACAGCCACGCACTTGTGGATGCAGAAGAAGATACGTCTCCCCACGTTTGAGTCCTCCACCACTGACTGTCTTTTCTGGATCAGCAAGATGACTGTACAAAATCTTTTCCGTCAACGTCAGCGGCCGGTTGTCCAAGAGTTTGTTGACCAGCGCGAGTTTTTCTTGAAGCGCATGGTACGGCGGAGTGATGAAAGTACAATCCTTCTCCCTCAGAGGTGCGTGAGTCCCCAAGTACCTTCGCGTGACAAGAACTCTGCCGGCTCGACCACGTAGGAGGACCGACATCGCGTGGCGTAAAGCAGATGATGGGGTCAGGAAGGCACGACAAATACGAGAGGTTACTATTGGCTAAAGCTGGCGCTAAGTGGCAATCTTCCCACAGCTGCTCATCCTCTCATAAAAGTCCATTAGGGGTTTCGCTTTTGCGGCTAGGTTCTACGTAGCGCGAACTTGAGCCCTTCCACAGCGCCATCGACCACATGTACCCTCGGTAACCCTACGTCCAAGATCCCTTTCTGAATAACCTCCTCCACCCTCGACATTGCTAGAGGAAACCCCAATTATCATCATCGCATTCTCAGTTTGACTAGCATCAGAACGCACCAGCACATCCCAATATAACTGTCTGCGCCCCTTTCTTCACCATTTCAACTGCACATCTCTCGATCTGGCGATCGTGGTCGTGGCAATCCGAACCGAGCTGGAGAACCCCTACTCCTGAACACCACACTCCGATGAAGAGGTCGTGAGCATTGTCGGGTATAATCCGCTTTGTAGCTTCCGTCAACGGCTCCTTCCAATACGGTCCCGTTGTAAGGATACCAAACGGCTTGCGGGACTCGATGGAGGATAGAACCGAGGACTCTAAAATATGGCACGCATAGATAGAATTGGAGTAATGGTACCGCAGCATCTCGGCGAGGGGGTGATCGCTGACTGTTTGAGATTCGTTTCATCGACCGCGGAGGCGGGTGAACTTATGACTGACAACAACACACGATGATACCAACGATAGACTTGTCGTTCAACAGCCCTTCATCTTCCAAAAACTTCCAGGACGTCGCAGCAGAGAGAACGGACGTTATTGGGTCATCGATTGAGGGTGGACCCGCAGGCGGATTGGCGAACTCGAGGCGAACGCCTGGCGTCTCATACGAGGATAACTTCTCTCGAAGTGCCTGCGTCACAGATGCGGATGAGTTTGGGTTGAGGAGCACGATGGTCTTATCAACCATGATTAGTTTGGGTATTTTCACACGCTTCCATGGAAGGAGACGACGAGGTGGTGGGCGTGATGCCCATCCACTACACCAACGCTCTCGCCTCCAACGTTGCAATCCTCCAGTTCCCGCTCCTGACACGCCCTCTGGTGGTCCCTCCTTCCGCCGCCGCGAGCGGAAAACGGATCAAGGCTCGAATCAAGCCTAATGTCCGGAAACTGGAGGTCCATGTCCCCGCAGACACTCGCCCTGAAGTCTGGAGTAAGGAACGGGCTACGGTCTTAGGTGCTGCAAGGTCGGAAGATGACAAGGAGAGAAATCAGGAGTCAAAAGTGAAGCAGAGGGAAGGAGAACAACCGCGATTGAGCGAAATCAGAATGAGTAGCGAGGAGATTCCTCGTGTGGGAACATACATGCTGGGAGTCGTCAGGAACGGTAAGTCCTTCTTCGATGTGGCACGTAGTATACTCAATAAAAATTTAAGGAAGGTTGTCTCTGCACCCCGTTGCCGAGACGCACCAACTACGTCCAACACTAACATATATGGACCACCTCTCCAGGAAGAAAGGAGGGCGTGGAGGCGACGACTCCGGGTCAGAGGACGATGGTCCCCCGCAAGATCCCGACGAAGTCACTGCGGACATGACCAAGAAAGAGAAACCTGAGCCACAGGCAAAGGAAGTACAGGTTTCTGTACGAAAATCTATGCCAGATGAGAAGAACGTTCTGGGAGGACTCTCCGTTCAAAGGCGGGAATTGTTGTCCCACATCCGCGCAGAAGAGGAAGACCCATGGGAGGAACTCGTGTATTACGACGACGCAGTATGGACTCGTGTCGCTGTTCAATCGAATTTCCCTGCTGATATGGTTTCACAGTCTGGTGAATCTCGCGATACCTTCGAGTCGCTGTTCTCAAAGGAGGAGCAGGAGCTACAGACATCTGACACCATGTCGATATTCATTCGGGGGAAGTCATAAGACACAACCTGTAATACAAGAATCTACGCCGAGACCTCACTGCTCCTGCTGTCCTTGGGGTGGAACCTTCCTCTCAGCAGTGACTAGGATGATTTCAGTAATCCAGGTCGTTTATTTCAAGAAGGGAAACATACCCCATGTACGGCGATCCATAGGACATTGTTGCTTCGATGCGGGGGTACCGATCCACTTCAGAAGACAGTGCATATGAAAAACGTGGCTGCATTCGCCCCATACTACGTGGATGTCAGTGGCGAAGATACCGGATGAACGGATTGTGCACTCACTGAGGGGGCAATCATCGCCTGGGACTTTACATGTAGGGCAGCAACCTTCGTAGGGCACGCGGCATATGCCACACACATCACCTTCGCCGTCTCCCTCATCGTGATCCGTGTTTCCTGTGTCCCATCGCCATTGAGCAATAGCATGCCATGACTTGATCTTGACCTTCATCAGCTACCCGACTGACTCGGTAAGTATCAAGCACACTCCTGAGGTGATGATGGACAAAAGGAGCAAGGTGACTGTGAAGCGATCGAGTCAACCTCTAAGGGAGGCGCGTCAACAACAGGGGGTGATGTTGTTTAAATGATGAGGCGGGTTTCGCGGTAGTCCTACACCACTCTCAACCATGGCTCCTCCTCTCAGTTCAGATATCGTCGACTGCGTGTTGACGTCGCTGCCCGACTTCGCCACGTTGGCCTCAGCCATCTTGATTTCCAAGTCGTTCCATGAGGTCTTTCAGGCTCATCCGAGTTCCATCCTCACTTCTGTAGCCACAACTCAAATTGGCCCTGAACTGCTGCCATGCGCCATTCGCCTCGCACACTTCAATAAAGACGAATACTTGTCGTCCAGATCCAACTATGTCCAAGGCTTCCCCTCGGAGAGAAAGTTCCATGATGAAGCGCCGGGAATAACCTCATACGCTGCGGCGTTGGCCAAGAATGATGACGTCGTGACAGAACTGGAGCTGTTCTTCAGCACCACGTGAGTTTACTTCCCGTTTATTAGTGAGGGTGTGCTGACGGATGCTTTGGAAATAGATGCAAGGATAGGACAAGTGGAACCCGGTCACTCCTGAATCCACGCGAATCCTTGAGATTCAGGCGTGCATTCTACCGGTGGTGGTTGTTGGTTAGTCTATTCCCAGGTTGTGTTATGCGGCCAACACGAACACCGGGGGGAAACGCCGACGACGAGGGGAATGACGCAGAAGATAGCGACGACGACGACGACACACGAGATGACAATTCGGATGATACAGACGATGACGACGATGCTGACTCGGATGCCCCGGACGGATATCTAGTAAAATCCCGGGGCCTGCGAAAGGTGTTCCTGTCCGAATTTCCTGACGACGAGGTGGCGGAGATACTGCAAATCCATAACTTCATGACATTTGTCTCCATCTGCACACGGAATGCCATGGAATTTTCTACGACACAAAACCGTAGGTCGCTTTACTTGGTCCACCGATAGATACTCAACCTCTACCAGACATCCTCTTATGGAGCGGTCCCTCCATCGCTGCGAAAGTTCTCCGCGTCCTCCGGTCCTTCAACCAGCCGAAAGCCTGCTTGATGGAGCCAGCCAACTGGGACTATGGCAATATTGACGGTTTTCACTGGCCGGGGCTTTATCTTTACCTACAAGAGAGGAACTACGACATCTACAAGGTGGGCAGCAACACACTTGACCCAGTTCAAGACAAGAACGTGATCCTAGATAGCAGGGTGGAAGATACCGAAGAGTGTGAGTATTTGGAGCATCAGCTTTGATTGAAGACACTAAACCACTTCAGGCGACGAGTGCCATGTGCCTCATCTCGGTCCAGTGTTGTGGTCTTCCTCAAGTTCGTGCCCCTTTAGAACACTGCACACAAGTGACTCACCCCCGCCTTAGATTGGCACCTTCTTCCGTGTGCCCTCGCACCACATGAACTGTACACCCGTCTACCGGGGCGCCTCAGTTGCAACAGTCAAGAAATTCAGCCACTTGTAGCTGACCCCTGGTCGTATACAACCTCTGTGAATCGCCACATATCGCCGGAGACACCAGACTGGTCCGAGGGGAAGACCCTCTGCAAGCAATGCGTACTGAGGGTCGTGGGACGTTACGCGTTGAATACCCTGCGAGAACTCAAAGCACAGAGTACGTCTTCTCGTCTATGGTTCCTCATGTACATAGAATGATCGGAATTTCCTCCCAGATGGACCACAGCACGAGGATTGCTGGTACGGGTATAGCTGCAGAACGCAGAGGAAGCCAGAGCATGCAGCCAAGCTTAACGTACGTGGCGCTCGTTCTGGTGATGAACTTGTCTGATGATCTGGTTCCATGCTCAGCACCTGTGTGATCCCACCCGCGGGGACCCATAATATATTGGCTCCCCGGTGTATATCCTACAGACCACTAGCATCGTGTATCTTTTTTCTCTAAACTCCTGATGATCGTACTCATGTACCAATGTCACGCTCGCGTCTGTCACACTATTGTCACGAATCTCTACTCCACACCTCGATGTACGGCAGCGACACTGAATCCGAACCCGAAAGCGATTTGAAGAAATGGGACGCGACTGAATTTGCGTTACAACTTCCCCGTGCGATGTTAGAACATTCGGACCATGAGTTGGTGGAGAGGGTCGCAGATGCTGTGGCTACACTTAGGTCGATTAC
>Ga0307513_10004526_pt1 | contig 18534 bp, 20 predicted proteins | sample 15_EM_MG_FD_202174 | JGI IMG/M metagenome (GOLD analysis project Ga0307513, IMG submission 202174) | Populus trichocarpa ectomycorrhiza microbial communities from riparian zone in the Pacific Northwest, United States - 15_EM | ecosystem: Host-associated > Plants > Roots > Unclassified | place...
GTGTTGGGACGCAACTACCCAGGCGGCCAGTGATGACGGGCCGTCCCAACGCCGGGGCTGGAGGGGGGTGTTATCTTTTTCCTTCGAAGTTCGTGTGCGTCAAGGTAGGGTAACTTTGCCCTGTAAATCCTTACGGGGAGTCCGTGCGCCTAACATTGGCGTCGAAACCAGGACAACGTTTCCCTGTCTCCTCGGATTCCCGATACTCCTTGATAAGGTAATTCATATGCCGATTTTCGTGCATATCATCACCCAAATGTTGGCTGTGCTTGGGCTCATCTTCGCCTTGAGCTAGGCAAGGGAGGACGTCTAATGGTTGCTGTCGATTCTGCTGGTTGAACAATTGCGCAAGATGGGGGATACGATTCGCCGGCCCTTTAGTATGTCCCACAGGTGGACGTGGCAAAATTGTAAAGAGGAGGTCACTTCAATGCGTAGAGTCTGGGACGTCCGAGAAAGACTCGGATAAATAAGAGGCATCATCCTCATGCGCGTTATCCACATCTCTACCATCCCTGTCATCAGGTCTGTCATCTGATATTCTTCGGGAATGCATCTCACCTATACGTTGTGCCAGATCAAGGGCTCAGTTTCGGTCATCATTCTCATTGAGATAGTTGACTCTCTTCAGCGCTTGTGTTTCTGGCCACTCTGAATCCCGATTAAGGTAACAGTACAGCCTGAGATCCAGTCGGTGGTTGAGAACCGGATTTGAAAGGACCCAAACTCTTACTGTTTCATCGCTGTCGATGAAGACATAATCCATGCTATCCAGCTCTCGCATAGGAGACGTACCTAACCTTCTACACCCATCGCCTGTGGCGCCAAGTATATAGTCGATTTGGTGGTGAGGTACCGATCTGCAAATCGTGGCTGACAATCCACGGATGTCATAGGAATTGAAGTTGGCGAACACTACGCCATTGATATGTGCGGGACGCAAATGGAGTAAGTTATAATTTGGGGCGACGTTTACTTTATTCCTTTCAAACTCGGATAGTGCCAGACGACCTCGCGACGGCAGGACATAAACGATAGCCACGGCACGCGGACGCCCAAGTAGAGCGCTCCTATCTATGTCTCATAAGTCAGTAAGAAAAAACTTGAAACAAGCTGATGATTTAGGAAGTGACTAACCTGTAGGCCTACTGATGGGTGCCGGGCGAACACCTTGGGCAACAGGTTGGTTTTGGACTGCTGCGGGGCCATTATGCAGTGGATCAGCGAACATTTGTTCCGGAGTAGGGTCATTAGCTGGTGAACTTGAGTCACGGACCATTTGTGAGAGCGCGGGATCATTATCCGTGGAACTTGAATCAGGTACCATTTGTAGGTGGGCCGGATCATTACCGGGTTGAACAGGTTCATCCGGGCCACAGGAACATCACCTGGGGGCGCCTGACCGAGCTATCCTGGAGCAAGGACGTTGACTTGTGCAGCAGGGACGTTTGGTACAGCTGGACATGGAGGAGCCTGTCTGAGTTGTCCGGTTGCAGGGATGTTGACTTGTGCAGCAGGAACGTTTGAAACAGGCGCACCTGGGGGAGCTAGTCTATGTTGTCCGGCAGCAGGGTCTTGACTTGTGCAGCTGGTACGTGCGGACCAGCCACCCCTGGAGGAGCCTGTCTGAGGTGTGCGGCGGCATGGATGTTTGGAACAGCTGCAAGTGTGGGGGCCTGTTCCAGTTGTCCGGCAGCAGCGGCCTTGACTTGTGCAGCCGCAACAGTTGGACCAGCCACACCCGAAGGAGCCTGACCAAGTTATCCTGCAGTAGGTACATTTCGACCAGCCGAACCCGGAGGGGACAGTCGTAGTTGTTAGGCGCACGGACTCCCGGTAAGGATTCACATGGTAAGGTTACCCTACCTTGATGCACAGAACTTCCAAGGAAAAAGATAACACTCCCCTCCAGCCCCGGTGTTGGGACGGCGCGTCATCACTGGCCGCCTGGGTAGTTGCGTCCCAACACCAAAGACCACTATCACTGGAACACATCTCATAACACCGTAGGCGACGCGGCCGTCAGTCCAACCGCGTCCTGTTCGCAGGGTATATGAGGGGAGACCTTCGGACACCGTATGCAAGTGGAAGCAAGTGAATCGGACAACGGCGCATAAGGTTACAGACACTTGAAGACAGACTGTCCGAAGAGTGGGTCGGAGGTAACAGGACGTTTCGCACGAAAGTTAGTCCCCTCGTACCTACAAAGTCCTGTAGAGTATGAAGGAGGTAACTATGCCCAGTAAGTGGATCGGGTGCATCCAAAGAGGACAACTTGGTAAAAGATGGAGTCCAAGGGAAGAAGCCCATAGGTACAATCCAGAGGACAAGTCGTGTAATGCCGGAAGACCAGAATACGACATGCAGTGGCATGTCGAATTCTTGACGGAACCAACGAACAAAGAATGGCCATCTTCGGTCCAGCGAGTTAGACTACACTCGATGAGCACGGGGGCAAGATAACACGTAACCATTGTTGTCAACCGATCAAACGGATGAGCTGACACCTGACGTGGTCTCCACACCCTCAGGAATAACAGAAGTGCAGACCGATAAGTTGGCCATCGGAGCAAAAGGTGTGGTAGAGAGTTTTCAGGGTCTACAAGTGTTGGCACTCAGATGAAGTTCGCAGAGTTGCGGGCAAGGTACTTAGTTAGTATAGAGTAAGCATGTATACCGCGATTGCTCAGACGCGGAATATAAATATTGAAGCATCTTCGCAGCTATTAGACACAACAAGCACGGAGAAGAGATCTTATCAATATAATAAGTTTTTATCTTATCGTTACAAATAGTTCGACGATCTATCCCGAAGTATACCATTATATCTAGCCTACATTGCTCGCGTCTTCTTACCGAGTTCTCCGATACAAATCGATTCAGGTCCTAGCTGTCGGAATACCTCACGCCGAAGCTACCACCTTACAGGTACCAACATTGACTGTGATTGGGTAGTGAGGTTGCCCCCTTGAATCGAAAAACCTGCAGTGTAGTTGGTGATGGCATCCTACCGGAAGGGTAAAAAACCAAACAAGGATACCTGTTGCCATTTTACTGGAAGAATGGGGAGTCCGTGCTCACCACGGGAACTACATCAGGAAAAATTAATCCTGCGTCTGAGGCATGGGCGCCGCGTTTGGACGCATCCGACGTCATTTTTCCGTCCTCTACGTCCCCAGCATCGGGACGCCATTCCCAACGCCGATTGCCTCCTGACGTGAAGTCAGACCTCACCCACATCCCGCCGCCACCCCACATCACCTGCTCTTCTCCCGCCCCTTATCTCATGTGATTACATCTCTTTTCCTGCTAGCATCTCCGCAGCATCCGGATGCCTCCCCAAGGTACCCCCTTTTCCTTCTACTTCCTGGCGTGCTCATAACAACTTGCTGCCGATATCACCCTAGTCATTCCTGCCGGTGTGCCTCCTACTACTACCATCGTGCATAATTTGTTTGTTTCTAGATGTTTCTATTCCTCTATGTCTATATCTCTACTATATACTCGTCTATTATACACGTTTATCGCCTAGTCGTGATCGTGGCGCTACATCTCTGTCAGGGACCGATGTAGCCCACATCTAGGCTACGTCGCTCCCCGAGTTTATTTTATTATACAAGCCCCCTCTGTAATCCTAAGAGATCTCGTTAAACGTGCGTAAATCGATCCGACTGTTGACAAGCCAGCGCCAGTCTGTCTGCGGTATCAGAGGCACCAGGCCTAAGATCGTCCCGATATACCGAATTGTGAGCTCTCGGGTAACGTCTCTGAGCGGAACGGTTACCAGATCGTCTACGTCCGATGGTCGTCCGGAGTCTACCTGGCTCATGAATTGAACCCCACCGAGGAGATAGACCGTATCCTGCCGCATATAGCCCGACTAGATTTTGAACAGAGCTATGAGCCTTGCCAGGAGACGACCCCTGAGCGCACCATACATATTCTCCCCACCAGCCTGTATCCAAACGCAATCGTTCCGACTGGTCTGGTTGCAGGAGAGTCGATCACCAGTGCATCGGGCCCTGTGTATGTCGTAAACACCTGACTCCTGGAACGCAAGAACCAGGATCTCCAGTTGTGTCAGTAGTGCCACCGGCAAAGCGCGAAGTAAGGCCAGATTTTCCCGCAGTCGGTGCTCAGGAGGCAGGCTCAGTCAGCTATATCGTTTCAATTCCCGACAAATCATGTCCGGGGATATATCGCATGCTCTGCCAGAATCAACGACGTCGTGAATATTATTACGACGTTCCTTCAGAATCCTACGATAGGCTGCTGGGGTTGGCGCGGACCTGGTCTTCTCTAAATGTTCTACTACCTCAGTTGGTAAATCAGCTCCTGCACGTTGAAGGAATTCCAAGTTCAAAAGTCTCATGCTGATCGCATGTTGTCGACCGTAGCTGCTTAGTATCGGTCGTGCTGCGTCGAGTTTATTTGAGCGTCGCCATCTATCCTTGATTTGCTCCTTATGTGCGAGCTCTTCATACTCGGTAGAATACATGGAAATATTGCCGAACATGTAGATCTGATCGCGAAAGTGACTTATCAGATGCCTCTTAACAAAGTTGAAATTAGATTTGGAATGTATCAATTCCATACGTTGGTTATTCTCTTCTTCACGATCGTCGTCACGGATCCGGCGCCGTTCGGATGGAGGCACTCGCTCCCTCAGGTGGGCTCTCTGACGACGCAGCTCCTTGCGCAACTCATCAGCCTTCTCTTGCGTCCGTTTGGATATGCGAAACTCCAAGAAGATGTCCTTAGTCTCGTGGAACTGTGTCGCATATTCTTCCATATAAGATATAGTCTCGGGTGTGTGACTTTGGTATTGAGCCATCTTGGTGAAGTCAAGGAGTAACCTGACACAGGTGAGCGCACGTCCGATGGGTTGCACCTGCGTACTATCAGGCTCTCTCAACGCCACAGCGGGAACTCCGAACAAAAACAACGCCCGAGATTCCTCATCTCTTTTTCTTGCCACTGGGTAACCTCCCTGTAGGCCTTTTTGGGGACAAAGAATCCTGGGTAAGTGGGCAAAGCTTTCCAGGCGTTGTCGAAGGCCTGCTGTCGTACATGTTTTTTGAGAAATCCCTGAATCCAGTCCATCATATGCTTGAAGAGTCCTGGATATATTGTATGGAGCATATCCGGCTTGTGCAGATCATGCGTCGAAACTCCCACGAGTCCTTGAAAAACATTTTGCCCCCTCTTCATACCATGAGTTTCATTCGTGTAGCGAGCGTGAGCAGCGTCGTGGGTCTCGGAATCTAGGTACGGGTTTTCGCATTCGTATCTTGCGCAATCTCTAGCACGATGGTGGCCGGCTCGGCTTCCTAATTCTTCTGGAGGCACCTCACATTTAGGACAGGCGTTGGATTTGATCCCGTGTTGGGTAACGTTTTCCATATGGTCCGCAATCCACCCTGACATTAGCGGGAAGAATCTGCGGATCTTGCCCTCAGCACAATCAATAGGGGCACCCTCTGGCGCCGCACGGTTCAATTGTGCAAAAAGGAGTTCAAATACGCCACAGACTGTGTCGGCATTTGTCAGTCTCTGGAGTTTGTCGGCCCTAGAGGACTTTGCGAGCTTGGGTGGAATGCGCAATAGCCCCAGAAGCAGAATTGCCATTGATCCAGGTCTGTTAAGTATTGTCGACGGAAGATTTCCGATTGTCATATAAACCGGCCATGCATTCTTGTCTCTGGAGAAGTTGGTGAGATTCGTCTGATCTGACATCCCAATGATTGGAACCACAGTCGCCCCTTCCGGGAGTGTTTCCTGTGATCTATTCGTATGCTTTCACATAAAAAAGGCTACGCGGCAGTACTTGGACGTCCCACCACCATTCAGGCGTATGCATTTGTGCATAAATTCTCTGTCCGCTCTGGTCGTATTCCCCGCGTGGCGCATAGACCAAGTCATCACGATACGCTATCTGGCGAAGAAGATATCTCATGCAGTCTAGGACGTTCCGATAGAAGAATGGTAATGTTCTCTGACCGTCCTCTACATGTCCCGCCAACCATTGCAGATACGGGCTCTACGGATCCAAGTGTCGGAGAACATTCTCCAATAAATGCATAGAGCTATAGCCGACGGAGGTCGAGTTTCCGATATCATTCGAAAAGTAATCATTAATCCGCATCTTTGAGACTTTGCTCTCAATGAACCAAGATGCAAGTTTGAAACCTTGTTCAGAAGCAAACGAAGCCCATGGGTTCTCGCACAAATCCCTGCATTCTTCCTTATACTCTTTAACCTCTCCAATGGCTTCCCCGGCGCCCGGATAATCCTCCTGTTCCGCAGCGACTGCGTACGTGTTGTCCTCGAGTACTGCTGTTTCGGGTTCCTGCCTAAGCGTATCATCAGATGCGTCGCCCTCACTACCGGCTGTATCTCCGGCAGAATCTGATTCGTAGTCTGAATCGGAGTGTTCGATGGGTTCGTTGGCGTCAGATAGGTCGGTCCACCCGTTGGTAAGGACATCGGCAAGGATTCCGTATGGTGGATGTGAGTACGATATCGAGATTTGAATGCGCACTTCGCAAGTGTGTCTCGTATGCGCCTGCACGCTCGTATCTTTTGCGACAAAATGAACATTTGACGGGCATAATGGAATTCGGCGCCGCCGATTTCGGGAATCCAGTGTGGGTGATAGTAGTCTGATGTTGTTGTCGTCTCGATGTTAACGCGTGCGGATGACTGGAGATGCTGGGCCTAGCGCTATGCCCACTGATCTATCACCAGCCGTCGAACACGTATAGCCTTGTGTGTTGCGACGTCACGTGGTATCAGCCGGTCATCATCTTGCGTTCACAGGAAACGACTGAAACACTAATGGACGCCCGAGCTGTCAGGTCTTGATGCATCTTAATTCTTGAAAACAATTCAAACAATTCATGATTCTTTCAAACCATCTTGAATGGCTGAGAGTTGTATATATAATGTGGGTTGATCACGACAGCAGCAAGTTCATACCATGGATAATGCGACATCCACAATATCCACAACATCCACAACATCCTCGATATTCACAAGACTAGAATCTCCAAATCAACTATCAATATGAACAAACCCTCAACGGACATGGCGCAAAATATCAACATGCAGTACGTATTCATGCAAAATGCCGGAGTCCTTGCGCCGGGAAAGACAGATCAACTCCCGCCTAGTTCGCTTCAAGGGGCAATCAGCATGCATCGCACCAACCCAGGCGGTCGAGTGATTAGCAATCATAAGCTAATCATTGGCTTCACACAAGTCCAGGGTCAAAAGAAAATGTACACAGAGTGGCGGAACTGTGCGAAGGATCAGATGATAGCAAGGGGCTTTGCACCAGCAGGGCGAACGGCTAAAGATTTCCCTGATGCCGACTTCCTGCCAATATACAGAGGCATGAGGACCTTACGTCCGGCCTGCGATCTCCTCGTCTCCGCAGTGGCAGCCAGTGATATGCATCGTCTAGAGGAGATCGAGGAGGCAGTCGTGGACCTGGTTAAGGACAGTTGCCGGAAGTTGAATGACTCAAATAACAAAGGCAAAATGGTAGTGCCAAATCCTGCAATCCCGCCTGGGCAGGTCGTTGTGCACGCATCGTTACTACCGCCAGGGGCCCCAAATCAGTGGGGGGCGGTGACGACTATTGGGGACCTAGGTCAACATCCTCCAAATCCTGGCCGAGCCCACATCCCTGCAGGCGGGCAACTCGGACAGGCTCCTCCGGGTCCGGCTTGTCCAAACGTACCGGCTGCACAAGTCAATGTCCCTGCTACCGGACAACTCGGACAGGCTCCCCCAGGTGCGGCTGGTGCAAAGGTACCGGCTGGACATGTCAACGTCCCTGCTGCTGGACAACTCGGACAGGCTCCTCCGGCTGCGGCTGGTCCAAATGTACCTGCTGCACAAGTCAACGTCCCTGGTGCCGGACAACTGGGACAGGGTCCTACGGGTGTGGCTGGTCCAAACGTACTGGCTGCACAGGTCAAGGTCGCTGCTGCCGGACAACTCGGACTGGCTCCTCCGGGTGCGGCTGGTCCAAACGTACCGGCTGCACAAGTCAATGTCCCTGCTGCCGGACAACTCGGACAGGCTCCCCCGGGTGCGGCTGTCCCAAATGTCCCTGCTGCAGGACAACTCGTGCAGGCTCCTCCGGGTGCGGCTGGTCCCAACGTACCGGCTGCACAAGTCAACGTCACTGCTGGCGGACAACTCAGACAGGCTCCTCCAGGTGTGGCGGGTCCAAACGTCCCTGCGGCCAGAAAACTCGGACAGGGTCCTCCGGGTGCGGCTGGTCCAAACGTACCTGCTGCACAAGTCAACATCCCTGCTGCTGGACAGCTCGGACAGGGTCCCCCGGGTGATGTTCCTGCGGTGGGTCCGGATGTACCTGTTCAACCTGATAATGCTCCTGCGCACCTACAAATGGTACATGATTGAAGTGCACCGGAAAATGACCCTCCGCCGGCGCAAATGTTACCTGATCCACCGTATAATGGCCCCGCGGCAGTCCAAAACCAACCTGTTGCCCGGGGTTTTCGCCCTACACCCAACCCTAGGCCCACAGGTTAGTCACTTCCTAAATCATCAGCCTGTTTTCAGGTTTTTACTTACTGACTTATGAGACACAGATTGGAGCGCTCTACTTGGGCGTCCGCGCGCCATGCGTATCGTTTATGTCCTGCTGTCGCCACGTGGTCTGGCACTATCCCAGTTTGAAAGGAATAATGCAAACGTCGCCCCAAACTATAACTTGCTCCCTTGGCGTCCCCCTCATGTCAATGGGGTAGTGTTCGCCGAGTTGGATTCCTATGACATCCGTGGAATGTCAGCTATGATTTACAGATCCGTACCTCACCACCGAATCCGCTACATACTTGGTGCTAAAGGCGAAGGGCGTAGTGGGTTACTTAGGTCTCCTATGCGAGAGTTGGATAGCATGGATTATGTCTTTATCAACAGCAATGAAACCGTAAGAGCGTGGCTCCTTTCAAATCTCATGCTCGACGACCCGCTAGATCTCATGGTGTACTGTTACCGTGATCGGGGATCAGAGCGCCAAGACACCCCGGTGCTGAGGAGAGTCGACTATCTCAAACAAAATGACGTCAGAAACTGGGCCCAGCATCGGGCACAACGTATAGGCCAGATGCATTCCCGAGAATTATTCGACGACAGACCTGCAGATTCGGAGGGTCGTGATACAGACGACGTGCGTGAGGCTGATACCTCCCATGTATCCGAGTCATCCTCGGGCCTCTCAGACTCTGCGCATGGAAGTGCGATCCTCTTTACAATATTGCCACGTCCGCCTGTTGGACAAGCTAAATGGCCGGTGAATCGTATCCCCCTTCTTGCCAAATCGTGGAGCGAGCAGAATCGACAGCTACCATTAAACGTCCTCCCTCGTCCGGCTCAAGGCGAAGATGACCCCATGCACGGCATACAGTTCGATGAGGATTATCGCATTGAGGATACTCCCGACAAACGCAGTTTGAATTACCTTATCAAGGCGTAGCGGAGATCCGAGGAGACGCGGAAACAACGTGCTGGTTTCGACGCCGAGAGCACCGAGGACCCTTAGTCTAAGAGAGTGCGTACGGGTGCTGGTCAGGAGAACTTGACAGGAGAACTGATGGATTTGATGGCGCGCCGACTATCGGCGATGTCTACCTAAATGAGCTGTGGATTAGTTGTCTGGACTGTCATTTCAAAGCGTCATTGATTGTTTCCTTTCCTTTTGTCGTTAGCTCATTGTGTGTGTACCTCACAGCGATGTTTAGTCTCGTTCTTTCTAGATCGTGTTCCCGTCCCGTATACATGCAGAATGTGATGTTCCGGTAAATAGTCGACATTTGTGCGCCACGACTTCTGCCATTGACGATGCGGCTCTTATTGCGGCTCAAACCCTTGTGTGATCGTCAGGGGGGGGGATCATGCCAATTGACGACACACCACATCGTACCCCATAGCGCTATCACAGAACGAACCTCAGACCCACAAACGCCTGGCGAAATTCCCACAGTCCGACACGCCCATGGCCCCGCACATGTTGTTGTCTACACGCAGTATAACAAGGCCACCTACCGCCCATCCTTCCCCTCTACACCATCCGTCTAGCGTTCACGTCCACACATCTTCTCCCCTCGTCCGTATATCAAATGGCTCTATTGAGAACAATGCATGCCTTGGGGGAAAGCTCAAAGTAAGGACTATCTCTTCCTCAATTTAAGAGCGCATTACGTTAACGTTTCTGTTATTACCAGACGCCAAACAATCCAGCCCCCGGGGGTTGACGCCACGAGCGCAAAACTCCGAAAAAGCCATCCTCATGCAGCTGCCATTGCCGGTGAGGCGTCAAGGACGTAAGAAATCTTCCCTGTTTAGCATGATCACACATTCCAGAACGTCCAGATATGATCTAACTTTTTTAACTTCAATAGTCGTTCATTGACGTCTGGTGCAAGACCACCCTTTGAGCCGGCTGTGGAGGATTCAAGGTGAGCGTCAAACATACTACGCATATGTCAGAAATTTACGACCTACTTGGGCTTAAAATAAGTTATGGTATATACAACCTGGTCAGGCAACCATATGGGGCAAAGAGTACCAATTTCTACAATGACTATCTTTATCACAGAAAATGGGAAAACAAAGAAATAAATAAACTGCCTATTCCTTCCCCTTCCCTCTTCTTGCTACTGTGCAAGTGAGGATTCTTGATTTTGGGGACCTTGTTAACTTCAGGATCGCTGTTTGCAAGCTAATGTTATTGTTGTTTTGGTTTTGGTTCGTTGCTGCGTTGCGCCCTTTGGTACCATAACTTATTTTAAGCGCGAGTAACCACCGCTGGAATCAGGGGGCGCTATTGGGAGATATCCTACGCTAAAAGCTGGTGTGGGTTCTTGAATGCTGGCGAGCCTACAGTTGCGTACAAGGGATGGCGCGAACAAGTCAAAGCATATATCACGGTGCTTGGGGGGAACCCTACGAGTCTGACAGGCACTCAAATGGACTCAGTACTCAGTTTCGCATGCTCCCTCATGCCTGTCAAAGGCCGAATCAAATTAATCAAAACAAACCACTGCCCCGAAGACATTGATGAAGTCGAACGCCAAATAAGAGTATTGGTTAGGGACACAGCCGAGAAGTGTCAGGCGACAAACGATGGTCTCCATACGGAACGGGCATAGGATCCAATAGATGCAGAAGTCTGTGATGTTCAGAGTAAGTGTTCGCCCCCATTTATATTATGCGATTCTATGACTAGTACTCACAGTTTTTCCAGGGGGCCAATACAATTGGGCCTCTCCGCACTGCCAAGGGCCGATCAGGATCCACATTATTCGACGAACAGGTGCAACGAAAGGCGGGTACCCCTTCTTGCACAACCCCTGGTATGACGAAGACTCGGGCGGAGGGACTGCGTGCGGAGTCTTAGCATCGCCGAACTTGCAATCACTACTCGGCGTGCTCAAGCGACAACATGTGGAGGACCCCATCCAATATCCCCGATATCTCATCGGGGCCACTGGGCAAGGAGCCAGCGCGTTACCCCTGCGACCGTTGGACCCCCTCCTCCTCTCGGAGCTCATATTTTTATATACAGAGGATGACATCCGGGTGTGGCTGCTCACTAACTCTGACAAAGATCCTCTTGATCTCCTGGTGCTGGAGTCACGCCAGGATCAGGGAGAGGGCCGAGACGAAACCCCGGCGCCAGCCTCCGCTGGACATCCATTTTTCGATCGTAAGGCCTGGGACCAGTGGGGGCACCGGGATGACATCGGAGCCCGGGACGACGACGACGACGACGAGAGTCTCAACGACAGCAGCGGCAGCCAAGACGAAGACAATGTCGATCACAGTCCCCACGACGATGATCGGGTGCCGCCGGGACAGGTTCACACTGCTGATCGCCGAGGTATACACATTATTCAAGGTGACCAAGTAAGTTTTCTTTTATTTTCATTCAACATCTTATGTAATCATATATCTAGGACGACGACGGGGACAGCGGTGAATCGGAGCGTGGGAACACCTCAGGGAGTGATTATTCTCCCGTCAGAGATCCACCAGGCAGACGTACCGGGGATTCACGACACCGGGATTCAGACACTGGGCCATCTGAGAAGGCGCGGGCTAGAGTCCTGAGGGCTATTGTTCAAAAGGATCCCTGGCTTGCAAAACTCGTCAAGACTCCCGAACAAGAGGCTGTGGCGCCCCGACCAGACTCGGGAGCCATGGCGGGCAGGACTAGAGAGCATCGTGGCCCAGGCCGTGGGCACGACGGCACTGTAGACACACCTGCTGCCGAATCAGAACCACCAGAAGATCACGATATTCATCGGGCCAAGTCCTCCACCCCTGCGCCTGAGGCATTTACTCGAGCAGAGTCTACCCCCCGTCCTCCGACCCCTTCTCCCTCAGCCACCACTTCTCCTGCGCCTACCCCGAGCATTCCTCATGATACCACAAACCCCCACCCACCCCAGCAAATTGCAGCAGGTGGATCTCGCGATACCCGCCCCCCAAATGCGACAAATACGGCCCATGCCCCCAGCCCTGAACCACACAACAAACGTGAACCCCGCACGCACACTGCCCCCCGACGTGGGAGAGGCCATCGAGGGCGTCACAGAACATGAACTTGAACGTTCTTGCCACTTGCCGACTATTGTTTTCCCTCCACCCCAAAAATTCCCGATTACATCTACACGCTTCCAAGACGTCCTGTATTCTCTTACCTTTTCGTGTCTGCTACACACCTCCTACAGGTCTCATATTCCTTACATTTTCATGTTCCTATCCTCTTTATAATAGTCATCAATTCCTTGTACCCCCTTACTTTGGTGACTGGTATTTGCTACTTTTAGAATCTCGTTGCCAGTTACTGTATTTGTGCACATCGCGTTAGTAGACATGATCCGCCTGCTTCAGATTATTCAGAAGGTTATATTCCTTGCATACAGATTTCAGGGTGCTAAGTGGTGCTGATTCGCGGTTCGGAGATGAGAGTAGATACTCGTATTCGTCTTGGGGCGTGGTGCGTGTTTTCCGCATCAGCAAAATCACGTTTTTCTCCAGATGGACAGAGCCTGCTTCCGGACGAATAGCGTCCGCTCTTTGCGTCTGGTCCTCCGGGATCTCCCGTGCCTTCTTTGCCTTACATTTCTTTGCATCTGGTTCACCCGGACGCCCCACTTCTCCTCCACAGCATCTGACGCCCATGTGGCGGCCCCACCCCCTCCTCGTGCCTCCCCCTTTTATCCGCCCCCTTATCCTCTTGTCAACCGGCCTCCTGCCTACTCCTTGCGTTTGCGCGCGTCTGGCGACCATCTCTGCTACCCTCACAACTCTGGCGACCTAGATCTGTCCACTTCCATCCGCTTCCGTCCGCTGCCATCCTACGTCGCTTTTTTCTTAGTCTGCACCCTACTGTCACTTCCATAATTCCCTTACTGTTCACAAGACGCCCGGGGTGGCCGCCATGCAGACCCCCTACTTTGGTTGGCTTCCCTTCCAACAGGAGAGCATAGTTTGGCATTAATCATCCGCAGAACTCCGGCGGCCGAGTTAAAGCCGGACACTTTCTACCGGAATCTCTCCCTTAAGTCGCGGGCTTCAACTTGGCTGCCTATTCAATTCAATTTATTTAAAACATTCCCTTAAATGCCCACAGATCATGTAGTACTCCTGCGGCCGAGTGGAAGCAGGACACTCAATATGGGCACTGCCACCATGAGTGTACGGCTTCAACTTGGCCGTATATTCATACGGAACAATTCATCCCATTTAAAACATTCCCTTCAATACCCGCAAATCATGTATGACTCCCTTGGCCGAGTTGAACCCGGACACTCAATATGGGAACTGCCACCTTAAGTGTCCAGCTTCAACAGGGCCGGATATTCGTGTGGAACAATTCAACCTATTTAAAACATTGCCTTAAATGCCCACAGATCATGTAGTACTCCCTCGGCCGAGTTGAAGCCGGACACTGAATCTGGTCACTGCCACCTTAAGCATACGGCTTCAACTTTGCTGTATATTCATACAGAACAATTGAACCTATTTAAAACATTCCCTTAAATGTCCGCGGATCGTGTAGTACTCCCCCGGCCAAGTTGAAGCCGGACACACAATAGCGAACTGCCACCTTAAGTGCCCTGTTTCCACTCAGCCGAATAAATACTGTACATAATTTGATAGAATCATTTAATATATTTCATTAAACATCCTCAGATCAATCCTGTGATTCACTATCCATTCCTTCTCACCGCTCGGAATTACCTGGGCCTGTCCAATCACTGCCCCTATACTGACTATTCGCATGTCTCGACCATTGATCTTGTTGCCGATTCGAATATGTCCACTCGGAATGTGAAATCTGCCACCATTGATCGGATAGAGTATGCGAACTAATGCCAGGCGATGGACAGCTGCGGCCTCACTTAGAATATTTCTTATCTTGAAAAGTGCTAGCAAGCGGGCCAGCTCGCCTCCTTGTAAATCTCCATAGTTCGCTTGCCCACCAGTCTGGACCCACACCCAATCGTTTCTAGAGCCACCGTTGCGGAATGCTTTTGTTCGAGTGCAGCGGGCCCGGTGGATCTGGAACCGGTCAGTTTCCTGAAAGTTGGGCACTGGGATTTCAAGCTGAGCAAATCCTTCTACAGGAAGTAACCCGAGTTCGGCGGGGTCCGCAGGCAACCGCCGGTCATCCGCAGCAGTCTGCCTGAGAAAACGCAGTAACTCCTCCATCATGTTGGAATAATAGATATCGAGGGCTGTGTATACTTCGGTCAGCGTGCTGGTGTTCTTCATACGGCCTTTAAGCACCCGCGGAGGTGTGCTGCGACTTGGAACAGTCGGCATTTCCATCCCACTATCTTCTACCACGATCAGATCTTCAACTTGGGAAAGTGCTTCTATTGTCTGCAACCTTATTCCTAGGGTGTGCAGGCGGCGATAGTGCGACAAGATCTGTCGGGCCGCTTCATTCTTGATTGACCTGGGGTAGCCCTCTTTAATCTGATCCTGATGTCCTAGTTCACCGATCGTGGTTGAATACATCGATATGGATCCAAAACGCCGTACGTGGGAGGCAAAGTGAGTCAGGTAGTGCATCTTGATGAAGTTGAAGTGGTTCTCACGCAGTATCAAATCTGCCCGCCGATCAGACCTTTCAACCCTCGCTTGATCAGCCAGCCAACGGTGAGTAGCGACAGGTCTATGGCGGACTTCTTCAGCACGCTGATCTGCCATTAGTTCCCTTAGCTCCCGATCCTGGCGATTTGCTTGAGCGCGGGTAGCCTTCGAGGTACGGAACTCAAGAAAAATGTCCTTTGTCCGGTGGAATATCTGCAGGTAGCTTTCCATGGAGGAAAGCGTGTCTGGTGTATGACTGCGATATTGAGCCATGAGAGTGAAGTCCACCAGCGCGCTAACACACTTTAAAGCGCTCTTGAAATCCTGATACTGAGAATTGTCCGGATTTCGCAATGGGGACGCCAATATGGCTGAAATACAACGGCCGAGATTGCGCATCTCCTTTCCTTGCCATTGTGTGATTTCGCGACAGGCCTTTTTTGGTACGGTGAATCCGGGGTAAGGAGGAATTTCTTTCCAAGCATCGCTGAACGCCTGCTGCCCTTTATGCTTTTTCAGGAAACCTTCCACCCATTCCTTCCTATGTTTGAATAAGCCAAGGTAGATGTTGTACAAAAGGTCTGGCTTGTGTTGATCCGCGGGGCATACTCGGTCTTGTCCGGTGAATACATTGTTTCCTATTTTCACACCCAGCCGTTGAAAGTATTCTGCAATGCCGGCCGGTTCTGCCGGCTCATGCTTCAAGGCTTTTTCTCTATAGGGCATCTAGTCGCGGGTCTCATACATCCGCCGCTGATCCCCACTGAGCTCCTCGCACGGAACCTCACACTTTGGGCGTGACTTGCTGCCTATTCCTTGGAGGGCTGTATGCTCAGCATGATCCGCGATCCAGGCCGACAAAATGGGAAAACAAAGGCGTGTTTTGCTATCTGCACAATCCATTACCGTTCCTTCTCGGGCAACCTGCTGTAATGGTGCCAGGACAAGATCGAAGACAGCTCGCAAGACATCCGCGTTGGTCTGCCGCTGGGCTTCGTTGGCATGGGCTGATTCGCCAGTGAACTTGGCCGTACTCGAAGCAATGCCAGAAGCAGGATTGGCATCTTGGCAGGGGTGCTTCTTCTCCTCGAAAGGATATTGCCGATCGTCATGTATACTGGCCAGGCTTTCTTATCTCTGGAGAAATTGGTAAGGTGCATCTGGTCAGACAATCCGATAATGGGCACCACTGTGGACCCGGCGGGCAAAGCTTTCTACCAAAGAACGGAATGGGCTGTTAGCACTGGAAACACCACTCCAAGAACTTGTCAGGACCTATCTCATACCTGCATATCCCACCACTAGTCCGCTGTATGCATCTCTGAATATAATCGCTGCCCACTTGAATCATATTCTCGAATAGCTGCGTAAACCATATCGGAGCTATACGCGACCTGACCGATCAGGTAGCGGACACAGTCAATAATATTTCGATAATAGAAAGTTGTTGCATGTGGACCATCATCAATACTGGCTTCCGCCCACACCAAGTATTCACGAAATGGGTCCAGTATGTCGAGATGTTGTCGCAAGGGATAGGCCGACGCGAATGATCCGCTATCCGTACGGCCTAAACCTTCCGCAAAGTACGCGTCGATCTCCAACTTGGCTACCTTGCTCCGGACAAACCAGCTCACCAAATTCAAGTCGTTTTCCTGTGAAAAAGGGCTCCAAGGGTCATCCGTCATGGCCTTGTGGAGCTCTGTATAGCCAGCAACTTCGCAGAGTGGTCTGCCGGCACCGGGAATACTTTCTTGACCCGAAGGGCGCACGCGCACCGGTGGGTGGGAAATGTCTTCAGTGTCTGAATCGTTCTGCATATCCTCTATCTCACCACTTGCTGTATGGAAATCTGGGATCTCGAGCCTGCAATCAAATTGGTAGTCTGAGTCGGTCAGGTTTTCCAGTTCATCAGGAACAAAAGTAGGTCCCATGGCAGCCGGGTCCGCAATCACAGTGAGGGAAAGAACAATATCAAGATGCATTGTCTGAGTGTGTTTTACGTATGCAGCGGCTTGTTGATAACGTCGCCTGTAATAAGGACACTTTGTTGTCTTTGAGGTCATCGTGTGTGGTCTTTCTCTTTCAAGTAGTCTGGCGGATGCGTAAGCGGATAGGCTTAGGGGCTGCAGCGGACTCAGTCTTTCAGAGTTAAGGGTAGGTTTCTTTCAAGGGGTAAATCGGGAAAATTTCAAGTTTGTTTAGTCGGATGACGAACGGGTCCAGACATTCAAGCTGCCACCCGTTATTCACTGTTTAACTTGTGAAACCTGTTGTTTGTTGAGAGTATGGGAGGGCCTTGGCTCATGGGTCGCGGGTCCCATGCCGCTCCGTTGCGGCTTAAAACCTTATCTGAAACCTATTGTCATTGTAGGTGGGTCACGTGACTTTTCAAGATATTCAAGTTTGTACAGGGTACAATCCTGCGAACCCCACTAAAACCGTCCTCATGCGGCCTATATAAACTCACTCTTCCCCCCTTTCCATCTTCTCTCCATAATCCTTTCCCCAATCACAATCACATCCTCGATCCGCCAGCCCATCCTAACAGGACCCACAAAGCTCAGTACAACCTCTCACTCGTCCGCAGTATCACCAGTGTCTCCTCAGCTCATTTCAGATTACCTATCTACGTTTCCCTAGCCAATAACCTTTTCACAGCCATTACCATCCGCAGAACACCCTTTACCGTCCACCAGGCCCGCTCTATTATTTTCGGATCTTCCACAATCCTTTATCCTCAAAAGTACCAGCATCTACTAGTGGCCATCCTCCATCCGCTGAGAGACCATTTAAACCCCCCCAAGAGGCAGCCTCTTTCTGATCCATCAACCACCCCCCACCCCGATCACTATTACAATGGCAGCCTCAAAGGTTGGTCTCAGTTTGGAAAAATCGGCGTCCTTTAAAATCGACGCCGATGTTACCTGGTGTAGGCACGTTTGCACCTTCCCCCACCGACGAACCGATAGTCCGAAGTATAAAGCCTGGTGAAATGCTATTAAATGTAAGATGGAGCAAGACAGGATCCCAAGGTTCAAGCAGAGTACTGCCGGACAATGGGCGGCCATCCAGGCACATGCTCTTACCCTCTGGCCTGTTTGCCAGAGGTCGGGACTCTGGGAGGCTGATAATCCCCGTGGCGAACCTTTTACCGAATGCCTCGACTTTTTGCTAATGGACATAGCAAAAAAACATCAGGGTATCTTAAGAGACATGTTGTGAGCACCTGTTGCCACTGTTCCGGTTGCGGACCCAACCTATTACCCTAGCGGGAATAGCTTGCATAATTATGCGCGAGGTATATGCCACCATAGGGGAGAGCATATATCCGAACCCAAGCTTCCTGAGTAGGGACTTCCCGGAGGCATCTGGGAGACTACTCAG
>Ga0307513_10004527_pt1 | contig 18532 bp, 20 predicted proteins | sample 15_EM_MG_FD_202174 | JGI IMG/M metagenome (GOLD analysis project Ga0307513, IMG submission 202174) | Populus trichocarpa ectomycorrhiza microbial communities from riparian zone in the Pacific Northwest, United States - 15_EM | ecosystem: Host-associated > Plants > Roots > Unclassified | place...
ACTTGGGATCAAGCTGCGTCGCTACATGGGCATCTTCTTCTGCGTTCTCCCAGTTCTCCAGTGCCAACTGCGCTGCCGCTCTGTTGCACCGGTAGACAGCATCGGTGAGGTCAACCTTCATGGCCTCCGTATACAAGTCAGACGCCGCTTGATAGTCCTTCCTCTTCCAGGCCTCGTCCCCCTTTTTCTTAAACTCCTCCCCTTTTGCCTTCTCCGCGGGCGACTCGGGCTTCTTCAGATCTCCTATGGGGATTGTTGCATCCGTCAGGATAATCCTTACGTGCTTCAGCCATAGGTCTGCGATGATGAGAGTGGCCAGGATGCGTGGAGTGAAGCCAGTGTAGCCACCCCCGCCCAGGTTGTTCAGTCTCGTGGTAAGCTCCCAAGCCACAATCACCTGACGCAGGAAGTTCCAGATTCCAATACTGTCATTGCTGGCGGTGGTTACCCATTGCACTCCCACGCTCGAGTCCCCTCTGAAATCGGCGAAGATGTCGGTGCGGTTCAACACGCTGTACAAGTCCCCGATCCAACGGTTTCGGTCCCTTTCGTAGGCTGGGTTAACGTACGTGATGCTACCGATACCTGTCAGCTTGTGCTACGGGTCGCAGGTAAGAAATTTTGCCATACCCAAGAGTGCCCACAATTTGCTTCAAGTCAAGCTCCTCGTCACTGTTCCAGCCAAATTTACCTGGGTTGGTTTGGAGCTCGTTGATCCGGCGTAATAGTCTCTTTGCGTCCAGCACAGGAAGGGAGGAAGCATTGACAAGTATTGTATGATTATCATTCATACCAGGCTTCAAACACTCAAAATCCCAACACTCGAGTCCATAGCCCTCGACTGTGACGGTTCCGGGATTGACGTTCTCGAACTTGATGTGGCTTTCGGGGTCGAGTAGGACGTAATCCTCAGAGTCGAGTTGTTCGTATTTGTCCCCGTATGATCTCTTCATGTATTTCTTCTTCTTGTACAAGTCTTTGCTTGATCAGCATATGGACGTATTACAAGAGGGGAGGGCACTAACCAAAGCAGGCATGCGACGTGGGCACAAAGCCCTTGTCTTTATCCGACCAAAGATCCCATCTATTCTCTTCTGACTTCTCTCCGTCCCAATAGACGTGGGCAGAGCAACGTGGGAGAGGATGGTATGGACCAATTCGACTGAGAGTCAAAGCTCCCACACTCTTCTTCTTCACATACAGTTCAATATCCCTGAGCCGTTTCGACAGCTCGTCTAGTTCCTGCTCCACCACACGTGTTGACCCTCCCCTCTTGACTGCTTGGTCATTACTGGGCGCTTCCTCTCCCTCGTCTTTCTCAGTTTCCCAACCGTCTCCATCCTCATCGTCTTCATCCTGGTCTTTGTCTTTTGTAGCCGCCGAAATGCTTTGACTAGCAGACAGCAATTCCGTCCTCGCAGAGATGGTCTCCAGCCTAGCACCAGCACGCTCTGAGATGTCTTCAAGACCTTGTTCCCCCGCTGTGGCTTCCTGCAATAGTCCGAGACCTCTGACCTCTACCGCCTCGTCAATATCGCTCTGCATCTCCGCCCTCATTCTCAGCTTTACATCCGGAAGTAGACTCTCCAGGCTATCGTTGAAGCCTCGCACTTCGGCCACTAGTGCCATGAATTTTTTACGATCGTTGACCGCCCATTTGGATATACGAATCATGTGTGTGTTGCGCTGCCTCTCCCGCGCTACACGACGCAGATTCTCGTAGGCACGTCTGAAGACGCCTCCGAGTATGAGCTGACTTTGTGATGGCTGATTATCCTCTGCAGCCGTGAATTCACGTTCGGGTGCAACCAGAGTTGGCCGTAGTCCGTAAGTGTTCTGTAGCCGTTCCGAGTCCTCAAAGACATGCTGAATGCAGCCCAGTAGACGTACAACAGCTCTGTGGACCTCCGTTTTATTGAGTCGGGCGTCTGTGCTGCTAGGGTCATCATCCAGGCCAACGGCGTGGCCCCACGAAAGAAGCCGCACGCGCTCGACTTCCAGTTTGATCGATAGGATCTCGTAGTCCATGCCATACTGCCGCGAGAAGTTGACCACTTCGAAGACCTGAACACAGGACTCCCATAAAGCTGCTATACCAATCGCTATACCTGCTACTTCCATGGTGGCAAGTAGTTTGAGGTGAAAAAGGGTGGTGTTGATTGGGTGTTGACCCGGGAGATGCGTATCGAGAGCCTAGAGGATAGCTAAGATCTCTTGAGTAAATACGAGTAAATATGAGGCAGTGAGTAGATGATGATTGTTGTCAAGGAGCTTCACATTCCAAAAAGATCCGGATTTCGAATTTCCCAGAAAGTCCGGAAATTGGAAAAGGCGGGAACTGCGGAACTCAACCCACGGTACACGTATCCCTTCCCAGTTTATATCGTTTATAATATCGTTTATAAATAAGGAGTAGTCATAATATACTTCTAAGTCATTGAACTATTGACCTTACTACCCTTCTTACGAGCTCGGACAATGCAATACGTTGGACGCGTTCGCACCTGACCGGTAATAACCTAGCCGCCGTTCCGCATGATCGCCGCCTTTTGATGCCACGTTTGCCATTTCCTGCATGTCCGTCCAACCGCGATCCCACGTGGTCTGTTGACCGTTTGGGTGCCACTCTCTTCATTCACGACCATCCTCTCTCCATCACAAGCGATACCTTCAAACGTATGTCCAAAATTATTAACTCACTGTGTATCCCTGTGTTTTTCGGCGTCTTCACACAGCTCACACATATGCTAGAAGCCGTCTCTAACAACATGGCTACAGCGTGTCGTTGTGGCGCTTGGCCACAAAAAACGTCCCTTACATGTCTCTCCACAAATTGCGCGACTTATGAGCGAGTCGTTCAATGTGAACTAGTGGAGTGCGAGGACGGGAATCAAGGTCGTTTGCTGGCAAAGGTGAACGCTGCCCTCTTTTCCATTATAATTCTTCTGACTCTCCTTAGTGTTTCAACGAGAATCCCGTCATCCACACAAGGTGCAACTCCTTGCACCGGCACGACGGTTCCCTATATCATGCCTCTACTTCGCCCTGCCTTCCTTCAGCCAGCCAGCTAGAAACAGCTTCCGTTCCCGCCGTTGTCGACCCCTCGCTATCTCTGATTTTAGCAGCCAATGTGGTGCAAATACAAGCAACTCTCGCACCTTCCCGGATACCCTGCACCTCTCTGGGATGCAAGTCGACGCGTATCCGCAGAGATTGTGGCCGATACTCTCCTGTAAGGCACATTGCTTGGAAGCAGGTGGATGTCAATCGCCTGCCTCACCTACTGAGACGGCGCGTCGCAATCATCCACTGCTCCGCCACCCACAGCGCTTCCTTCAATGACAGGGTTGGCACCTCCTTCCAACATGCTCGTCGTGCCACCCTCACCAATTCAGCTCCAAATCTACCCCCGCTCTTCAAGCCACAGTTCCTCCTCAAGTGCCCTCGGCTCCTCCACTCCTTCCTCAATAGACGGACGCGCCAACCCTCAGTTTGCTTTGCACATGTCCTCGATTTTCATAGAACAATGGGCGACCGGGCCTTCTACGCTACTTCTTTCTATACCAAATCCCTTGCATCTTTCTGCCCTACACATCCGACTCTTGTATCGACAGTGTCCACGCTTCTCGAACCCCTCCGCAATTACAAGGGTCTCCTTTCCCTGAAGAAAATATTGGAAATACCCGGTTTCTGGCACCGAAGGTGGTGGGGATTCTCAATGCTACCTTAAGCAAACCTAGTTCTTTTATGTACGTGTCCAATTCGGAGGAAATGGGCGCTCATTTATCCATCACGAGCTAATCCGAACTTTTAGAAACTAAAACCCAGATCATGGATTCCAACGCACCGGAACGCGATACCCAAATTGCGACCATACGCATACGCAATATCCTTCCATACCTCACCTTCGCGGCACCCGCCCAGGACGACCGCCGAGCGGGCACCCTTGGCCATCAGGCTTGCGGTTTTTTAAGGTACGTTTTCTACACGCATATATCCCATGCATCCTGACTGGTTCGTCCTCCTGTAGTGTGCGCACTCTTCTCCAGCACCTCTTTCGCCAACTGGTCATTCGCGTTATTGGCGTCGAGCTCGACTTCCCTCATTAACAAAAATTCACCCCGACGAGGTTCAACAGAACACTCGCGATGAGTTTGGTGACTTCTATGTCACCTAGCCGTGAAAGCGCTGCAGAACCCCGACCAAGAATGAAATTTCCTTTGGGGATAGAATCAGGCGCCAAACGTGGCTAAAGCTGAAAGAGCACCCCATCGGCTGATGGCCGACGCGTCGATAGCGTCGTCGCGGCCGTGCGCCTCATCTCGACGATTTGAGCAGGGCACAACTGCAGAGGTACCAGCGGAGGTAGCACGATATTGGCCAGTACCTGCGTCTTCGGTGACGATGGTCGTGATCGTGTTGAACCGATGGATCTGTCAGAGCTTTAGAGAAGATTGAGGAGTCTCGTGAGGCATGCTGCGGTTCCAATTATTCAACATATCTGGTCTGTGAAGGGTTGGTCCAATTATTGGCGAAGAAATTCCACACACGATAGCCCGGTCATGCGGCACAAGATATATGGGCCTTGTATATCGAGGTCGCGTCCCCCTCCTCATTATACCAGTCTACGAACAAAGATGACTCTATCTCTCTATTGCTCAGCGGGAGATGGCGATTCCATGGGGAAAACGGAATTAGGGTAAATGGTATTATTTTCAGGGTCCCAGGCCCGGATTATTTGATCCAAAAAAAAAAGTGGGTTCGCCTCCGAAGCGTCGTACACATGTTCGATCTTTGTATTTCTTCCTTGTCCTCTCCTCCACGTTTCGCGCGTCGTGAGTTATATTTTCGAGGATCTTCAAATGTGGCTCGCATAGATATCTGCTTGAGGTTTGTTCCGAGGTGGGTAGGGACAGTACGAGTCCGTTTTCTTGCTTGGGAACATATCACTACGTAGTGGTGGTTGTTGAACGCCAAACGAGGCAAGCGTCGTAAGCTCTCTCAGCTGTATCTGAGATTTTTTTTTTTGTAATTCTTCCGTCGTTATTGCCTTGACATGCACCAGGGATGTCTGTGGCGACTTGGATTCGACGCTGAGAAATGGCCACGGCAAGGACGAAGAACAACCCTACAATTGCGAAAACAGGAAACTACTGCTAGTAGCAGCAACATTACTCCTCGTACCCCAAGCAACCCAACATTACCACCGAATTCATGCCCAACACCTGCCCCACCCTGGGTCCCCTTCACCTTCCTCGCACTCCAGCTCTCGGGGCTATGCGCTTCCTTATTATCCGTGCTGAGCTTAGGACACCCTGCTATAAGCGAGATAGCGAAATACGACTTCCGACACCCCTCCAAACAAGTACTTACGGCCAGTGATTGTGCTGCCGCTTTCACAGGCGACGAATAGGTTGGGTGGAGATTGGGACAGAAAGCAACGGGAAGCTCTGGTGCGGGTGAACTACCAGAGGAACTGGCCAAGCCATTCACACGACCGGATGTGTTAAACGATTGGAACCAACTACACCATTTAATTCCTCGTTCCCTCTCAACCCTTCACGGATTCATCGAGATCCCAGACCGAGCCCACCACCACCCCAACCATTACCAAAGGTCCACACACTCGCCAGTACGGTACTCCTTACGCAGTTACGCCTCGCTCAAATGGTAGAGATGATGCACACGACCTCGCTCCACGACGACGTGGTTGACGCGTCCGCCTTCTGCCGTGGTGCCCCTTCTGCTCCAGCCGCTTTTGGAACCAGAATTTTTGTCCTCGGAGGAAATTTCTTTCTTGGTTGGTCTTCTGTGCCCCTTTTGCGACTAGGCGAACAGTGAAGTAACTGAACTCATCGCGAGTGTTCTGTCGAACCTCGTCGATAGTGAAATTTTGGATAAATCTACAACTGCATCGAAACCTCCTACGCGGACAGGTTCTCTCGGTTCATTGCCAATAATCGCCCCCGCGGGAAGTATGGCTGTTCCTGAAAACGTCGAAATTCAATAGGAGGAGAGGATAACCTTCTACTCGGACCGGATTCAATCCGGTCGCTGGAGTCGGACTGTGCTGGTTAAGCAACTTCACCTGATGGAATATCGCAGGGCATGTGCTCGACTTACCATGATGTCTTCCTCACCATGATCCTCAATCAAGATCTATCGTTGGCTACGTCGGTTTCAACCTCGGCGACAGTTGGAGCATCATTGCTAGCTTCGGCTGAATTAGACATGGTTATTGAGCTCGTGCTTTGCTGAGCTGTTTATCCTGGGTTTCAGGAATGGAGGCTGGATCCGAGATCGTTTCTGAAGGAAACACTTGCATTGAAAGAGAGAAATATGCCGAAAACGAAAATGGATGAGGAGGTGTAAAGTTCATGATAACGAGGAAAGCACGACGAGACAGAAGGAATGGAACCACGGCGACATTGTAAAAAAAAAAAGTGGAGCAAAGCAAAAGATGAACACAGCCTATGTGTTCCTCGCTCCACGAAAACAAATAAGAATGCAGAAGAGGGATAGAGTAGAAAATAATGAAAATGAATAGCAAATCCACAATGTAGCGTAAGGATAATAGGCTTGATAAAAAACTGAGACTTAAAAGGGTATAAGATTAGGAACCAGAGATGGGTACATGAGGAATCGGAGAAGGGTATCAAACGAGGAGAATTCTCAAAAATTGGACTGAGTATATGTTCTGTTTTGTTTGGGTATAGAGGGGCTGGAGTCGAGGTAACTCCATGCCAAGCGATGAGCATGTCGCTGGGGAAAGGTCCGAAAGGATGTTGGAGGGGTCGAGAGCGAAGAGATGGCAGCAACAAACATCGCTTAAGAAGACCCAGGAATGGGACTGATTGACTCCCCCGATCTGCATCAAAAACCGGTCAGGGTGGAAATTTCTAAAAGTATCATAACAAACCGTACGAGGAAACGCGGCTTTTAGCCACCTTGTAGGGGTTGAAGTGTCGAAAATAATCCAACGTAGACCGTTTTATGCGCCCGCGGCTATCATAGTTCTCAGTAGCAACCCTCTTGTACATCAAGGAGGCATTGGTATCCTTTCAAATGCAAGTTAAGCAAAAAAAAAAAAAATGGAATGCACGAAGCTTCGACACGAAAGGCTCACGAGGGGGACATTGCTCGACAACTGTCAAAATTATTCAACATTAGCTATTTGTAAGAGTGGAAGGAAAGAGAAAAACAAACCTGAGGGTTCCATCTTGCCATGTCCAATTCTGGAGGCAGCGTGGGGTCTCCTAATTTCAAGTGCTCTTTTAAGGTGTTATGCACCCGTTCTTCTGCCTCGCTAAAAATAAACAATAAAAAGTGGCGAGAAGTTTAGGTCTTCTTCACAAGAAAGCTGGTATTAAAAGTACCAGTACTTGCCTCGCGGTATATATACCATCCTTGAGACTTGTGTCTGGCTTCTCTTCCAGAAAATTGATGAGAACCTGAAGCAAGTCAGCGATGGTGAACAAATTCGAGAGTGAAGAATGAACAAACTGAAGCGAAGGTCTCCAAGGTCCCATGCTCCACCGCAACCTCATGGTCTTTGGATCCCGAGATGCATATCTAGTTAACAAAGTTAGCTAGTTTTCTTAATAAGAAATGAAGTTACGAATCGTACCATCATTGTTGATCGACGCGATGATTTCAGGTTACGTGGGCAGTATCCGTTACATTTTTGGGGCCTGCTCGCGGAACCTGATTCACGAAGCTTCCGGGGAAATCTTTTGAGGAAGGGGATGACAACGTCCTCAATGATGTCTGGGAAAAAAAAACAGAAAAGAAAAGTCTTATTAATGGCCAGGAGAAAGCGGCTAGCAAAAGCGTACAGTGCCTGACAAAACGGCGGACTACGCAAGAGGTGAAGTGGGTGATTAGTTATTAACGAGTATGTTATGTAATTTGTACGTACATGCACTCTCGCCTGTGCCAACTCTGTTGCACCTATGGTGCTTGAGATCTAGAAAGAGAAAGTACGATCAGCATTGTAAATACCAGCATTCGTTCGAGAATAAACTCACTCAATAATGTTGCCGAGTGGCAAGAGCCAAAGACAGCCTAGAGTACCATGGCGTCAGCTTGAGAATGGTGTTCTCGTCCAAGAGAAACGGAAAACCCTACGAAGAGGTGGCAGCCTTTCGTTTTCTCCAGGGGTTTGATAATTTGCTCATGGAGGTACTGTGATGGATAAATTCAACTCGTAGTATCGTCAATGATTACCGGGGGAACAAACACGCACTGTGTCGTAGATTACCGAGTCCGGAAGGTAATTATCTTTGTCCTTCTGTACATCTTGGGGTATAATGACTAACGGAAACTATTATCGTCTCCGAAATTATTATTAGAGAAATTTTGGCCACTCACATTCTGATTTCCCGTCTTCCTCAGGCTCGTCTACTTTATCACTATCTAGTTCGGGGTGTTGACCGGAATGCCCCGAGTCTTTTTCAGGAAAGTCAGATTTAAGCGAGGCAAGAATCATGCAGTGGCTTACAGAACAGTACGTAGTCGGTGTTATCTTGTCCACGGATAATGAATCGGCTAACTTCTTGCATCTACACAAAGGTCGATCCCGTGTAAAACATATGAAGAGTAACAGGACTCACGATAGTCTCCTGGGTGGGCAGTAGTGAGGCGCCTTCCTCGTCGGTGATGGTGGTTATCTCGTTATCAAGAAACTCAAACGTCTCTGTGTAGAGGACAATCAGCATTGTAAGCTCCCGGGCACCCTGGCTAATACGCACCCTGCAGAAGCCGGCGCATCTTCTTCGTGTCGCTCTGGGGAAAACTTAACGGCACCTCCGTCGTGTTATCGTAGTTGATTCCGATAAGCAGAGCCTTCCTCCGTCTTCCTCCATCTGAGCGAGAAAGAATACTCTTCATCCTACCCTGCAAAGGAATAAGTTCTGCGGCGCAGGATTCACCAGAACGGGACTCGTACCGTAAAACCAACGGCATTCCGAAAGACCCCCCATTGCCGAGCAACCATGCTGGAATCGTCTGCAGAGAGAATGGGTGTTGTAAAGGGTCGCACTGAGGGTTGGCCAGGGTTGGCAGACATGGTAAGTGGGGGCGCAGAGGTGGCAGAATAAGAACTGGGTGTATTTATGGCCGGCTGGTCAGTGCCCCGATCTCGACTCCCTGAAAGTATCTAAATGACAAGAGATTGGACCGGCAATCGGCGTCAAGACGACCAAGACATACCGGAGAGAGGGGTCTTGGGGGTTGGTGTCCTGGTGCTGACAAAGAGATTCAGTATCACAAAAAGCAAGCGTATGGAACCACGGACATGAGACTCGTAGATTCTGATCGTCGTTCATACGTGCTGCAATTTGAGCATGTAATCGATAATCCGACCTCGTGAGGTTGCTATTGTGGAGGCCCTCGCCAATGGCAATGCTCATAGTATTTCCTGATTTCGTGAAGGTCATTTATGGAAGCACTAGATGGAAGATGTATCCTCACCCATCGGACAAGGTGGCGAAACTGGCGTTATAACCTCTTCGGGGGAAGGTATATCTGAAGAATGGAAAGACATCCGTTCGGGAAGCTCCTGTTGACGAAAAATTTCGATCGTGTGTTTGAGGTCTGCAAGTTCTCCCAGCGCCAGGTAGAGTAGATAAAAACAGGAAGAAAGTGCGAGAAGCCTCCTTGAACCCCTTGAATCAATCTTGGTAGTAAAGTTTTGCTCATATTTCCAGAGTTTAATGGGTGGATTGAGGTATTCCATCCCTGTCGAGTCTCGCCCCAGAAACGAAGAAAGTTTTCGGAAAGTGTCAAGTCGAAAATCAGAGCTGGAAGGTTTGATCTCTGATGAGAGAGGACGTAATGAATATATGAATTCAAATGCGTCAGGTTTGTCGAGGAATAATTCATCGACGAGAAGTGACCCAATAAGGTATTCCATTTCCCTTATGCGCTGTGCGTCAGGGAGGGACTTGTGTGTGGTATCCATATCGTTGGCTGAAGCCGACAGAGTGTCACGACAGAGTTCAAGAAGGAATACGATCTCATTCCATCGAGCCGAGCGGTCAGGCTCGACTCCGTAGAGATATTTTTCCAGAGTCGATGATTTTGTTTTGAGCTCAATGGATAGCTGCTCCAGGTCGGCAAAATACTTCATCTACACACGGAGTTGAAAGATAGCACGTGGGTTCTGTAGTACACATACCTCACGAGACACCTTGGGTTCGAGATATACGACTCCTGAATGACATGAGGATGATGGCAGACTTTACAAGTGTTTGAACACCTACCGTTGTCTTCTTGAATATCATTTACGCTTAAGAGAGATGCTAAAATTTGTTCAGGGTCAGAGGACATCGTCATATCCTGGGACCGGTTGTTGAGATACTGAAACGCAGTAGCCTAAGAGTGCCCAACGGCATACCTTTTGAATACATGAATACCAATCTTCGTCATGAGTAATCACCATCTTCGCTGACGGGATCTAGAGAGATCAAAGGTTCAACAATCAATGATTTACTCATTAAATAAGGATGCGCCTCACCATCTTCAGCAGAACTTCGTTGATGATACGGGAGGGGTGACATGACTGGAAAGGAGTTGAGTTGAAACGGGTCATTTCTTTTTCAAACATCCTACTCACGGTTGTAGTAGGAGGCACAGAAATGGTCAAACGCGTTATAGTTCTCCCAGGCGAGGTAAACTCCATAGCAGAACCATCCGCCCTTCGCTGAGTTCCAAAATTGCCAGATATAGAAGATGTCGGTTGGGGGATAGACGAAGGGTCTCGAATTCCAGTCCCATGCTCGGTGCTAGAATTAGGAACACATCCAATACCAATCTCGTGGTTTAAACTTTCCCAATCGCCGTCGTCGAGTGTAGCATTGAGAGTCCGCACGAAGAGGCACTGATTCAGATATTTATTTTGAGTGTCATCCGCGTCTTCTCTCCTCAGCTCATCAATTTCCTCCTGGTCTGGGCCGGCCCTCGCCTCTGCCGTCCCAGAATATTCCCATGTATAACCACAACTGCGAGAGCTTGACGATTGGGGGTCGAGAGGTTTGAATTTTAGCTGGCTGTGCTGAGTCATGCCGGTCAGAGTGGCTATCCCCCAGGAGGTCGCTTTATCGCAGCCAACTACAAGACGGACGTCGCCGTTCTTCGCCTCGCGTCCCCGAGGTCCGTTGATATATTTGTACCATCTCTCGACGTTGGCAGCGACATATTCTCGAAATCTTGGTAAATTCTCAAGATCTTGTGATACAGCGCCGTCTGGCATCGTTAGAATGGCACCTTCCGATGCTGACGCTCGAAAGGAGAGTCCCCTTTAAGGGTTCGTTATAATAGACAGATTTTTATTTGAAGAAAGGTTTCTTACGGTGAGGTGGTATCATCTTGAAATTTTTCGATAGAAGTACTCGCAAGATAGCTGTTCGCCTTGAAGACGGCAAGTTTGCGGACATCAATTGGGTCTATCGGAGGGTGGACTGGTGCAAATTCTTCAAAAAGCGATGGTGGATTGATTGGGTCATCGCGAGGAACACAGATGTTGAAAATGAATGAGAAGTTTCCATCTGGAGTGATGATGCCTACATCCCCGATTTGTATGCCTTTTCTTTGGTATGGGAAAGGGAGGTTCTTGTTTGGCTCTGGAATCCAAAGTGCATAACCGCGTTTCTTTGGAGCAAGAAGAGTCTCATAAACCTCGTTAGATGTCTTAGTTGCCAGAAAGCTTCGAGGAGTTGAACTCTATGTTGCGAGAGTAAATTTCATGACGTTCTTTCACCTCCAGTGATGCCACACTCACAGATCCAGGGGTTACCGTATCTCCATCTCCGCTAGTCAGCAGCCTTGATTCAGTGATTGTCACTTCATCGGAGGACTCTCCATCCTAGGTGGATCATAATTTAGTTGATCTTCAAATTGAGTAGAAGGCAGCGCACTCGATCCATTAGAGTTGGTTGGACTAGTGGTGGACGACGTTCACCTCCGAGTCTGTTTTCTGTTTCTAAACCGGAATGAATTCGAGGTGAACGACTCAGAGAAGTTACATAAACCATGTCATACTTACGTTCCGGCAAATTGATGCTGATGTGGACATTTCCACTAGTAAATTGTCCGTCGTGGACAACGACATTTTCGGCTTCTTGAAAAAATGCACTGGAAGGCTGTCGAAGCGGGACCAGCAGGCCTCGTTGAGTCAGAGGTGAGGTGTTCGTTATGGCCAGCTGCGAGCTCGAGGGAATGGAGCAGTGTCTTGGTATTCTGCTAGAACGTTGACTTGAGGGGGTTTGCGACTGAAATTGAATTGGTCATAATGAGATAAGGGTCTTGAACACGAGATAATTTAGAAATATTTACATGACCTCTAGAATTCCCTGGCGTCATTAGAAATTGGCCTTGAGCAGTACTGGATCTATGGGTAAAGGGTTGAGACGAATTGCCTATCTTCTGCAGATTAAGTACCTGGTGCCTGGCACTGCCTGCCGGCCAAGTGCTCCAAATTTGGCGCTGCCTCTCCCGACCTCGGCCCGCAGGCAATCTATCCCTTAACCCAGTGATGAGTGACTACATAGCAGTCGGATGTAATCGCCGATGAGAGAAGTTCCCAAATGAGCCAGATCCGCTCATCAGACAGCTTCGCTCGGGGCGGGACCTCTTGAACCATATGCCTGTAGAACCAAAATGCGACAGTTCACCCAAAATTCCTCCACGCCCTTGGGTTATTTTATATAAGTTTCGTTGAATATATGTAGTACATGCTACTATCAAAAATCATTGTTGAATGCTGGGATGTTAAAATAAGAGTATTTGCCTTTGAAAACTGATTTACCGTCGTTTCCTTTTTCAGACAGCGGGACTGTGGGCTGCCGAATATTGTAACGCTCTGGGTGGGTTGGTACATACGCGCAACATAGAGTAAAAACCGAACATGTCACGCAGTAGTTGAGAACTGAGAACTTGTATGTTTTCTGACAGGAATGTTGGGACTCGGAGTCCCGACTATTTTTTTTTTTGATTCCCGTTATTCTTCTTGCTCAGGGCCTCAGGCGTGAGCCTATGTGGCCGATTTTTTGTAACAAATCTCTCGCAAGCCACCAGAGCGTATAGTTTCTGAATATTTGAGTGGTGACATCTCGGTTCCGTCTTCCAAGACCACGTTGAGCCAAACTAAAAATATTGTTACTAAAGAATACTAGAATATATTCTACTACTTGGGGTCTGGCCTTTCCCTGCGATCTCTCCTTGTTGTGCGGAAGCTTGTTGTGGTTCTTGCTGTCAAAAAAGAACCATGCGGCAATGACGTTTACTCCCGACTGTTATGTAGTCACTACAGACTCCCCTTAACCTTCAAACGTATGTCCAAAATTACATAATAACTAACTGTGTGTAGCCTCGTGTTTTTCAGTGTCTTCGTAGCTCACACATATGCTAGAAACCTTCTCTAACAACATGGCTACTATAACGACACGCTGGTCGTGTCATTGTGGCGCTTGGCCACAAAAAAATAGATGGAAACGTCCCTTACATGTCTCTCCACAAATTGCGCGACTTGTGAGCGAGTCGTTCAATGTGAACTGGTGGAGTGCGAGGACGGGAATCAAGGTCGTTTGCTGGCAAAGGTGAACGCTGCCCTCTTTTCCATTATAATTCTCCTGACTCTCCGTAGTGTTTCAACGAGAATCCCGACATCCGCACAAGGTGCAGCTTCTTGCACTGGCACGACGGTTCCCCATATCATGCCTCTACTTCGCCTCGCCTTCCTTCAGCCAGCCAGCTAGAAACAGCTTCCATTTCCGCTGTTGACTCCCTCGTTATCTCTGATCCCAGCGGCCAATGTGGTGCAAATACAAGTAACTCTTGTACCCTCCCGGATATCCTGCACCTCTCTGGGATGCAAGTCGACGCGTATCCGCAGAGATTGTGGCCGACACTCCTGCAAGGCACATTGCTTGGAAGCAGGTGGATGTCAATCGCCTGCCTCACCCACTGAGACGGCGCGTCGCAATCATCCACTGCTCCGCCACCCACGGCGCTTCCTTCATTGACAGGGTTGGCACCTCCTTCCAACATGCTCGTCGTGCCACCCTCACCAATTCAGCTCCAAATCTACCCCCGCTCTTCAAGCCACAGTTCCTCCTCAAGTGTCCTCGGCTCCTCCACTCCTTCCTCAAGAGACGGACGCGCCAACCCTCAGTTTGCTTCGCACATGTCCTCGATTTTCATAGAACAATGGGCGACCGGGCCTTCTACGCTGCTTCTTTCTATACCAAATCCCTTGCATCTTTCTGCGCTACACATCCGACTCTTGTATCGGCAGTGTCCACGCTTCTCGAACCCCTCCGCAATTACAAGGGTCTCCTTTCCTTGGAGAGAGTATTGGAAATACCCGGTTTCTGGCACCAAAGGTGGTGGGGATTCTCAATGCTACCTTAAGCAAACCTAGTTCTTCTATGTACGTGTCCAATTCGGAGGAAATGGGCGCTAATTCTTCCGTCACGAGCTGATCCGAATTTTTAGAAACTAAAACCCAGATCATGGATTCCAACGCACCGGAACGCGATACCCAAACTGCGACCATACGCATACGCAATATCCTTCCATACCTCACCTTCGCGGCACCCGCCCAGGACGATCGCCGAGCGGGCACCCTTGGCCATCAGGCTTGCGGTTTTTTAAGGTACGTTTTCTACACGCATATATCCCATGCATCCTGACTGATTCGTCCTCCTGTAGTGTGCGCACTCTTCTCCAGCACCTCTTTCGCCAACTGGTCATTCGCGTCATCGGCGTCGAGCTCAACTTCCCTCATTAACAAACATTCACCCCGACGAGTTCGACAGAACACTCCCGATGGGTTTGGTGACTTCTATGTCGCCTACCCGTGAAAGCGCTGCAGAACCCCGACCAAGAATGAAATTTCCTTTGGGGATAGAATCAGGTGCCCAAACGTGGCTAAAGCTGAAGGAGCACCCCAGCGGCTGAAGGCCGACGCGTCGATAGCGTCGTCGCGGCCCTGCGCGTCATCTCGACGTTTTGAGCAGGGCGCAACTGCGGAGGTAGCACGATATTGGCCATTATCTGGGCCTTCGGTGACGATGGTGGTGGTCGTGTTGAACTGATGGATCTGTCGGAGCTCTAGAAAAGATTACATGGTTCAGTCTCGTGAGGCAGGGTTCCAATCGTTCAACATATCTGGTCTGTGAAGGGCTTGTCCAATTATTCGCGAAGAAATTCCACACACGATAGCGCGGTGACCGGTGACCATGCGGCATAAGAGCGTGAAGGGGAAGATCGGGCCCTCGATATATGGACCTGGTATATCGATGTCGCGTCCCCTCCTCATACCGCCAGTCTACCACAAAGATGATTCACTATTGCGCAGCGGGAGATGACGATTCCATGGGGAAAACGGAATTAGGGCCTGGCGTGTTCCTGAGCCGGGGCTCGGGAAGAGTTTACCTGATGCGAACGGGTGCCTTGTTTTAATTTTTTTTTTATGGATCGGGACCTGGTGTCGTTGCTTGTATAAAAGTATCACCGCAGTGATATGCACCTCATCCAGGTATTTCCCTGTCCATTCGTTTTCTTCAAGGCATCATGAAATTCAGCACTGTCATCGCTGTCCTCGCAGGCGCCGCTGCCGTTTCTGCACGCCCTGGTGTCGAAACCAACGCGCAACGCTTAGCGCGAGGCCTGCCCCCTCTGCCACCCGTTCGTCGTGGAACACCCGTCGCTGGTGAGTAAAATTCATTCTTCTGGCTCTATCATTATTCATCCCAATTGATATGATACAGGCGCGCGAAGGAGCAGTCCTTCTGGTACCAGCTATTGTAACACCGGACCTGTCCAATGCTGTTAGTCAATACATTCCTTCTCCCGGACTACCCTTTCTAACCGCAGATGTAGGCAACAGTGTAACGCAGGCCAATAACGCAGTCGCAGACCTCATCAATGGTCTCCTGGGAATTGTCGTTGATCCCACTGTCACAGTTGGCCTGGGTTGTTCCCCCGTCTTAGTTGCAAGTTCATGGTAAATATTCAAATTTTTCCCAGGTCGAACCACTCTGAAAAAATTCCTCCCCAGCTCACAGCAACCAATGTGCTGCGAAAACAACAGCTTCAATGGCCTCATCGCCATCGGGTGTAGCCCGAGTAAGCATGCCTTCATTCCCTTTTTCGTTAAGCTTCAGTTAATCGAGAATCTCTCAGTTAACATTTAATCTTTTTGACCCATCGCGATGAACGACAGGCCAAGGCTGCGGTATAGACATCCGACACGCTATCCGTTTCTCTGCTGAGACTAACGAACACTGGTTCCCCTCGTCCCGTATCTCGCTTTTGACATATTGAACGAACGTTCTGTCCACTCTTTCTCCTCCTATACATCTAGATCTATGCCACTAAGTAATGGTAGTCCTGGACAATGCATCACTTGCTGTTGAAATCTCTTCCCTTCTCATGAATTTGGACTCGTTATTTTATTTCGAGCCCAGTTAACGTGCGGTACCTGAATGTGTAGGCTACCGGCCAAAGAATCCGAGAGACGGCCAAAAGTACCACCGACCAACCATCGGCGTGAAAAAAACAAAAAAGGGTACATACTTATACGTTTCCAATAAAAGGGCCAGGAAAGGTTCGTATTGTCGACATGATCTCGATTCCGCTCGGGGTGATTTTCACTGGGTTATATTATCACTCCAGATTTTGAATCTCATTTTGTCAAGTGATCGTCGGAATTACAGTTTCGGGGAGTATGAAAATCTATGGCCAATGACAATAGGATATATAGCAGCGAAAGTCTTCTTTCTGATTACGACTTCCTCTTCATTACCCGCTCTGTTAACATCTGCAATCCAACCTTCGCCTGGCTCTCGGGTAGTTCTTGTAGTACCTCATTAGCCTTATCAGCGTATGCTTGTGCCAACGCCCGCGTACGCTGGACACCCGATGAACGTAAAACATAATCCCGAGCCTGCGTAAAAAAAAAAACAACAACAGTAAATTGAACAGATCTAAACGAAGAATAATGGAGTAACGCACCAGCTCAACATCACCAGGCTGCTCAAACTTGCGCTGGATGAGCTCGCCCATTTCTGGATGCTCCTCCCATGCGTAAAGAGCGGGCCCTGTCGCGAGTCCTAAATTAAGATCTGCACCACCAGGCTTTCCGAGCGTTGCAGAGGCAGATTCATAGTCGAGTACATCGTCCACGAGCTAATCCAAGTTTTTAGACACGAAAGCCCAGGTAAAAATTTTGAGCGCACCTGGAACGCGATCCCCAAATTGCGACCATACGCATATGCAATTTCCTTCCATATCTCACCTTCGCGGCACCCGCCCAGGACGACCGCCGAACGGGCACCCTTGGCCATCAGGCTCGCGGTTTTGAGGTATGTTTTCTGCAAGTAAATATTCCATGCATCCCGACTTGTTCGTCCAGCCGCAGTTTGTGCACTCCTCTCCAGCACCTCCTTCGTCAGCTGATCGTTTGCGTCGTTAGCATCGAGCTTGACTTCCTTCATTTGCAAAATTTCACCCTCGACGAGGTTCGACAGAACACTCGCGATGAGTTCGGTGACTTCGCTGTCGCCTAGTCGTGAAAGGGCTGCAGAAGCGCGACCAAGAACGAAATTCCCCCCAAGGATGGAAATTTTGTTGCCAAACGCGGCTGGAGCAGAAGGAGCACCCCGGCGGAGGGCGGACGCGTCGATTACGTCGTCGTGGAGCAGCGAAGCCGTATGCATCATTTCTACGATTTGTGCGAGGCGTAATTGTGTAGGTAACACAGTGTTCGCGAGTATCGGTGCTTTTGGTGATGATTGTGGTGGTGGTGGGATTGGTTTGGGATTCCGATGAATCCGTGAAGGTTTGAGAGGGAATGATGAATTAAATGGAGTAGTCTCGTCCGGCATGCTAGGGTTCCAATCGTTCAATACATCCGGTCGCGTGAGCGGTTTGTCCAATTCATCCGCTAGTCCACCCGCACCAGGACTGTGAGCCTCCCATAGCTTTCTGTCCCAATCTCCACCCAACCCATTCGTCGCCTGCGAAAGCAGCAGCACAATCACTGGCCGTACTTGTTTAGACGGGTGTTTGAAGTAATATTTCGTTATCTCGCTTATAGCAGGGTGTCCTGAGCTCAGCATGGATAATAAGGAAGTGCGTAATTCCGAGAGCTGGGGTGCGAGGAAGGTGAAGGGGTCCCGGCAGGGTGGGGTAGGTGTCGGGCATGAATTTGGTGGCAATGTTGGGTCGTTTGAGGTACGAGGAGTAGTATTGCTGCTGCTAGCAGTAGTTCCCTGCTTTCGTAATTGTAGGGTTGCTCTTCGTCCTTGCCGTAGACATTTCTCAGCGGCTAATGCAAGTCGCCACAGACATCGCTGGCGCATGTCAAGAGAATATGGAGCTAGAAAGATGGAAGAATTACAGAAAAAAAAACTCAAATACAGCTGAGAGAGCTTACGACGCTTGCCTCAACGCGTTCCGTTTGACGTTCAACGTTCAACAAGCACCACTACGCAGTGATGTTTTCCCAAGCAAGAAACCGGACTCGTAC
>Ga0307513_10004528_pt1 | contig 18531 bp, 8 predicted proteins | sample 15_EM_MG_FD_202174 | JGI IMG/M metagenome (GOLD analysis project Ga0307513, IMG submission 202174) | Populus trichocarpa ectomycorrhiza microbial communities from riparian zone in the Pacific Northwest, United States - 15_EM | ecosystem: Host-associated > Plants > Roots > Unclassified | place...
TTGAAATTTAAGATAATTTATCTTTCTTAATCCAATGAGATAATTTTTTTTATTCAGTAGATTTTAGTATATTAATCTAATATTACAAAATATACAAAAACATATAGGTATAACACTATAGTAATCTGCAATATCTATTTTTTTTTCATTTTTATTCTCAAATTTTTATTTCAATTGCAGCCTTGTATTCTATATCTAAATTAATGATTTATTTATTGAAATTTATTTTGAAAAGAAACAATTCAACAAAAAAAAGATCAAAGTATAAAATAAAAGGAAATCTCATAATCAATTTCAAATTCACTTGAAAACATTTTGTTTAATCTAACTACTTTTTTTCTCTTACTTTACAATTCCTTTTCAGCAACGAAACTTGTCTTATTAGGAATGATGAAATATTCTTAAAAAAATAGATCGGGTTCTGTTTAGATATTTTTTATCTAGTTGATTTTTGTTTTTTTTTTAGTGATTTCATAGTGTTTTAGGATTGATAAGTGATTTATGAAGGTTTTTTAATTTTTTTAGGTGAAAATAGGTTGTCTCCCACTGCAAGTGACGTATTGTATGCTTAATAAAAAAAAATTGGCAAAAAAAAAAAACCATGTGCAAGCCTGATCTTTTTATTTAATTAAGACTGGGAGTGGGTGTGTAGGCCTAGTCTATTAGCATCTAACACTCTCTTTTTATCTCTTTCCATTAATTGTTTCTATTGAATTAGCTTAGTTTTTCATATAGGGATTGATTCTTATTTTACTTTTTTTTACTTGCGTGATATTTTAAAGAGATTAGTTTGTTTTGTCTTGAATCTTTTTTCCTCTTGTATTTTATATAAATTATTTGTATTTGTATAAAATTTATATAAAAAAATAATAATTTGTTATTAACAAAAACAATTAGCTACTAAAATAAAATGAATAAAAATATTTAAAATAAAAAAGGATAGTCGGTATAAACATTTACATATGCATCTGTCTTTCTTTTCTACCATGAAAATTAACTTTATATTTAATATTTAATTAATGTTAGCAACTATTTTTTATTTATCATTTCATATATTTCTTAATTTATTTTTTAAATCATAAAAAATATTTTTTTTATTTCTACAAGGTTAATGTGATCTCAAACAAATATCCTTAAATTGAGTTAGAACTCAATTTTTTGAGTGTTTATTTTTTTTTAACCAGAGTTAACCTGGGTCAATCCAACATGTCATTGTCTTAATGTTTAAAAAAGATGTCATCTTGAATTTTTTTTTAAATCCAACCATGTTTTTACTAGTTTTCTAAGTTGTCTTTGACATGCTAAGTCAATTGAATCACGTTAGAACAACTCCAAAAAAATCTAATTTAAAGTCTTTTTCAAAAAAATAATAATAAAAATCTATTATGAGATTTTAAAATTAACTTGTTAAATAATAATATTGTCAAAAAAATTCTCACTACCTAAATATTCTTTCTCACATTATTTTTTTCGTCTAACCTATAATGTAATGCAAGCCAGTTATAATTATCTAGGACATAATTACAAGGATGGAGTTTAATGGTAGTAGCAAATAGAGGTTATTATATCTATGCAAAACGACATCGTTCTTTTTAAGAGTGATTCTTCACAAAACCACCTTGTTTTAATGTCTTTTAAAAAAAAATATGTTAGATGGGAGGCGACTGGCTACGAATAAGGAGGCCCTTTTCTATATTTTTTTCCTTTTAATTTTCTTCCTTTTTAATTAATGTTTACAAGATTTAACTCTTTGATAATCTATTCAAAATTTTCATGGAGAATTTTAAAGCTGTTAAAATAGTTTTTCTCCTTCTCTATGTCTCCTTTCATCAAAATAAATACATAAAATAATATTGATAGCAATCCATACATGCTCTAAAGTTTCTAATTTTTTTATGCTAGCATTTAGGATTAAATAGGTGAGGAGATTGTAAAATTCATTAATACTATCTTCTTTTATTGAAAAGGAATACCTATTCATATCCTTAATAATAAAGGAAGTATATCTCAAAGAATAAAGAGACCCATTTTTCCTTACATTTATGAAACATGAGTTCTTTTAAGTTAATAATAATAATAATAATAATAAATAAAATAAGTTTACATTTAAATTTGGCAAATATTAAGGAAGTTATAATATAATAAACAAGGGATAATTACAAAAAAAATCTTCTATATTTTGGTTTGTTTTTCATTTTAATCTAAGATTTGAGAAATTATGGTTTGCTCCTTGAACTTTATATATACACACGCTAACACTTAATTTTTTTAAAAAAATCAACAAAAAATATTTGATTATTTACAGGTTTGTCATTATATCCATTTTAATAACTAAAAAGCTTTTTTAGCATCAAAATAATGAAATTGCCATTTATAATTTATAATTACAGTAATATCATCTAGAATTCCATGAACACAAATTCCTTTTAAGAATTTCATCAAATAATTTCTGAGTATCAGAGATGCTAATGACTTGAAACTGATCACCATTTCAAGGCATACAAACATGAGGAAGCTTGTGTGATTCTACAAAGTTAATTGATGAGTCCTAAAATTCAAGATGCTTAAGATTAAGGTCGATGTGTTGGATAATTGATTGATATCTTAGTTCAAACAATCTGATTCATTCTCCATAGTCAAGGTATTTGATGATTTGATATGGAAAGCCTAAAGGGTTCGTAACTAGTAACATGTGATAATTGGTAAGCCAGGTGACCGATAGTTGTGGTATTAGCAGGTGGTGTCTAGGAAGTAAATGTGACTAGTAGCTGTAATAGTAGCAGGTGGTGCTTGGTAAGATAGATGACCGGCAGCTATGGTAGTAACAAATGGTGTTAGGTAAGTTAGGTGACAGGTAGTTGTAAAAGGTCTCACTTAATGGACGTAAGAACTCTCTAATGGTAAAATCAGTAACTTTATATAGAGAAAACGTGCAATGATATTTTAGAGAGATAAACTCTAAAAATATGTATGATGAAAATGTTAAGAATAAAGAGATTATAAGCATTTGACTTGAAGGATTCATGATGTATTTATAGCCCATGAATTTTATCTTTTTATGGAGAGAAGGGATCCAATGTAATTTCACTCTTATGATATTTTGAGTTGTATTATACTCAAAACAATATGTATACGATTAATGAAAAATATTGAGGGACCTGCGTAGGGTCCCGAGAAAATTCCCTGATGAGTGTTGGGCTCGGGCAAGGTAATTGAGCCCATCAGAGGTGAAAGTGGATCCACGTGCGCTACATAGACCAAACACATTGGGCTCGAGCATGATAGCTCGAACCCACAAGGGTGCTAGGGTACATGCCCACCACCTTTAGAGCTGGGGTGCATGTTTAGCACCCTTAGTGCTAGGCGTATGCCCACTAGGTGCCCATGCACTGCATAGGCATATACCTTGCATAGGTGTACACCTAGTACACGAGCGTACTCCTAGTGTGTGCGCCCATGTAGGGTATATGTGCTTAGGCTCTATGCCCTAGCTTACGTTCCTTGGGGTTTTTTTTTTGGGTTTGGACCTACCATTTTTTTAGATCCATCAGTAGCCCTTTAAATCTTTATGGTATTAAAGACTTGTAAAAACACCTGGTCACCATCAAATTTTCATCATATGAGAAGAGAGGTTGAAACCCCGGGTAATAAACCAGAGAACTCGTGTGTAGGGGTATGCACCAAATTTAGAAAAATTCTTAGAAGAGTAAAGTGAGATATAAAGGACTTCATTCTTAAAATTTTTTTCTAAAATGTTAGGGGAAACTTATGGAGAAGAAGCTCATACTTAGAAAAATGTATAAGTGGTTGGTAGAAACCCATGGAGGGTGAGCTTATACTTAGAAAATATTTTAAAGAGTTTTGAGGAATCCTAGAGGGTGACCCATGGTGATGCTCGTACTTAGAAAAATTTTTAAAATGCGAAAAGGAGTGGACTTATGTTAATGCCTATACTTAGAAAATTTTCTAAGGGGTAATGAAGATAGATCCATGGAGGGTGGTTCTATTACATAAGAAAAACCAAGTCCATCATCTGGAAAGTAGTCGCATTAGAGTATGAGAGGTATGCGACCTCCCTAAGATGACAAAAGACATGAGAGCCCCTCATTAGAGAGTGGTTCTAGTCCAAGACTGCATTTGAAAGGTGGGAGATCTAAGATCAATCTCTAGCAATTTGGTGAGAGGCCCTTTGATATCACCTGAAAAATGTATCAATCTGAGACTACAATGGAGAATGAGGGATCTTAGTTCAACCCCTTTGTGAATTAATGAGAGATCTTTTGACATCAATTGGAGAATATGTTTAGTATGAGACTACACTAGAGAGTGGGGGATCTGAGATCAACCCCTGGAGAATTAGTTAGAGGCCCTTTGGCATCACCTAGAGAATGTGTTAGTCTGAGACCGCACTAGAGAGTGAGGGATCTGAGATCAACCCCTAGTGAATTAGTTAGAGACCATTTGGTATCACCTAGAGAATATATCAGTCCAAGACTACACTAGAGAGTGGGGGATCTGAAATCAACCCCTGACGATTGTAGGGATATTGCTCTAGAGAGAGCAAGTCAGTTCCCTTAAAAAAGAGTGGTTAGAAGCCCCCTCACTAGAGATTTGTAGTTAAGAAATATATGTTAGAGATACAATATTTTTATTTCAAAAATAAATTTACATTTCTATTGAGTATTAAGCATCATTAGGTGATTTGTTGGGCTTTAGAGAGCCTGTATAGTTTGGTGGAAAACAACAAGGTTGGTAATTAAGGTCCGTTTTGTGGTAGCCAGGGTGAGTGTGTCTAGAGTACCAACTATATGCACGTGTATCGTAATGACGTGAACGACCCCTAAAAGAACTTAGAGAGTATAGAGGCAAATACTCTCCTAGAGGTTATGCTACCCACACTCTTATGGGTAATGCAACATGTTACGATGCTAGGAGCAGATGGTGGTGGGGTCAAGTGTGTTACCATAGTTGCTAAGACTTGTTGGGGTGGCAAGAACTAATTTTAACCTTGGGTTGCGAACACAGTCTAAGTGAAGAGTTACACCTAAATAGTGAATTGTTGAAGGTCTGGTTAGGTAGAAGTGTTCGTGGTAACAAGTAGATTTATCTTGCATCCTGACCCAGGAGTGTCGTGATTGTGTGTCATGGAATGATTTGGAATGTCAAAAACAAGTTATAGAAACTGATGGTTTTTTTATTAATTCCCCACAAACAACACCAATTGATGCGTCCTAAACTTCAAGATGCTTATGAATAAGTCTGATGTGTTAAATAATTGGTTGATCTTTTATGTCAAACAACTTGATCAATTCTCCATAGTCAAGGTATCTGATGATTTGATAAAGAAAGCCTATAGGGTTGGTAACCGGTAACAAGTGATGATTGGTAAGCCAGGTGACCGGTAGCTATGGTAGTAGCAGGTGTTGCCTAGTAAGTCAAGGTGATCGATGGTTGTGGTAGTAGTAGGAGGTGTCTGGTAAGTTAGGTGATCGTTAGCCATGGAAGTAGCAGGTGATGTCTAGTAAGTCAGATGACTGGTAGCTATAAAAGACCCTTTTTTTATAGACGTGAGGACTCTTCAATGGTAAAGTTAGTAACTTTGTAGAGAGAGAAAATATACAATGATATTTTAGAGAGACTCTGAAAATATAAATGTTAAAAATGTTAAGTATGAAGAGACTGTGAACCTTTGGCTTGAAGAATTCATGGTGTATTTATAACCTATGAGTTTTGTCATTTTGTAGAGAAGAGGGGCTGAATTATAATTTCATTCATGTGATATTTTGAATTGTATTATACTCAAATAATAAATATAAGATCAGTGAAAAACACTAAGGGACCTGTGTGGGGTCCCAGAAAAATTCTCTGATGAGTGTTGGGCTCGGGCAAGGTGACCAAAAAGTGAAAGTGGCTCTAAGTGCGTTGCTTGGACCCAAACATATTGGGTTCATAAGTGATAACCCGAGCCCACAAGGGTGCTGAGGTGTATGCCCAACATCCTTGGAGATGGGCAATATGCTCAGTGCATGTGCTAGGGTTATTTGCCCGAGTTCATGTTCCTTAGGTGTTGTTTTATGCTTTTTAAGGGTTTGTTTTGGGCGTATCATTTTTTGGATCCATCATTAACAACTAAACAAATAGCCATAGGGTAGGAAAACTAAAGGCATATAACTTTAAGTGCTTTTATGCAGCAAAAAAGGCATGTACTGTTGTACAGAAGCACGCACATCCATTATAAGCATTCCAAATGAGAAGTTCACGAAAAAGAGCTCCAAAAATATAGACATGTAGCGGTAAGAAAACCCATGAACTTTTGTTCAGGAATCCCCTAATTGAACTCATGGTAACCCTAATTTATTGGAGGTTTTCATGATTTCAAAAAAGGTTGAATAAATAACACCAACAAAAAGTTTTTGGCTCCTAATACTTGCACGAATAGATTAAGTATAAAAAATAAAGATCTTGCTTCAAATCTGGTGTTTTTATGTGGGTGTGTCGTGTTTTAATAGAGAAAAAAAATTGTGTTTGAAAGAAAGGAAAGAGGTTTGTGAAGATTTTTTTATAGATTTACATTTATTATAATAAGGGCAAAAATATATTTTTGTCCAATTTGATTTTTTCATATAAGAGTTTTTGTAATTATTCCAATGAACAATATTTTTTTTTTAAATGAACATATAGAAAATAATAATGAATAGATTATTTTTTGGAAATTAAAAAATACAACTTATTGTCTTATTTATTTATCATAGGAAATGTTGCATATATACATCGGAAGAGGTTGAATTACTTAATTAAATTTATATCATACAAGGATATACATATTTATTTACATTAACTTTCTATATATATACAAGGAAATGTTGCCCTTATTATAATAAGGGCAAAAATATATTTTTGTCCAATTTGATTTTTTCATATAAGAGTTTTTGTAATTATTCCAATGAACAATATTTTTTTTTAAATGAACATATAGAAAATAATAATGAATAGATTATTTTTTGGAAATTAAAAAATACAACTTATTGTCTTATTTATTTATCATAGGAAATGTTGCATATATACATCGGAAGAGGTTGAATTACTTAATTAAATTTATATCATACAAGGATATACATATTTATTTACATTAACTTTCTATATATATATATATATATATATATATATATATATTATTTTCAAATATTGTTCATTAATAACTTTGCATTGCATTTACTCCTTTTTCATTGGCCACTATTGAAGAAGAATAGCATCTACGACCAATGATACAAGAGAAATATAATTTATATAATCAATCTACAAAATTTTGTTTTATAAGTTATTTTCGTTTTTAATATAATTTTGTTACTACTTAAATAAATTTGTTCGTTTTCAACGTCACACATGTAAACTAGTTAAAACTAAACAAAAATTAAAGGGGTTTTACTAACATAATTAACCCTTTCTTAAATAAGCTATTATTGTCCTAATATTTGTGGAAATACTCATAAAAATAGAATTCCTTTAGCCGGCTACCATTTGGAAAGCGCTTTAATCAAGAAAGAGAATTTATTAATAATTGTGTTATGTGTGGAATAGAAAGAGAAAAATTGTGAAATCAGCGTGAATTTATACTTGATTATGATGTGAGGAAATAAGATTATAAAAAAGATATGTGGTGGATGAATGGAGGGGAGTCAAAATTAACTTTTCCTTTAAAAAATTAAAATCATACTTTTGTTCTTTACTATATTTAAAAACCAAAGATGTTTTAACTATTTCACTTAAAGATATAGCTAGGGTATTGAAATTATTAACAAATATTCTATAAGAACTAGTCAAACCATGAAAACTTCTTACTTCAATGATTGACTTAGAGGTAGACTATTCTTGGATAACCCAAATATTTTTCTCATTCATCTTAATACCTTTTACATCAATAAAATATCCAAGAAATATAATATTTTTCATGCAAAAGTCACACAACTAACTCGTCTATAAAATTCTTGCTATAAATCAAAACATAATCAAAATAAACCACACTAACTCGCTTATAAAATTACACCAAACATGGTTCATTAATCTCATGAAATAGAAGGTGCATTGGTATGTCCAAAAGACATAATTAATCACTCATACAAATCATATTTAGTTTTAAATGCAGTTTCCCATTCATCTACCTCTTTCATTATCATTTGATAATATCTACTTTTCAAATCAATCTTAGAAAACATACATGACCCATGCAATTTATCTAACATATCATCAAATATAGGAATTATGTGTCTATATTTTACCATAATATTATTTATGGTACGACAATCAATACATATCCTTCAAGTCTCATCCTTTTTTGGTACTAACAACACTAGAATTGCACATAGACTTATGCTTTCTTTTATATACCTATTTTTCATCAATTTTTCCACTTGCCTTTGAAGTTCCTTTGTCTCCTCGAGATTAGTTCTATAGGCTAATCGATTAGGTATAGATGTTCTAGGTACAAGATCAATGTGGTGTTAAATTACCCTAATAGGTAGAACTCACCAGGAATCTCATCAGCAAATATATCCTTAAAATCATGAAATACAAAAACACAAACACTAGAAATATAATGATCAAGGTTATTGGTGTTAAAATATGTATTCTTATACATAAGTAAAATCATAGGCATGTCAAAAAAATAAGCATTCTTAATCTCTCATTTACATAAAAATTAACATATTTCTTTATTTTTTTCACACTCTATTTTTTTCTCATATTTCCTTTCTTCTCTCCTATTTTCTTCTTACTTCTCTTGGTTGAATCCCCAATAATTCCTATTATGGTCAAATATAACCTTCTTAATTTTTGGCTCACTTTCACCTTTTTCTTTTTTGGCTCATTTTATTTTTACTCTTTCTCACATCCTCACATGGTTGATCTTTTTCTTTGGCTTCACTTTCTCCTTTCAATTTCAATAAAATGAGCCAAAAAAGAAAAAGGTGAAAGTGAGCCAAAAATTAAGAAGGTTATATTTGACCATAATAGGAATTATTGGGGATTCAACCAAGAGAAGTAAGAAGAAAATAGGATAGAAGAAAGGAAATATGAGAAAAAAATAGAGTGTGAAAAAAATAAAGAAATATGTTAATTTTTATGTAAATGAGAGATTAAGAATGCTTATTTTTTTGACATGCCTATGATTTTACTTATGTATAAGAATACATATTTTAACACCAATAACCTTGATCATTATATTTCTAGTGTTTGTGTTTTTGTATTTCATGATTTTAAGGACATCTTTGCTGATGAGATTCCTGGTGAGTTTTTTTACTCTTTCTCACATCCTCACATGGTTGATCTTTTTCTTTGGCTTCACTTTCTCCTTTCAATTTCAATTGATCTTCATACACTTATCTAGGGGACAATTATACAAGTGTGAATGTCTTCCCATCTTTTTAAAAAGAATACATGTTCGTCAACCTATCACGCTTGGCTTTTCTCTAAAATTTCAAAGGTCTCCCCAACAATAAATAAGTAGCATGTATAGGCACAACATCACATAAAACCTCATCCTTATATTTTCCAACAACAAAAAAAAACAAAAGCTACCTAGTAATTCTTGCTTCTCCATAATCATTCAACCATTAAAGTCTATAAGGACTTTCATGTTTAATAATGTTCGGATTTAATTTTCTAACAAGTATAGTACTAGCAATATTAGCACAACTCAAACACATGAAACACTTATATCACAATTACGATTAGGTGGGATCTCAATTTTACTTTTTGTTTTAATGGCTAAATCTTTCCTCCAAGGCTTAGATGGTTTGGCTTTATTGCCAATAATATTCAGCTTTAATGTGGTAGCCATCTCTCTCTCTCTCTCTCTCCCTCTCTCTCTCTCTTATAATTTTGTTTTCAAGCTAAAAAGGAACTCAAATTATTTCTTTTATGTGTACTGCCTTTTCTCTTGATTTTTTTTTATCTTGAGAAACATATGAATCATGTCTTCAAGCTCAACATAGTGTTACAACCCAACCATATTATCTATCTTTTTATTTAATCAATTTAAGAACCTTGTCAGTATAACTTCTATATCCTCCACAATATTAACTCTAATCATGACAATCTTCATTTCCTTATGGCAATCCATCACACTCCTAGAACCCTAAGATAAACTCTGTAATATTTGATATATTCCTTATAATAATGACTAGGAACAAACCTCTTTCTCATAACTGTTTTCATCTCATCCCAAATCTTTATGGGTCTCTCTAAATTCCTTCTCCTTTATAAGACAATGATCCCACCAAATAATAATATAATTAGTACATTTAATAACAATAAGTTTTACTTTCTTTACCTCAAAGTAATGGTGATAGTAAAAAATCAACTTCATTTTACCCCCACTCCAATCAAGCTTCCAAATTGTTTTTACCTTGAAAAGATAGAAACTTCATCTTAATATCGCCCAAATCTCTATCCAAATCATCCAAAAATCCATCCTTTTTATCTACTCTCCTATAGAGGAATTGGTCAAGTGGTCCAACTTCCCCAAGCCTTTGGTTTCTATATGTTGAAACCCATCATCATGGTTATCCTTAAAATCCTTGGCCTTTTCATTTGTATTTTCAATTATAGATTCTTCTGGATGTGAATTAGTTCATCTCGTAGATTGTTTTCCTTCAAACCCCTACGATCTAGCCCATTTTGAAGACTAGCCATTTTAGTTTTTATACCGGTCATCCCACTCATTACTTTGATAAACCTTTTATTCATCAACTTCAATTGTTGTTGCATGACCAAATAACCCCATTTAGGGTTATTTGTATCTTTTGATGGTGGTGATCCACTCTTAGTTGACATTGTCAAGAGCTAAAAATTAAGTTAGTAACAAGTATGTATATGTATATGTATATGTGTGTGTGTATTCTCATCCACTCCTTCATGTGTTTACACTCAATAAATGTCACTCCTCTCGTGTTTCACATAAATTTTTGGTTTTTCACTCTAATATGTTAACCTTTTCCCTTTACCACTCAATTCTCAATATGCCAGTTCTTTAAAAAACTAGTTCACAACAAATTAAAGATTAATATCTTGATGGCTTAATGAAATAATGTACAGACTTAAGAAGCAATAAAGACTAAAAATTATCAATACAAAATTAAAAATATAAGAACATGAATATTAATACGAATTCGTGCAAAATATAAACGATACTAAGATATATAAACTATGAAATTAAGAAACTATTGAAATAAAACTTAAAAAACTCAAAATAATAAGCACTTTTATTTTATTTTTATATATGATGGCTGAAACTAAAAAAAAAACAATGACTTAATAACTACCTGTATTTTTTTGTGATTTAAAAAAAAAAACCTAACCAAGTAACCTGAAACATCACAAATCAAGATTTCTCTCAAAGAAACCCCAAGAAACAAGATTTATTTTTAGATTTAAAATAAGTAGCCGAACTTTATGTTTTTCTATATCAAGATTTATGACAAACCCTAAAAAAAACTTTCTTGTAGTTTTCTTTGTTATTCTTTTTTTATAAGACTTTATTTAATTAAGATCATAAATAATTTTTTCTTTTTTTTTAACTTAATGTCGTAGCTAGTTTTAGAGAAGAAAAGGAATTTAGCAACAATGGAGTATGAAAAAACTTGAAGATAAAAGGGATATAACCTTATTTAAAGCCTTGTTCTGATACTAACTGATGTGAATCCCTTGAACATAAAGGTCTTAAAACTCATAGTCAAAATAACTCTTTCTAAAAAGGCTAAATTCAAGCTTGTGATTGAGTTTAACATAATAATAACCTGTATTGAGGCACCAAAATCATAAGTAACCGAACCTCCACCCCAACGCTTATAAATATATATATGAACAAGAAGTATAGAAGATGCCATGAAGCTTAGTTAATTCTTTGATAAGTCATAGTAGTTTTATAAAGAACTATGAAAGAATGAGCAAAACCTCACACACAATAATAATTGTTGAAATCAAAGTCTATTAAAAACAACCAGAATACAATTTATATAAACCTATTTATAATAGGTAAAAACATAAACAATGCTAGAAAAATAATAACAGAGTTCTAAATAAAATAGAAAAAAAATCTTAAATCAACAAGGAAACTAATATAATTCCCATATAATAGCTTTAGACCTCATCACAAGGCCTTCTAAAACTCTGATTGCCCTGAAAGTTTAATCCAATATAGAACAAGACCTCTAGAAATTTTTAGTTGAGTTTTAGCCTGATCCAACAGTCGGATAAAAAATTATGCTTGTTAAAGTAAAACCATGCATTAGAAAAATTAAGTCTCTAACTACCGAAATTAATTAGCTCATGAAGTAGATAAACGATGCCCCTCTTATATATAGATTAAATCGACTAAGATCTAATCATCATTTTTTGAAGATGTAACCTGTTTGAAACTCACCTTGGCCTAAATATTCAAAATAAGAAATAAGCCTATTGAATGCATTTTTGAGATTCTTTACCCTTAATCTTAATTAACTCAATTGGAACTTGCAATGGATTTTTTTGGTGTAGTCTTGATCGTATCATTCCCTCTCTCCTAAAAAATATTCATCTATGAATCATCATCTACATCAAATAAAGAGAGATAAAAAATATTGAAAATAGCACTAACACTACATTTACCTAGTAAATCCACTTTATAAGCATTATCATTAATTCTTTCAAGAATTTTGGAATGATCCATATACTCTTGACATCAACTTAGATCTCCTTTGTTCAAGGAGGAAATTGATAATAAGTAACATAATTGATTAGAAGATGGATGGTTGGTAAGTTGATTAGTTAACAATCGATCATATGATCATCTATTAGATGAACCTAATGGCATGCCAAAACGACAAGATTAAGTATTTCTTCCATTAACAAACAATTATGCACCAAAAAATAATTCTAGTAAACTTTTCATTGCAAAACTTGATGCACAGTCAATATAGGCCAATTTTCTAACAAAAAAGAACTTGATAATCCATCATCACCACAAGTCCTTATGGAACAACCAGTATAAGACATGCTATAAGATGACTCTTCATTATCTAATAATCTCTATAATATAAAATTACATATAAAAAAACCCTAATATCCTTATGCATTCTCTCACATTCTTGTTATTCCCAATGATGACATCACAACTAACCATAAACAGGTATGTTGATACATTTGTGCCTCAAACACTTCGCTATACATATCCCTTTTATAGGATAGATAATATTGTTAAATGGTCATAACCAACTATGATGAACACTAAATAGCCAGCCAGTCAGCTATGGTTGATTCTAAAAAATTATTCTTGTATCAACTATTAAATCTCCCTAATATTGAAATAAGAGCTATCTAAATGGAGATAGAGAACACAATAAGCATGACCTACCATAATAATATCATGATAGTCAATAAAAATATACAAGTTGTATTTGATCAATTGAATGAAATCCAAAGTGAGTTATACCAAAGTAAATTTAGAACTTTATGAACTTATACATATAAAAAACAAGTCCTAGTAAATTTTGTAGTGATAACTACTCTTGAATAGGGTTTTGGAACCACGATGATCCATTTAGGGTCTTACATGTCACCGTATCAAGTGTTACAATAATGACATCAAAACCTAGGTATGGTCATATTTGATACATAAGTTGCCCTATAAGTATACAAGCAACTATACAACCCAACATCCTTATTACAAATCCTAACAACTTGTTATAGGGTGGTTTAATACCCCATAGGTTATTTTCTAAAAGAAAACCCTAATCCTCTTACTCAACTAGCCTTAATTGTTGATCAACAAAAAGAAAAAAGGATAGACAAAGATGAACAAACCCAACACTTAAGAGAAATAAAGGTAGAAATTAAACAAACATCTAGGCATACATACACCATCCATATCCAAAATGCATTGATAGGTTACAACCAATTCCTAAAAGAATAAAGATAGTTGATTTAAAACAAGAGGCAATAACTATAAGACCAAGTCAACATTTAACTCATGACCCATGATAAAGCCATATAAGCCTAATTTTACAATATAGTCAATTATTTTCAAATCATGGGTATTCATAGAAGAACCTTATATCATCTTGTAACAAAAAACACTTTCTAGAGGTCTCATACTCTTAAACTTACTAACCATATCAAACACTTCTTTGAGATGTATAATTATAGTATGGACATCTATATTATGATGCTACATTTGAAGCTTAGGTGACATGTTAGCTAATATAACACATATATCATACTCATCATCATTAATATGACATTGATATCCAGTCCCAAAATTGGCATTAACATCCTCATCAGGGATAAGACAAATTAGATTTTCAATAACATATAACTTTTTTTTTATTGAGAACAATTCTCATTTTGTGATTCTAGCCAAAGATGTTTAATTCGGTCAATTTGTTAACATTAAGTATGCTAAAATAGGGATGTATTGCTTCTCATATTGATTTATCAACTTATTCATATAAAGATAACAACTATTAGCTTCATACATATATGTTTATAGCAAAATTTAGATAAGGTCTTTAATCATAATTTGATCTCATATTATTTTCATTCAAATTAATAGACTTTCTTTTTAATTTAGGAAAGCTCGTTTAGATTTTCTAATAGGCTAGGATTCCATTTAATTTAAATGATCTTGAATGACTCCTAGATCAATTAGGTAGATAACATAACTGATCAATCACATCCATGTGTAACTCCTAGATCAATTAGATAATAACTCTTTATCTAAACGTATCATATATGTTTTACCTAATTATTGCATCTAATATTATATGATCATAAGTGTCTCATCCAAATAGTATAAGTTTAGTTAAGTAGGATCTAATTTTTATAGCATTAAACATTTTTTATTTAAGTTGATCTTGTGTAACTTAACAAATTAATCATAAATGAGACTCTCATTTTATGCTTATAAAATTGAAAGGCAACTTATGTTCTTAATATGTATTTAATATATATTGACATAGAATTTGTCTTATTAATTAGGTTTCATACTTTGGTATGATTATTATATTATACATAACAATTATATATAAACATACATTCTATTTTAATTGGATAATTGTAGACATATTTAAACTAGTTCCCTCGATCCATTAAATGAAATAAGGTGGTCAAAACCTAAGTATTTATTGAATGTCTTCATAAGTTTTTATAAGAGCTATGGTTGTATAATTTTACATCGTTCTTTCTTTATCTTGAATTACAGAATAAATTTTCTATGTAAATTGCTCCCTTTTTAAATTACATAATATTTACATAATTAATTAAGAAACCTCGAATTACATTCAATGGAATTTAGATAATAAAACAATTTTACATCTAAAAAGAAAACTATAGAAAAGGCAACGAACACAATTCCTATTCAATATTAAAATAATTTAACCATTAAAAATACAATCTCATTGATCTTCTAATATATATATATGATTTAGTTTTAATTATTAGCTTTATATGCAATTTTAAATAACATTTCTTACTTCTAAATCATTTTGATAATTTCTAAAATTAATAAATTCTATTTAATTCATTTTTCTTTGAAGAATATTTTTTCATGATATAACAAGAAAATTAATTATATTATAATTCTTATTAATATCTTAAATTGTTTTGAGATCAAGTAAATAAAATTCATAGCCTTAAAAAGTCTCTTTATATAGAAAACTATTTTTCTAAGTATCATTTAAGTAAACATTTTATTTCAATCCAAATTCAATTGGGATATTACAAAAAAAGAATTGGAATTAAACTATTTAATTCATTCCTAATCAGATTAAAAAAAATTAATTCTATGAATAATTTAATCTAGGATTTTAGTTTTTTGTACAAAATATATAATATATGGGTAAAATCATAACTCGACCCTCAAAACCCTAAATTTTAATTAAATTTGGCTATATGGTAAAATCATAATTTTTTCTTTTCTTTTCCCTTTTGTCGTTAATGACTTAAAAACAATTTAGAACTCTATTTAAAAACAAGTATAAGCATTTAAGCAACAAATTAAAAAAAAATATACTTGAAAGCAAAAGGATTAGAACTCTACTTTAAAACAAACAGGAACAATTTAATAACAAATTAAAAAAATCATTTCAAAATTCTTCTAAAAATAAACAGGATTATGTCTGCAATAACCATATAAGCAATTTAGAATTATACATGAAAACAAGCAGAACAATCTAGCCATTAATTAAAAAATCATGTAGCCATGACCATAAAAAATATTTTAAAAATTAATTAGTACTTAAGTGGATTTACATCAAGGTTCTTCTTTATCCTATATAGGGGTTTTTAAGTAAAATATTGTACCTCATCCTTACGTGAAGTATGTATGTGGGTGGATTTTGGACTAGGTTCTTGGCTATCTATAAACAATTTTTTATGTTTGATTTAAGAGATTGGATTAACCTCAAGTATGATTAAATTATTTGGGAAAGTTTGGATAAAGAAAAATAAAATGAGAAAGGGACATCCAATTTACATATTTAGATTTTTGTATTTTTCTTTTCCTTTGATTATTTGTTACTCTACAAACTAGATTTTTTATTTCACTTATTTTTTTTTATTCTTTCTTTTGTTCTGTACTTAGGTTCAAAAAAATATTAAAAATCATAAAAGCACCCCAAAATGGTTAAAATGAGAAAAAGCTCATAAAAATGTAGTTATTTTATTTTATTTTTTGGTAAAAAATTATAAAGTTAAAGGATTAAAAATAAATTATGATAAGATGGATGATAATTTTAAAAATGGTTATGGTTTTAGGTATAACCATGACCAATCCAAAAACTAATAACTATCCATAACCATCAGGATGATTTCGTATAATCATCAACATAAATATTGATTATTAGTTATACGTACATTTGGTTAACTATTAATTATTTATATATTTTTAAATAAATCTAAGCATGGAATAAATTTAACAAAATCAAAGAATTACATATTAACATTAACATTAATAAAAAAAATACAATTATAACAATAATAAAATAGATTTTGCAAGTAGAAATATATTAAACTTCATAAAATGCCCATTTATATAATAGCCATATAAAAATAAACATGAGAAAAGTCTCAAAACCATGACAAAAGTTTAGAAATAAGCATCAATAAAGCAGGAAATGAATCACTAATTATTTATAATCGATGGCATAATTATAATATTTCAATACTTGTACAAATATATGGCTATTATATAAACTAAATATTATTCATTTCGATTCGATTATAGTTTGGCTTTTGGTTTAGTAATTATCATAAAACCATAACCATAATCATCATAATCAAATCAATCATTTAGTTATTAACCATAACCTTTTTTTTATCCAAAAAGCTTAAACATCCATTTTGGTGATTTACTATGGAATAAAATATCCATTTTTGTCATTCCAAACGAGAAATTTTCTTGGTATTGCTACACATAACGTCTTGGTAAACACCAAGACCTCATTACCACCGAGCCCAGGTCCATTGATACAATCTTTTTAATTCTTAAGAGCAACAGAAGTCGGCAGTTTTGTTGAAAAGGATCACTTCACTTTGCCAGCCATGTATAGCATGGCTGTAGCCTGCATGGGTTAAAGCCAATGAACGTGCAGTCAAATGGGATTTTGCAGACATTTGTGTTTGAACATCAAGCCTTGGGATTGGCCGAAGTGAAGTTGTGATTTCAATTTCCAGATTGAAGGGCACAGGATCTGTGATTTGAGCTGTTCACCTCCTGCTTTATGGGAGCCTGGTGCTGTCGTCCAAGTTGCAATGTCAATCCTCGAGTAAAGGGTGGAAACTCTTATTCGATCAATCCACCTCTTACTGCTACTGCTGCAGTGATTTAGATAGATGTTTGACAAACTCTTGTATTAAACTCCCTGTGTGGTATATCTCCAGGTTCTTGACTCCCTTTCATGGATCACAAATCTAATTAATTAAAAAACAAATAACATGTAAAACGACGTTTTGATGTTTGATAGCAGGTCAATTCGATACTCATCCAGATTCAATGTAACAAGTTCATTTAATAAACCAAATCAATCATTTGATTAGCATGTTCTCAAGTAGTACATTACACAACTCTATCATTTCACACACCTAATTAGTAAGTTGTTGCATTAATTTGTAAGCTCATCCCTTTCACATTCAAGTGGTAAAAATCTCCTTATGGATATATTTTTCTGGCTCTCGATTCAAAAGAGTCACAACTCCCACTTGAACATGTTAAAACCATAATTTATCATTGCATATTACCAATTATATATGAGACTGCATCGTTATGTTTATGCTTAAAACGTGTTTGAAAATATACTAAATATTGCGTTTTAAAATGTTTTTTTTTTAGAAAAGCATTACAATAATTTTTTTATTTTTTTAAATTTATTTTTGACATCAAAACAATCCAAAAATATATATATAAAAAACTTTAAATTTTAGACAAAAAGCGTTGTGTCTGCACTACCAAACACCTTTAAGGTTCTTTCTAATAGAAAATCTTTTTAATGGTCTCTCTGAATA
>Ga0307513_10004529_pt1 | contig 18530 bp, 13 predicted proteins | sample 15_EM_MG_FD_202174 | JGI IMG/M metagenome (GOLD analysis project Ga0307513, IMG submission 202174) | Populus trichocarpa ectomycorrhiza microbial communities from riparian zone in the Pacific Northwest, United States - 15_EM | ecosystem: Host-associated > Plants > Roots > Unclassified | place...
TAAATACACCGGAAAATATTCCGGGGGCCGGTTCCACAAACCCGGTGCACCCACATTTTCAAAATCATAAATACACCGGAAAATATTCCGGGGGCCGGTTCCACAAACCCGGTGCACCCACATTTTCAAAATCATAAATACACCGGAAAATATTCCGGGGGCCGGTTCCACAAACCCGGTGCACCCATTTTCCAAATTCTAAATACACCGGAAAATATTCCGGAGGCCGACCAACAGACCTGGACCCTGCAATTTTTCGGCTGTAACCAATATACCGGTGCATGGAACCAAGCTGCCCTATATTTTCGCTGCCCTACCAAATACCCACCCATAATAGGTGTCCGCCAGCCAGTCTTTGACTGATAATTTTAATGTTATCCGCTCACCGGTCTTTAACAGTGCCTTGTGGGAGCATGAGCTGACTCTGCCAGCTCTGTCTAGAACAGGAAGTTTACAACTCCGTTGGTCTGTCTATAACAGGAAGTGTAGCTAGTATATGTGCATGACGGCGATCGTTTACGGCGGCAATTTCCGTGAGGAGAAAACGTGATGACTACAGCCATTCCAACGGTCCCGCCAGCCATCGGGGGTACTCTAGCTTTAGCGATAGACTAGAGACGAGGAGCCAGGACAATATGGAACCTTGGGAGACGTCAGTAAGTACATTGTTAGTTTGCAGTGTCACCCCGCCGTGAATTATAACTTTACATTATTCTGTGAGAGTTTTGCTTCGCCGTGTGGATTCTATGGCAATTATTATGCACATAACTTTCCATTCAATAGAACCTAAATGGGACTAGAATTTGTTCTGGCCGAATTCAGTCACGGTTAGCATGACTCCACCCAAAGCGACAGCATCAATCTGCCCTCCACCTGTTTAAAATTCACTTTTATATTGTGTCCAATTCTCTTTGACGTTAATTCAAAAAGCTCCCCCATACATCTGAATACTGTGACGATTAACAAATAAAATAGGAGCGGAAGAGGAAAGGAGGTTGATGGCGGGAATTTAGCTGCCATCATCTCCATTGTCCTCCTTCTCGCAATAATTTTGGAAATTTAAATGTAAATACACAAGTAAAAAAGGGTGTGCGCATCGCTCGGGAAATAATCAAAGGGTGCTAATAAGTTTGAGTGGGCGTGATGACGGCGGGAATTGCCGCCGTAAACGATCGCCGTAATTTCCAATACACGAATGCCCTCGGCGCGTTGGACGTATCGGGAAGTGCTATTGATTCTAGCTTTGTACCGCCTCCCACCTCCCCGCGTTTGCGAATTCTTGACGATGTTGGACACCGCTGTTGTCAAAAATTGTCGGAGTGGCTCCCTTTCCAGAGGGCCATCTTGAAGAATCTGCGCTGCATGGTGTCTGAGTCGCCGGGGCCCATGAAATCGGCGATCGCGAAAGCAACACGATGGAGCGAGGAAGTGAGGAGCAATCCCTAGCGCCCCGCCTTATCAGGTATGTTTCAACCTCTATTTCCCGCCCTTCTCATTCCTGCCCCACAACGTCACGGACCACAAAGGGAGAACCCGGAACCGACCACCCTGTCGGCAAGACACGACACAAGCGCACCAGTGGCACCTATTGACTACCCGAGACGCTGAATGAACCGCACAGCGGACGCGCTACTAGGTACCGACGCAGACGCTGAGAAGAACAGAGCAGCAAGGAGTGTGGGGAGGCCCTGGGAAACATAGTTGCCAAGGGCAGGGGAACCTCGGTGGGAGATAGCCTCTGGCGCTGTGCACCAGGGTGGTAGTACGGGTCGCGAACCACCTTATCTCGCAATTGGTAATTAAGGAGGGGCGGTAAAACCACTCTCGCCCCAAAACTTCTGTAGTATACTACTTCGTATAATAGGAACACTTTAATATTACAACCGGTTTTTACACAGCAGCCCATTCACATCACCCAGCGATGCTTTAACCGCTAGAGAGCCTCACGCTTTCAATAAGGTAGGGGCCATCAGGAACCAACTACCTTACATAATCAACGATGAGCTCGTTATTGCTCAACGACAAACACTTTTCCCATATTTCTCAGACCGCAGAATTAAAGCTTTTAATGAATCTTGGAACTTGTAGAAAACCAAATTAGAATTGAATCATTTTTAAGGAAGTTATTAACCACTAGCGCATGCCCTCGCTGCGCTCGGGTACTTGTTGATTCAGCATTGATTAAATAATCCCCAAACTTAGTTTTACATTGGCCGAGTACGTATATTTCGTAGGGTTATATCATGATTCAAGTGAAAAAAAAAAGAGTTGGAGAGTAAGAGATTATCCATTGATCTCATGTAATGTTAGAATCGAAATATGAACCAATTGAAGTACTCACTGGAAATGGATCTAGGATGAACTGGAATGGTGTTGTTGGGTGGAATTTGCCAAAGGATATTGTGACGGTGTGGTTGAAGCCGGTGGGTTTGAAGACACAGCTCAGGTTGTTCCCAAGACATAATAAGATCTTGAGTTTCTTCAGTAAATGAGATGTATTTGAGAAGTCAAAAAGAACACCTTGATTGTGTGTGGAATGAGAGAGCAAACCTGTGAGATGTCGAAGGATGTGTTAATATTTATTCACTATGATCTCATCGTGTTTTGTGTGGTCATCATTTCTGATCGAGATTTTTAGATAATCAAAGTCATGGGACCTTGTGAAAGCTCCTGTCTCATGTGTAAATGTGAGCCGAGTGTTTCGACACATGGACTATCACTTCCACATTCCTCACCTCTACTATCACCACTACTTTGATTTTGTGAGATTCAATTCAAGGGTTACATGTGTACGGATTATTACAATATGTAGAATTTTACAATAAAGATAAAAAAAGTTTAATCACTCTTTTTCACATCGTTATCAGATGCGGTTTGGTGGTCATCGTTATCGGAGTGTTCGATATGTCTTCGTTTTCCTTGAGTTACGGATTCTGATGTGGATGGAGTGTGTTCTTCGCGACTCCTTTTTTTCGTGGGTTTATTGTAATTCCATCGTGTTCGAGAAGTTGTCGCTCGAGTATCAGATCCTGTAGCATGGAGTTGGTGTGTAGATACATTTTAAAAAAGAGAGGACTCACGGTTAGGTGAATTTTCGGGGCGATTGGAAATGTAAGCAATGTTTGTGATTTCAATCTCCATAGATAACACAGCTTTATCAAGGTTTCGTTCCCGTCGGATTCTGTCAATGAAGCCACCGAAAGCGATAGTGGATCCAATGGACAGCTTGGGTCCTTTACCTTCACCCCACCTTTTTGATTCCACAAAGTAGCCATGTAGGGGAAGAGGTGAAGAAGTGCGAGGCAGGGCAGCGTATTGTGTAGGGCACATGTTGAAAGAGTGGTCGTCTTGATCGACGTTGGTGATAACACCTGTGACGTTAATGTACGGCCGAATTTTTTCATCGACGTCATCATCAAGGAGTGTCATCTTATTATTATTATTAAGATTAATATAATTTTTGGGAGAAAAGATTAATGTGACATACTTGAAGGATGTCTCCTACACATGCGTAGTCAGTGATTTCAATATCTTCTGTTACTAAATGGTTCGGAATGGTGTTTTTGGTGATAGAAGATATCTAGAGTCATAGATTAGTAGAGTTAGTGGTAAAGAATTTAGAGAAGCATACATTAGCAACAATGAAAGCCTTTTGAAAATTTGTTTCGGTAATTTTTTGGATAGCATTTATCATGTTATCTGGAACGAAGTAACGCAGGAGGGCTAGGGAAGATTGTTCCGTATCTTCTGCGATATATAAATTAGCATCGAAAACCACATTTCTGGGACCTTTTTGAGGTTCGACAGGTCGTGGAGATGCCAGTACTGCCACAGTCGATATAGACATACTAGCGCGTGCCCTCGCTGCGCTCGGGTACTTGCAGAATCAGGATTGATTACATCAAATTTTACATTGGCTGTGTACGTATTTCTCGTGGGGTTATATTCAAGTTACGATTGGAGTGAAAAAGAAGGGGTAGAGAGTAAGTCATGATCCATTCATCTCATGTAATGTTAGATTTCAGATAGGAAGAAATTGAGGAACTCACTGGAAATGAACCTGCAATGAACTGGAATGGTGTTCAAATTGTTGTTTGGTAATTGCCAAAGGATATCGTGATGGTGTAGTTGACCCCGGTGGGGAGTAAGACACTGGCGAGGATGTTCCCAAGACATAATACGGTCTTGAGTTTTGTCAGTCAGTGAGAAGTATTTGGCATGCAAAATAAAAACGAACATGATTGTCAAATGAAAGAGGAGGTGGGATGATGTCACAAGTGAACATGTTGTTTCATGTATGATACATGCCGTTGCTCGGTGCTTATGTATGAAACGTTGGCATTCTTTTGGTACAATATACAGTTGGAACTTGGGAAAGAGATTTAAAGTTACAGTGAATCCAACGGTTAATTTTTTTCTTCGTTACCAACTGTCTTCTCACGTTTGATTTCATTTTCTTCATCGAGTTCTTCACTTCGCTTTCTCTTTTCTCCCGAAGATGAGGATGTCGACGGTTGGGTTAACAGGGATGACTTGCGAAGAGAGTCCCAGTTCCATTGCCTTCGAGGTCCTGAGCCCTGATTTTCTGTTCCTAATGAGAGTTATTTAGTACTGTAATTTTCAATTTCGATTTCGGAAAACATACGGAGAGGAGGAGCTGTCAGATTACCACAAGTACCGAAGTAAGCGATGCTGGTGACTTCGACTTCAGCGAGTTCAAGTCTCTTGTTAATGTTGCGTTCGCATACAACCCTTTCTAATAAACCGCCAAAGGTTATAGTTGATCCGACAGTTACCTTTGGTCCATCAGGACCCCATCTTTTTTTGGAATCCCAGTTGGCGAAGTGTGCATGGATAGGGAAGGGCAAAGATGAATGGGTAAGGACAATGTATTGGCTTGGTGTCATGGCGAACGTGTGATCATCAGCGTTGAAGCTGGCAACTGTACCCGTAACGGTGATGTAAGGATTATTTTCCATATTTACATCTCCTTCAATCGGAATCAGCTTCATGAGAAGTATAAGAGTACATTTTTTTCTTTTGGAAATGTTATGCCGTACCTGATGTATGTCTCCGACGAAAGCGTAATCCGAAAGTTGAAAGCCAGTCGTCATTAAAGCAGTTGAGATAGTGTTTGGAACGGGAGAAGCGATCTAGAATATTAATATTAGAAGATATGTTCAGCTTCCATGTTGTTGGCGAGATACATACATTTGCGACCACAAAAGCCTTTTGGTATGGTTTGTCTGCCATTTTTTGAATTTCGGTTGCCATTTCTGTGGAAGCGAAGTATCGAAGGAGACTCAAAGTTACAGTTTCGGTTTCCTGAACAATGCAAAAGCTCGCGTCGAAAACTACATGTCGAGGTCCTTTTTGAGGATCGACTGCTCGTGGAGACTCGAGAACAACGACCCCGGCAATGGAAATTGAACCTGCAGAGTTCATGGAGGGAGGGAGGTAAGGGCGGAATGGTTTGTCTAAGAATATTTATTCAGTATGATCTCACCGTCTCTTGTCTGACCGTGATATTCAGATAATCGGTGTCATGTGACTTTCTTTAATGTGCGTTCTTCGTGTTCGAACGCGAGTCCGAGAGTTTTCACCCCGCTGACTTTCGACATCTCGACCACCACCCCCATTTTTCTCGCGTCCAAACGCGACGTCACTGCTACTTCCACTGTTCTATCCCTTCTCGTCCTATCTCCCGCTTCTTTCATCTCTCTCGCATTCCAATGGACGCGCGTCCATTATCACCTCTCTCGCGGGTTTTTCGAGACATCCGACGTCTCTACCTTTTTTCGACGTCTGCATGTGAATTGTATGCACCGCTCGTCATCTCTACCTTCATCACCCACTACCGCGGTGAATTTGTTAGTGATTCAGGTTCGTTTATTTTTTGCATCAGCTTCCGTGTCTACTAACGTTACATTTGTAGCTTCTACACTTTTCGTACGGCTATCGTCTGGCGTTTTGAAGAGGGTGTTGACGATGGGCAGGAGCAGGCGAGGTAGCACGTCTACAACAACTTGCTTTCCTTGTCAACGCGAGTTGGAGATGGGTTGACTCTCAACGCGTTTCGATATGTCCGACGTGCCTGCCAACGTTAGCAATCACCACTCTCCTCGCGATCGTTTTCAGGTGAGTACCATTTAAGACGAATCTGGAATTGTATTCATAAAGTTTTTTATCAGATACGACATTGCGAGAATATCGACGTGTCCACCACTGTCGAAACGCGAGCAGGAGGTCCCTATCACCCTGCACTATCACCTCCCTCGCATCCACCATTTTCCTCGCATCCAAACGCGACATCACTGCTGCCCATCGCTTTCCGACGCGTAAGCTACTCTCATCTCTTGTTATATCCCGGCAGCTAAGCAACGGGCCAGCGCTTTCTTATGTTGCAGACCCTCCCCCTTTACAGCCTGTTCGCCATTCGAAATCCCCACGGGAGTTTCAACACCAGGGCCAAATGGCCCTCGCGTCTCATATGGCAATCAAGTCCCTCCCCGTCGAACGACTCCACAATCATTAATCCCTGGTTCCCCTCTATTGCCATCTCCTCCAACACAGCTCGAGCTTCAAAGAGTGCCACCTTCCTTCAACAGGCTAATCTGCCTTTCGTCACTCTCTTTATTGAGTCTGATGAACTCCTCTTCATTATGCAGTCTCTTTTTTAATGCAAAGGTCACGATCCCAAGGCTGTGAATTAACACTGGAAGGTCGGGCCTGCGCATTAAATTCGACACATGGTTATGTGGTTCGATCCAGCTAAGAGCCCGTCTTACAGCAGGAGGCATTCGATTCACCCTTACATCACATATTGTCATAATCCCACTCGTTGGCGATGCAGCCGATATTTGTTTCAATTTCCTCCTCATCATTTTCTAGGCCTTCAAACTCTTGTGCTACTGCAACATCCTTCGCTTTTCTCACTTGTGTTTTAGGAAGAAGGAAGAAAGTAGTAGGCATGTATTCGATTCCACAATACTGTTCGCTAACGAATACTGTAGTTACTGTAGGAGCACTTCGTCATACACGATGTTGTTCGTTTTTGAATCCTGGTTATCATGCAGTAACAGTACCTTTATGTTTCTTTTTGCTGTCACTCGAGAAAGAGCCACGTAAAGCTGACCATGTGCGAAGACAGGAATGCGTAGATCCAGGCCCACATGTTTGACAGATTGTCCTTGTGCCTGATTGATGGTAATTGCGAATGCCAGTCGGACAGGAAATTGTCGCCGTCGGATTTTGAATGCGAAATTGGGAGTTGAAGTTGGGATTAGGGAGATGCGAGGTATGAGCGCAAGCTGACCATCATGGTCTCCTCCAATTAATTGAACCTGTAGAACTCGTTCGGACATTCTGACGACTACCATGCGGCTCCCATTGCAAAGACCGTTCGATGGTGAAAGATTTCGCATCAGGATCAGAGGACAGCCGATTTTGATCCTCAACTCTCCAGGAGGCAGGCTGGAAGATTTCACGGCACGAAGGAATTCTGGCGTTATAGGTAAGTGGCTCTGGTCATCTGCACCTGGTTCACGAATGACCTGATCAGCGCTGTAATAGGTTTTGACGTCACCGATCATTCTATCCAGGAGCGTTTCGTTAACACTATTGACATCGGTGTTTCGTGGTGCAAGAATCATACGATTCAAGAAATATTCGGGTGGAGGAGAAGAAGAGGAATTGAGATCTGGGTAAACGAAGTTCATCAGGGATTCAATGTCGTTCGAGCGCATCTCCTGAGGTATTTCTACTTTGCCATTTTCATCCGAATTTTCTCCACATCCAATCTGTAGCAACCACGCTGCGAATTGCTCAGCATCAGGATCGTCTCGAAGGCGCATATTCCGATGTAGGTGAATCACTTCAATATCATTCCAAAGATATGATCGCGTCACTGTTGCGTCTAGGATCTGTTCCCGTGAACCCTTTGGAATGACGGGCAATGTTTGTTGGAAATCTCCACCAATGAGCAGCGTGACACCGCCAAAAGGTTCGTCGTTGTCCCTCAGATCACGGAGAGTACGATCTAATGCTTCAATAGCATATCGATGTTGTGGAACAATTTCATCCCATATGATGCATTTCACAGCTCGCATCAAGTCAGCCCGCATGCTGTTTTTTGGTATACAGCAAACTGACTCGGGCGATAGGCTATCGATAGGAATCTTGAACATCGAATGCGCCGTACGACCGCCAGGGAGCAGCAGAGCGGCAATGCCTGAAGATGCCGTGCAAAGTACGATAGTCCCCTCACTACGGAGCCTGCTGCAAATAACTTTGTATAAGAATGTTTTTCCGGTGCCTCCATGTCCGTGGATCATGAACATTCCGCCAACGCCATTTTCGACTGAGTGCAGGATCCTCTCGTGAGCGTTTCTCTGTTCATCGTTGAGGAGCTGATGATGACTCTCCCAAAAGGCGCGCTGGACATTACGGTCGTAGTTCAATTGCTCGGCGATCATGTCATTGATGGTGTACTGCTCCCAATGTTGTTGGAGTGTTGGCATTGATGGCCAGTCGCCAAGACTGTGACCGGATTCATGGAGGATATGGTCAATCATGTATAGACCATAATCATAGACGTCTTCATCACATGCATTGTTAATGCCAAGAGTGCGAAGTCGATAGCGAAGGTCATCGCAAATATAAGTACGATATTGCTGCCACAATTGATGAGGTTGAGAGGGAGTGCAGAAAAGAAGGATGGTTGCAAATAGGTGGCGAAGACGGGTTCCTGTCTGCATCTGTGAGGCTTCTGCAAGACATTGGTTCCATTCGCCATCGTCCTCCAGGAGCCCCCGTGCGATACATGCAGCATGGAAAGTTGGGTGAGGTTCATCCGAGTTGTATCGACGTAAGTCATCGAAGGATTTAGCGCCTTTGACAACCGTTAACAGTGTTCGAAGGTAGAAGCGTTCTCCAGCTGTAGGTGGAACGAAATACATGCGTCCTATCGCAGAATCCCTGCGTCGTATCGACCATTTCTTTCTATCGGCTTTCCATGTGAAATGCTGTGGAAATTCTTGGTAGGTGTATTTCCGAGCTTCGACACCCAATTCACCAGAGTTCGCATTAGCTTCGAAATAAGCACTGAGAGTCGTACGTTCATGAGATGCTCGAGCAAGGATTGTGTCGATGTTCTCGTTAGGATCAAAGGTGACCATGTGTTGACCTGGTAAGTGGATTTGGAGACGAACGACACTCGGCACTTGTCCATGTACGTCGAATTGATGGATACGGTGGCCTGCTTCCGATGGGCCAATATAACGACCTTCCGTGTACCTCTTAATTTCATCTCGGTCATTGATCTCAAGGGATGCGAGGTCAGGACCTTTCTGAATATATTTGAAGAGGTATTTGAAAGATCCGAGCGACGCAGCACATTCGACATTGATGTGACAGTCAAATGCTGCGGAAAGAAATGGGCAGAAAGGAACGATCCATCGGTTGTCCACACAGAAACCTCCAACCGAATATGAGCGACCATCATCTGGGCGAAAATAGATTGGAAAACCATGTTCGTCCATGGTTGTGAATCCAGCAAATGATTTTGGATATCCTTTCGTGCATTTGCCATTTTCCATGCAAGGTGAATTAGGGTTCGCCGCGCCACATGGCCCATGAACCATACACCTCTTGATCGTTTCAAACAACAGTGGCTGAGTTTCAGGATCAGGCCATCGTGCCCAAATGCATGAGTCAATCGCCTCAGCTGTGTGGAGCTTGTAGGGTTCCTTCAAAAAGATGAGAATGTGTATGTGTGGCAGCCCGCGTTTCTGAAATTCGATGGTGTACACATAGGCAACTGCAGAGCCAAAGATGCCATGTTTATAGATGAAATCGATAATGGCCTTCTTCTTCATCTGAAAGACGCGCGACACCAGGTCCGGTCTATCATAAGCTGTTTGCCCCGGAAGAAGCTCTCGCATGATTTCTGGCCACAGTGGATTTGTAGTCACTGTCATAAATATGTCCACTTGTCCAAAATATCGTGCAATTGCCATGGAATCCTGAAAGCGTTGCTGCATGTGTCGTGGTCCACCAATGTAAGAAGATGGAAGTATAAATCTCTGGCCTAAAGTATGAAGGTCGACTTCGTCATCTCCTTGCGCAGCTGCATCTTCAAGCCCACTGTAGAGACAGGCTCGAATGGTCGGTTGGTTCAGCCGAAACCAAAGAAGTCGGCTTTGATCAATGGACGCAAACATGTCAACCATAAAACGCTGGAGAAGACGGCCACCACGCAGCAATGCAGAGTATTCGTTTTCACGAACTTGCAGTCGATACGCAACATATCGAGTTCGTGTGAGACGTTTTGCAGTAGTGTCGCTGTCTGAAGAGCTACCAAGGGTTAGGGCAGGATGCCACCCATTCTCGCCGTAGGGGAAGAGGAGAACATAGTACAGGGGGACATAAGCCGGATGAAGGTCGCTTATAATTTGCAACCCTCCTGTACGGTTCTGGAGTACTATATCACGTTGACTAACTTGTGTATTGTCACCATCTACTCCTGGTAAAATTACCGCCACTTCATCAGCAGTCGGTAGGTTGTATCGACGGCGGTCATGGCCTGGTGCAACTCGTAAATGAATTGCAACGTCATCATTGGGATCGTAGCGTTCCAGAATTTCATATGCATGGCGGTAGATTGACGCATACTGATGGTGTTCTAAAAGCATGTCTTGCAGTGTACGCAATGTGTCAGGGTTGAGTCCTGAGTTCTGGTGGCACCGGTATTCAAGAGCAGCCTGGGAGTCGTAGAAGTAGAGTTGGGCATAGGTTGGAGGACGGTCGACAGCAGGTAAAAGTGGCCCCCCTCGATGGTGCAATTCGCCTTGAATTCGAAAGATGGGTGGCCCACGACATCGCTCATTGATCGAGTGATCTTCAGTGACTTGGAGGGATGTGAAGGCGAAAGCGCGGTTATATTTCCAAATGTTCTCTCGGAAGTCTCTTCCCTGTCGATCGCTGCGTTCGAGAAGAGTTTTCAAACTTTGAGGTGGGTCTCGCAAAATAGGTAGTACAACTTTTCTGCTGTTACAACACATGCCAAAAATCGGGTTACTCCTTGATGAATCACACAGTTTCTCGTCCATCCAATGTAGAGCTCCACAACACCGGCACTTGACCTCCATGCGGCCAAGATCATGTCGCACATGAGGTTCCTGATAGGGACGTCGAGCAGCAAGGAAGAGATGATCATCTAAGACATGCTGAGAGATCAAAATCATAATATTTTTTTCAGTAAACACTCACGGCGATGCCCAATATCATTCGTTAGCGATATAAGATGCTCGATACCATGTTGAACACCTTTGTTGGGCAAGGAAGCGGAGGTTGAGGTGTTGTCGAACGTACGCTTGAGAAACAGACATACCCTGTGTAGCAGAATTATCTATTGATGATACAGGATCTGTGATAGATGATTGTGCTGCTGAAAATCCTACATAAAGCAGCTGCATAAATGTTTCTATTTACGAACGGAATACTTAGAAAACATACTATTGCCAGTGGGGGCCATGCTATCGACGTCCATATCATCTTCCTCCGTTTCAGATACACGAGTATAGAACTTGACATTCAGACTCACAATGTGTACCAGAATTCTCTATCGGAGATGCAAGATGCATGATAGATTCCTGTGCTGTGGAAAAGAAAGAAAGAAAGAAAGAAGAGAAAGTTGCATCAATGATCGAGTGTATAAAGCGAAGATTTAGGACACATACCACATCCCATGGACTGTGCATTCACATCAACATCCATATGATCCTCTACGGCTTCAGATGCACGACCTCCTGCATTTTCTCGAGATGATGGGGCGACACCCTGTTTGTGAAAAATAATAGAGTCAGTCCTGTTATCGCAACGACCCCCCCCCCCCCAAAAAAAAAACAAAGGCGACGCAACTGATACTATTTCCGGTAATCTCCATGTGGTACGTGGCCGATAAGAAGCATCGTGAATACGCGTAGACCTGCGAAGGTTGTTCGTTGGCGAGAAAAAAGACATGACGATAGCGGAGAGGAATGCGAGCCCGCACGTCATCTGTGGTCGCCATGTCTGAGTTTGTGTAAGCCGAGAGCCTGCAGGCAAACAAAGAAAGAAACTCACTGTTGTGGCATCTCTCCCACCCATGCTGGAAAAAAGGAGAAGGTGAGGACGGCCATAGAATCGGCGAAGGAAGAGGCTGAGAGCAAGAGCCAGGTCCCGGCAAGCTCCCGCTTCGAAAACGGGCGCCGAGGTCCAAAAAAGGGCGTGGGAGACCCAGCTCTTTTTTATTGTAGGATAGCCTGGAGAATTCATGATGGTTTCAGAAAGAGAAAGTTATGTTTGAGATTTTTTTTGGAAAAGATGAAGTCATTTTTTCATATCATATCTTATCAGGTTGTCATTGGTGACATAATTGTTTTTACACGGCTTCGACACATTTTTCGCCACCACCACCTCCCTCGCATTCAAAGGCGAGCCGGAGGTGTTTTCTTTCTTCCAACATGCCTTCCACCACTTCCCTCGCGTCCAGCGAGCTGGAAGCGTTTTTTTCAGGCGTTTCGGCACGTCCTCACCACCACTTTCCTCGCGTCCAAATGCGAGCTGCGACCGTTTTTTTTTAGGCGTCTCGACACGTCTCTTGGCACTACCACCTCCCTCGCATTCAAACGCGAGCCGGAGGTGTTTTTTTTCCTTCTTCCAACATGCTTCCCACCACCACATCCCTCGCGTCCAAATGTGAGCCGGAACCGCTTTTTTCTACGCGTCTCGACACGTGTCTTGCCACTACCACCTCCCTCGCATTCAAACGCGAGCCGGAGGTGTTTTGTTTCCTTCTTCCGACATGCCCTCCACTACCTTTTAGGCGTCTCGACACGTCTCTTGCCACTACCACCTTCCTCGCATTCAAACGCGAGCCGGAGGTGTTTTGCTTTGTTCTTCCAACATGCCCCCCACCACCACTTCCCTCGCGTCCAAATGCGAGTCGGAACCGGTTTTTTTTAGGTGTCTCGACACGTCTCTTGCCACTACGATCTCCCTCGCATTCAAACGCGAGCCGGACGTTTTTTTTTTTCTTTACTTCCCTCGCATCCAAATGCGAGCCGGAACCGTTTTTTTAGGCGTCTCGATACGTCTCTTGCCACCACCACCTCCCTCGCATTCAAACGCGAGCCGCAGGTGTTTTTTTTTCCTTCTTTCAACATGCCCCCCACTACCACCTCCCTCGGGTCTTTCCTCGCCGCTATCTCCTCCTATCTTCCTCGCGTGCAAGTGCGAGCCGGAGGTGGACTTATCAGGAGGCGTCAAGACATGGAACACCTCGACTCCTACAACACACTCTCTTGTCGTCAGTCCACACCCGCCTGTCTATGCAGATGGAGTTTATCAAGTTTATGGGCCTCCCTACTACCCCGTGCAAGGTACCCTCAGAGGAACGCTCATCTCGAACGAACATCGTGCAACTGTAAGTACTCCTTTTCGCCTCTCCTTATTCACCAAAGCTGACGTCTACTTCTAGCTCTCCTCCTTATTCCGTGTTCCACTGAACATTTTCGGTGTCATCTCCCTTCTCACCGGCGTCTCTGATGCACGCAGGGCAGTCCTCACCACCAGTGCATTGATGTTGGCACTTTCATCGATAATGACGGCCATCGTCACCGTCGACCGCCCAGAGGAACGCACCAACTCGACGACCAACGGTGGCGCCGTCGTCGATCGACAGTCTCCTTTGTCGCACGACGTTCAGCACGCAAACACTACCGATGGGCAGGAATGGGTGAGGTACCGTTTTTTTCTGCTTGCTATCTGCTGATTATTACATTGTGTAGAAATTCATCTACGTTTCACCTCTCCTCGTGTGCAAACGCGAGCTGGAGGTGGGGTTTTCGGTCAGCAGTGCCACTCGCACCCAAACGCGAGCTTTTTTTTTTCAAGCGGTTTCAATACTCCTGCTATGTCTTCCATATCGATCGCCAACGCGTCTTACTCGCAAAAGAACGCGATGCAGAGATTGAAAGGAGCGCCTCACTCGGGGGTCTGGGAATCGTTGGGATGAATATAGGCGTTGGAGGGAAAACGTACGTGTCCTTTCTTTTCTTTTGTACGTTCTAGGGATCTAATACTCATCAAAGGGCAGCTTGGTAGAACTTGAAAGGTCGTCTGCGTATCATTCGAGCACTCGCGCGGATTGAAACCGGTGTTAGAGCATGCTTAGAACAGCATGTGAGCTGGTGTTGGACTGTTCTACTGCTAGGGATCGCCATTCGCGTTCGAATGTTTTTATTTCGCTACAGCTAATCTAAAAGTACTTCTGGGTAGACGACATTTGTTGTTTTGGTGTCACCGGCTTCCGGCAGCAATATATGGACATTTTGGGAAGAAGTGGCTCGTGATAAAGCGACGTACAGTTGTCCATGGCAGAAAACAGGAGAAATGAGATGTATACCAACGTATTTCAACGACTGACCTTGAGATTTGTTGATGGTCATCGCAAAAGATAAACGGACAGGGAATTGACGGCGCCTGATGGTGAAAGGGTATCTGCGAGAGGAGGGTTTTAGTGTGATCCTTGGGATGAAAGCTTTCTGTCCGTGGTGGTCGCCGCCAATGATTATGACCTCCAAAATACGGGCGTAGGCTCGAAGAAGGATCATCCTCGTGCCGTTACATAATCCTTTCCCTGGATCCAAGTTGCGCAACAGCATCAGAGGACATCCCACTTTCATCTTCAGTTCAGACAACGGCAGCGAAGAAGTATCCAGTGTGCGAAAGAAGTCTTCGGGAACATCGTCACGTATGCCTTCGCCTTCGTCTTCCAAGCTATCGGCACTGTAACAGACGATTTCTCGGCCTTGCATTTTGTTGAGGATCTTTTCGTTCGTCTGCTGAACATCGACATTTCGGGGCGCGAGAATGGCATGGTCGAGGAAGTAATCGACGGGAGGAGGGGTAAGTTCGATCTCGCCGATGTCTCCATAGATCTGGCTGATGAGATCGTCTTCGCTGAAGGTGACCATAGATGGAGGAATGTCAATCTTGCCATTCTTATCAACATGTCGTCCATGCCCCACGTCAAGCAACCATTGAGAAAAAGAGGCATCTTCTGGTGAGCGTTGAAGCCGCATGTTAGCGCGCAATTTTAAAATGTGCATCTTGTTCCACAGGCATGATTTTCGCAGGCAGGTGTTCACGACATCCGCGCGGGATCCATTGGGCACCACAGGCAGTATCTGTTGAAAATCTCCTCCAAAAATCATTGTCAGACCACCGAACGGCTTTGGACAGTCGCGAAGGTCTTTGAAAGTTCGATCTAGTGCTTCAAAAGAGTGTCGATGGGTCATTAAACATTCATCATAGATAACGGCCCTCGCCATCCTCAGCAGGTCGGCCTGAAGACTTTCTTTTGGGATGCTGCAAACTGACGTGCTATCAAGCGTGTCGATGGGGATTTTGAACATGGAATGCGCCGTCTGACCACTTGGGAGTAATAAGCCTGCGAGACCTGTGGATGCGACGCAGAGAATTATGATTCCCTTCGCTCGAATAGCATGACAGAGAGCTTGATACAGGTATGTCTTGCCACAACCTCCAAATCCTTCCACAAAGAAGATTTTGCCTTGGTCATAGATTATAGACTGCCAGATTTCTCGAAAGGCATACTGTTGGTCTGCATTCAACGACGACATGAACTGACGGGCGGCGATCTCTTCACATTCAGTGTCAAAGTTCATTTGCTGCGATATCAAGCGGTTGTGAAGAGTATCAGACCAATTCAATTGCGACTGGGGCATGGAAGGGAAGTCGGATAGGGCATGTCCTGAATCATGAAGGATGTTGTCGATAAGGTGTAAGCCAAAGTCGTAAATTTCATTTTGCATCACCGCCGTACGCCCCAGCTGATAGAGTTTGTGGCGTAAGTCATCACAGATTTTATCGCGAAAACGGGTCCACAGCGCATTCGGCTCTGCGGGGGTGCAGAAAAGCAATAAAGTTGTGAACAGGTGTCGAAGTTGAGAGCCCAATTGGATTTCGGCTGCGTCTCGTAAGCATATCTCCCATTCTCCATCGTCCTCCAAGAGACCGAGCTTTAAACAGGCATCGTGAAACGTTTCGCAGAGTTCACCATCGACTGTTCTCAAGTCTTCAAATGACTCGGGACCTTTGGTGACCATCAGCAGGGTTCGAAGATGAAACCGTTCTCCGGCGGTTGGCCCAACATACACCATGCGTCCAATGGCGAAAGATTCTCGCTGTCGGCGATGCCACTCCTTGGACTGCGGATTGCTTGGGCTGGCTTTGATGACGAAGTGGTTGGGAAAATCTTGATAAGTGAGTGTTCGCGCTAAATCGCCTGTAGGACCAGGAAGCTGATTGGCTTTGAAGAAGGCCATTAGCGGTGTATCAGCATTTTCTCCACATTCGACAATGTGAGCTGCATTCGCCGAAGGATCAAACATGATCCGTTGCTCATGGGGAAGGTGGATTTGCAGAGGCACCACGTTTGGCTTTTGACCTGTGTATGATTTGGTTACATGCGAAACGAATTTTTCATTGATAGTCTTACCATGTAGATTGAATTGAAGAATTCGCCACGCAGCTTCCATCGATGAAAAATAGCGACCGTCAATGTATTGTTTGACTTCGTCATCATGATCATGCAAGGTAAGGGTCCCACAGTCTCCGCCTTTGTCGATATATTTGTTAATGTATTTCATTGATGCGAAGCAGATCGCGCATTCGACATTTGTGTGGCACTGAAGCCACAACATGCAGTAAGGATTATGAGGTACGATCCAGCGATTATCAAGCATGAAACCTCGGACTTGGTAGGTGCGACCATCATCAGGACGTGCGTAACATGGATAACCATCATGATCCATGGTCGTGTGTTGTTGAAAGGGTTTTGGATACCCGTAAATGCATTTACTATCTCGCATGCAAGGTGCATGGGGATTAAGAACGCCGCAAGGTCCATGTACCATGAATCTTTTGACAACGTCAAATAAGCGGGGTTGTGTTACCGGATCCGGCCATTGAGCACTGATGATGCTGTCGATGATATCGGGAGAAAGGAGTTTGTATTCTGCCTTGAGGAATATTAGGAGGTGCATGTGTGGAAGCCCCCTTTTCTGGAACTCGATAGCATACACATGAGCGACACATGTCCCAAAGATACCGTCCTCGAGAATGGCCTTCATGAGTGCTTTCTTCTTCAGTTGGAACACACAGGCTACCAAGTCTGGTCGATCGGCAACGGTCTGTCCAGGCAACAATTCTTGTTTAATCTCAGGCCAGTTTGGGTTCGCGGTCATGGTCAGGAAGATGTCAATCTTTTTGAAGTGGCGTGTGATAGCCATTCCATCCAGGTATCGCTGATGCATGTCTCGTGGACCACCAAGATAAGACGATGGGAGGATGACGCGCTGTCCCAGTTGGTTAAGGTCAACGTGGTCATCATTCATCGATAATGCATCCTCTATTCCATTCAGTAATGTCCGGAGTTTGTGTTGCTGGGTGCGGATGAAATGAAGGCGTTCTTGATCGATGCAGGCGAACATGTCTACCAGGTATGTCTGAAACAATCGACATCCTCGTAGAATTGTAGAGAATTCGTTGGGCTGGGGATGGATGCGGTACGCTGTGTGCTGTAGAAGGGTTATCCGCCTGGGATTATTCGGAACGCGCAGTTCATAATACCACCCAGGTTCGCCGAAGGGAAAGAGAAGGACGTAGTGTAAGGGAGCATATGCTGCATGTCCCTCGCTGATGCGGTAGAGCTGTAAATGATCCCGATTGTCGCGTGGATTGTGATAGTGCTGTGGTCGAAGATGAATGACAATATCACGATGGTCGCCTTCGAAAATGTTCTCTCCAGGTAGGATGACGCCCACTTCATCGGCAGTTGGTAAGTTGTAGCGTCGAGGGTCATGACCCGGAACAACACATAGTTTGACAGTATAATCTGGAGCGTCATACATTCGCAGGACCTCATATGCATGTTGATATATAGGCGCGTAGGCATTGTAGTCCCACATGATGCGTTGCAGGACGTGCATCGTGTTGAGGGAGAGGTTTTCATTGCGAGAGATACGATATTGATATGCCGCATGAGGATCGTAGATGTACAGCTGTGAATAGCAAGGGGGCACAGTCTCCTCAGGAAGTAGAGAGCCCGATAGATGGCGAAGTTCTCCATGGATTCGGAAGACGGGAGGTCCATGACCAAGAACAGATTGGTCGACCTTCACACCTAAGGATGTAAACGCCAGCGCCGCATTGTATTGCACAATATTTGCTCGAAATTCTTTGGCTTGAGGAGTATCCGCCGTGAATAAATTATACAGAGGGGCAGGAGGGACACGAAGGGGAGGCAGCTTTACTTTACCATGCGCGCAACAGGTCCCAAATTCGGGATGACCGACTCTTGATGATGAGACACGCTCATCAAGCCAATGAAGAGCATCACAAAACGGACAAAGTATATTCATGATGCCTAAATCATTGGCAGGTAAAGTATCGAGAACAGGTTG
>Ga0307513_10004530_pt1 | contig 18530 bp, 20 predicted proteins | sample 15_EM_MG_FD_202174 | JGI IMG/M metagenome (GOLD analysis project Ga0307513, IMG submission 202174) | Populus trichocarpa ectomycorrhiza microbial communities from riparian zone in the Pacific Northwest, United States - 15_EM | ecosystem: Host-associated > Plants > Roots > Unclassified | place...
TGTGCATTATCACTATTTGTTATTTAATAAATTTATGTATTATTACAAATTTTATTTATGAGACGCTATTTCAAACACTGGTCCCAGCCTCCGAGGCGATGACCGTCACACCGTCACATACCAACTCAGTCAGCTGCCACTCGGCGCCTGCCAAACTGCCACCGGATCTGTCAAACCTGTCAAGGCCCTGAATTTTTTATGGGGTCAATAGCTTCAAGTCAACAACAACCTCCCCAGGTGATCAGTTATTGATTTGTTGATGTGCTTGGACTGTCCCTCGACCCTACAGTACCAGACACAACCCCTCGAGTTTGCCATCCCGATCTTCGCGACTCGGTGGCACTAGTCCTTGTGTAATTCACATCCATCCAAAACATATCCTACGCACCTTTATTTTGTGTTTGTGTTTGCCCTCAGAGGAGTCACCAGTCCCACCTGTTGATCCGATGGCCTCATCTCCTTGAACTGCAACCACGAACGAGCGACGAGCAACCTCGCCACGCATAAACCTGACCAAAGCGTTATCGAAAGGTGCACAACCCACATGGCAACCTCTGCTACTGAGACCAGCACGACTGCAAGCAAGAAGTCCATCCTGTTCGTCTTCAGTGCACTTCCGCCTCGAGGATCGGCCCCGAGGGCGACCAAATTGAGACCGGATGGTGGATCAGTGAAGGTAGGAATTGACCATTGTCCGTCGTGGGTCCCTGTCTCACTGTTCCTTACCTAGCCGCGCACCCATACTGGGTTCTCCACGAGAAATTCAACATCGACTTTGCAACTCCAAAGGGTCCTGACCCCCCTGTGGACACTGGAAGTGTCACTGTGCGTCTTCCCGAAATTACGTCACTTCACACATAGCTAATGTGTGGCCAGTTGCACAAAGAAGACCATGGCAGTGTCAAGTTCTTCAATGATGAAGGGGTCAAGTCCAAGCTCGCAACTGCCAAGGCCCTTAGCCAAGTGGTGGCATCCGAGTACGTTCAGCTCCCAACTCTCGAACATCGGTTGAGAGTTTTTCAGCTATGATGCGGTCTTCTACATTGGAGGGTAAGCGATCCCAAGCCAATTTGAAGTTGTCAGTGGATTGACTCTGTGTTCAGGCACGGCCCTTTGGTGGATCTTCCCAACGACGAAGTGAACCTTAAACTAGCTGGAGAGGTGTATCTCTGTCATCACTAGCTACTCGAGTTGGCTAACTGCGCGATCCAGTTCTACGATTCTGGAAAAATAGTCAGTGCGGTGTGCCACGGCCCTGGGTATGTCGCCTCCTCATAAGAGGGTTGTCCAACCACTCAATCATCGACTGCCATCAGTGCACTGGTCAATGTTAAGGACAAGTCCGGCAAGTACATCTACGCCGGCCGCAAGTTGACCGGGTTCTCCAATGAGGAAGAAGACTCTGTTGGAAAGACGAAATATGTCCCATTTAAGCTTGAAGATAAAGTGCGTGATGTCCTCCCCTTCAAATTATGAATTATGAACGAATTAATTTGTGCTTGCCCACGCAGCTGACTGAATTGGGCAAGTACCAGCGCGGCCCCGCTTGGGACCCCTGCATTGTTGTTGACGGAAATATCATTACTGGTCAAAATCCTGCCAGTGCGCAGGCAGTTGGAGAGGCCATCCTCAAGGCACTTTCATAATTTCACGACAAGCGTTTCTCCAAGAAGTCAAAATGTTTCTGTCCCGCGTGGAATGAGAATTCTAATATTAAGATGTTCAAACCTCATCTAATCTACTGATTTGGTCATTACCTTGCGACCTGACCCAACGGTGCCTGGTAGATTTTACACCCAGCGTCACTCCTATAGCCGTCCGTCATACTTGACTTCTTCGCAACACGAGCGCACGAAACAAGGCTCATGAGGTGGTCGACTCCAAACTCCTCGCATCTATACTATAACTCACCTCATGACATCGGACCTCAACTCCCACTTTCACTGTGATTCGACTCTTCCGATATCGCATCGTGGCTCTCTAAGTCCACTAATGCCGGGTGGTTCATTCGTCACCTCGAAGCTATGACTTCGAGTTCTAAATATCTCACTACAGGCAGCCACCATTATCAGATTACCATTAAAGCAAACACGGAATACGTATATCCTCGTCGGACTGGTAAAATTTGCACTACCGCAAGTGATTATGTCGCAGCGAGCCAGGTCCGTCCTCTTCGTCTTCACCTCCACTCCTAAAATTCGGTCCAGGAGGAAATCAGCTCGAGATTGGCTGGTGGGTACATGACAAACTCCCTCCATTCCTACCACGGGCAACCGACGATGGCGCTTTCGGTTTGCAGCCGCTCACCCCGTACTGGGTCCTACACGAAAGATCCCAACATAGACTTCGCATCTCCGAAGGGTCCGAATACTCCCGTGGATCCTCTCGGCGTCGTAGTATGGCTCCCTGCATTCCACCTCAAGAGTTTGCATCGGGGCACACGTAAACGGCCTGACGCGGTGCCATATTCAATGCGCAGGGTGTGCACAGAAGTTCGAGACAGAAGGGATCGTCTGTAGACACGGGTTTGGTGATCCGCTGCTGGCAGGGACGACTTAAAGCATTTGTGTTGGCGCGGACGCCACGGACCCGGTACGCCGCCGCTGATCGCGTCCCTTAGCAACCAAAAAGGACACGTGTTACCTTATCTATGTCTGACCTTCAACGCGCCCTCCCCATCGGCCGGTTCGCTCCGTAAGGCACTGGTCAGTGGCGAGCAATATATCCCGAACAGGGTACGTATGTACGCATAATTCGCACCATTCAAGGTTATGGTCATATATGTCCCTGTTTCCGAACTGGTCGTGCAGTTGAAAGCCTTGGGAGTGTACGAGCGTGCGTGCGATGAGGAGCTCGTTTGTCGTCTTTGGTGGGCCGTTGTTGGCGGGACGATTATTACTGGTGGAATCCTGGCAATGGAGGGCCATTGAAGTGGCTATTCTCAAGGCGCATAATTTCTTAGGAGCTCCCGTCAAAACGATGAGTTATTAAGGGTATGTAGTTATGCACACACAAATGGAGATGCCCTTGGTACTTTCATTTCAGTGCCACTGAAGGAGAGCGAGATCTTTTTAGTGACCTATCATGCTGCCTGGGGAACGCCTTTATTACTTTGGAAGATCCGAGGCTCTGGGAGCCTAACGAAGTACACTGGAGCATAATATCAAGAAAGAATCGTGTGCATTCCTGAGGGATGAAGGATATACCGCTACTACGCGAGGGGGAAGGGGGGGGTAATGAAGAGTCTAGACGTGAGAGGATATCGTAGAAGGAATCGAGAGTACGAGAGGAGCGAGGAGAGACGGATGCGAATGTGGACTAAGGGATAGTAGCGGTATCGTAAGGAGACGGTGTCGGTGACAGGTGAGGAAGGTGGGGGTGGAACGCAAACGCTGTGGCGATGAAAGGATGCATAAGGCATGAAGTTATAACCTGTCATAAAAGGATGCGCTATAAAAAGTCCAAAAAGGCAGCATGGATTTAGCCGCAAAGATATGATCACATTGGGGTTGTGGAAGTGGGATTGGCGGTGAAGAATTTATTCAAATGCTTTGGGATGACGAATAAGGGCGGTTGTTCAATGTCCTTTACTCATGACACATCATGCGTAAACCTGGACGTGTCAAATGTGGATCAGAATTCTCGTGCAGTGCGGTTCACATAGCATGGGAAACGCACCATGCAGTTTCAAAAAGGTGGGAAATACAACAAACAACAGCACATGGGTTGTTATTTCGTTCGTCAAGAACTCAGGACCGGCGAGGGAATGAGAACTGGAGACCTGGCTCGCTGGGAGAAGGCGTGCTATCCAAAACGGCCAAATCGATAGAGAACTTGGTTTCGCCGAGGTTCATGTTCATGTCCATGCCGAGGCTGCGGTACCTAGACCTGCGAGATAAAGCCTCGGGTGGCGGCGAGGGTTGATGTGGGGGAGGTATCCCAAGGTCGGCCAGGGAATTAAGAGACCTTGCACGGGTGTGCCGAGATCTCGATTGCGAACGGGGAGACGAGAGCCCACCGCTACCGCTGCTGTTGCTGCCGTTGATATTGCTATTATTCAGGAACTCTGCTGCTCCGTCTGCTGTTGTCCATCCGAAGACTTTGGCCACGGCCATGCCACGTGCAGATGCGACGCTCGGTGGGGTTTGGCCGGTGATGTCGTGTTTGCTGAAGCGTGGCGGTGAGAGTGCTCCAATAGATTCTACACAGTTCAGCTTGAAAGAGCCAACGGGCATCCCGCTCTGAGCAAGTGAAACACGGTCATCATGAGCAGCAGCAAGAGGGGGGAGAGGGAGAACTGCGGCGGTCGAATGACGGCGTTGGAAGCGCTTCGGGGGCATGCTGAGATTGGCCACTGAGGCAGGCGTGAAGGCGGAAGCTGTGGGAGGCAAGGACGGAGTCGGGAGCGGAGTCGTCGTTGTCGTCGAATCGTCAACGGCGGGAGTAATTGTGATGCTTGGGATCATTGTCAAGGTAAACATGGTTCGATATGATGGGGGTATGGGTCGCGAGCGGATGAGACGAGATGGGCTGATGAGAAAACGAGTGTGGGTGCTGACGAGCAGGCGGGGCGGTATCCAACGGAGAAATCGAGCTGGATAGACAGATTGGTTCTTTTTCGAGTTTTGGAAGCTGGGTTGCGGCCCTTTGCCGCCGCGAGCAGTCTCCTTGCGGAATTGGGGGAGGTGGTCGATTCCAAAACCAAAACTCGAGGGTCCAGTGTCCTTTGTGCAAATATATTTGGCAACCAACCGAGGGCCGCCCGTCACAGCCAGACCGATTGACACATTGGTTTCAAAGCAAACGTGTTACCACGCCTTGTCAACGCCTTGTCACCCCTGTCGTGCGGAGGTTACCCTGGTAGTCATCTATTACCAACGGACCGTCTCAGGAGGTGATACCGGTGATGTAGGCACAATACGTGAGAATCGTCCTAGCTGGCTAGGAGAGACGGACGTTGAGGGCGGGTGATCACCCGATGTAAACTCCGAAGAGCGACTACGGGAAAACACCAAGATACTCGACCGAATCCTCCGCGAATAATACAGTCGACTGCTGCGTCACCATTTCCTTGTTGGGCGCTTGTATGTCCACTGAAATCCGTGATACGACCGTATCAAACGGCCACGGAGTTGGGGGAAATTAGCGCGCGCAGTCACCGGCGATAGCTTCGGCCTAAGTTTGGAAGAAGTAAATTGGTAGTTGTTTTGGTTCGTCGCGTGTCACCGACTATACAGCTGCACATGGATATGCCAGGCCTGCTCCTGGGCATGTGCATATCAAGTTGCGCGCGCCCCTACAGTAAGGTGATTAGTAACTCTTTCCACTCGCGTTGGTCTCCGCGATACCCATTATGTTCTTCAGTCGCCGTCAAGCCAAGCCGAATCAAGCCGGGGCCAGTGTCGATAAGTGTCAATATGCGCCTTGGGAATCCCCGATGAGCAAGTAACGCGTTTCTCGTATGTATACGCCTTGGTCGTCTTCAAGAGCTGCTACCAAAGCTGCTTCCAATTTTCGGCAGATTTCTCGCTCCAGGCTTCTCAATGGAATAGACATCAATCAAACATCCACCACATGGAAACGGATATTTGTATACAAAGAGCGGCGCGGCGCGATCTGATAATGAGCGCTCGACAAGTAATGGCATGGATACCGAGAGGCAGGTTCCTCGGTCGCTTTGCGGAACTATACGCGTAGAGGGCGATGCAAAGAGTACAATGGAATACTCGGTCCATTCCCACAATTGTTAGTGGAATGTAAACCAGCCTCATGAATCGTGCGCGATTCCTCTCGGTTGGAGCAGCAGGTATCTGTATTGGCACTAGCAAATCTCATCACTTGATGTGGTATTACACCTTGAGTATATTTTACTTGTCTTGCTGACGAATTCCGGGTATTGCACGAACAAAGACGGTGATCCCTGCATTAATAACCGCTGTTTAGACTCGATTTAGAAGGGGGTATACTTGATATTTGTTTGAAGAAGTAACCCCAGTGAGGCTTAGGGCCAGTGATGAGGGCAGAGTGGTGAGAGGACACAAATTCTAAAGAACGACCCTTGCAATGTGCTTATGTGTTACTCTGGTTCTCCCAGTTCCTTGGAGCGACTGGGGGTGACTCCGGTTCGGTTCAGAGGGAACGTGTCCCTTCTCCCAGTTCCTTGGAGCGACTGGGGGTGACTCCGGTTCGGTTCAGAGGGGACGTGTCCCTTCTCCTTGTAGTAAAGAGGAATCTTGAACACGTTCCGGGAAGGAGGTAGGGAGAGATCCGCCTCCTGCTTCTAAGAAATCTGTCAGAATCTCCAACATTCGAATAGTAGGGTCCACCAGTCGCTTTTCGAGCGGTTTAGGCAGGGTGGCCGGAGGTAAGATTTAAAGTATAGTTCGAGCGCAACTGAAGACGCATGAGTCCCATGAGTAACTTCTCTTTAACAAGCATCTTGAACTCTCCGTGGCAGCATCGTTGCAAAACAAGAAATTGGTGGTGGTGGCCAAGAGCAGATGCGGCGCTTGTTTGCAAGCTGAGCGCTGAATGATGGATGATGGATACTAGTGACCCTGCTACTTCAGACCCATCTAGCGTCGGTCTGGCCTCGGGGGCGAGGTGAAGTCAGCACTCGACACACCATGCACCCGACCACGACATCGACTTCTCGTGATCGCACTGTGCGACTATGATAGGTGGTCTCTGTATTGGTGTATGTATCTCCTTTTCGTATCCGTGATATTATGACGCGCCGTTATAGTCCGAGAAACGACGGAGGCGGCGAGCTCTCGATCCCTCTCTGGGATACTGGCTCGGCCCTTCCACTACTCCCGAGGACTATTCAAGTGCACCAGTCTATCACCACAGGCCCAATATTTCACGTGGCGCGCCCGCCGTTGATCCCAAGTTAGCTACCTCTCAGTACGAACGTCCTCGAATTTCAGATGGCGGTCAATTGGTTGAGGATATTTTTGCCTACAACATTCAAACGAAAGACAGTGGTGATAATTTTCCTGGTAACTCCCCCCAGCATTATTCCGGGTCTATGATCGGCGAGGAATGCACCAAAACGTTAGATCGTGCGTCGCCATTGCTGTTTACCCGTTTTAAAAGGGCCCACACTATCTCATCATCGCCGCCAGCCGAGCCCGACGACCCTTCCCAAAAGCACTCTATTACCGTCGAGCAGTTTCTTCGAGCACAGGCTAGAAAGCCCACCAAACGCAGGAAATATAAACGAACGCCGAAAGTGACCACCCAATCAGATCTGGAACGCCTCAAAGAAGCCGACTCATCGTTTGCTCGGGAGGAAGACCAACTATTCTCGGACGACGACGACCCTTCCGCTCTGCCAACCAAACGGAGTAGGAAGACTCAATCGGACAGTAATCACCAAACGGCAGGGAAGAGACGGACAAGGAGGCAGACTAAGGAAGCTACGAACGTTGTCCAGCCATTGGAATTGCAAGAGGAACCATTACCCAATATCGCGACTCGCTCTTTACACGAACGTTGGCATCCAGTTGACTCTCGTAAAGGAAGACCTTTTATTCAACCGACGTTCGCAAGTGGACGGCGACCAATTTCCCTTGCACCGCTGAAACCTGCGCCTGTCCTGCCACCCATATGGACTAGTAATAGCCCCCTTGATAGTCTCCTTAATCTACAGGACTTATCCCCGACCACAAAAGTACCAGGAAAGAAAGCGTATCGATCCACGAGAACGGCGTTGTCGATGGAACCTAGGAAGGAGCACGAAAGGAAGCTTAAGTCGTGGAAGAGGTCGGTGAGGCGTCTCCGCTGTGCCTTACTTATCTCCCATTCAGCAACAAAGTTCAAGGACTCTCGTTGAAACCGTTGCAGCTCACTTCGAACGAGTAAATCTCCACTAGTTGTCAGTCCGCCACAACAAAGCTCATGGCTTGTCAGTACACAGCATGGTGGCACAGCCCGAGCGTCACACCTGGTTCACTCTCCAAAAGTCTCCTCCAACACGAATCTTGCGGTCTCTAGACGGAACCCCGTCGGGCATGCTAATCTTTCTGACTCCACTCTATCCACTTCCAAACGTACACTTTGTCCCACGGAAGCGCCCAAACGCACCGCAGATGCGGAGGTCACCTTCAAATTCCTAGCTGTTCCGCTTTCTACTGCCACCTTGGACCAGGACCAAGGGGACCAATCCGTGATGCTCGTCGAAGACTCGTTTCTCGATATTTCCTGAACGCGGCTCCCGACCCCAACCCTTCTGCCTACCTCAGGAGCTCAGACAGTTGTCTGACATACTGGGGACGCTACTCAAGACCGCAAAAGAGATCAAACGCGGCTAATGCTACCGACAGATGTTTGTTCCTCCTCACCTCCGTGGAGAATTGGGTTGGTACACGAGCTTTGCTTGAATGTTGGGCAGGGGCACGTAGGAGAAGTTGAAAGCGTGTATTGTCACAGATAGAATGAAAGCAGGTATTTATATTCGCTACAGTGTTGTCGCTCAGTCTGTGAGAACCATGAAAGGACCGAGAGCCTTTCGGTGAGATGCATGGAGGTAGTTAACGGGTAGAGAATCAGGGATGGTGTAATGGGCGGTCTCCTGTACGCTGGCGAAGAATCTATCTTGGGCAGCCGATGCCGAAGAATTTGCAGTACCACGGCACATTCTGTTGTCCTTGCTCTGCATTGCTGCCCTGACTTGGGGTAACTGAACCGTTGGGCAGTGTGGAAGGACGGGAGAGTTGAGGGTTGCCCGTCGTTGTAGCGATGAGAGGATTCGTTGGCGTCGGCGTCGGCTTCATAGAGCCCACAGTTGACCGGAAGGGTGCATGCGTGCCAGTATTTGGAGTGGTTGAGGCGAGAGGTTGGGAAGTGACGGTGCTGGGGGAATCCGAATCGGGGGCGACATCAGCTGGTCGTGTAGTAGCAAGAGCGGCTTGCCTCTGCTTCTCGTTGGTGACACCGACAGCGACGCCGACAATGACACTGATGAGAATGAGGACGATGAGCACAATGATTGCGATGCCCCGCTTTGTCTTGTACCAGTGGTATGTATATGTAGGCACAGGAGAGGGTGTATCGACTGCTCTGGGATGAGAGGACAGCTCCTTATTGAGCAGGCCCGTTGGGGTGTCCGTGAAGGGATTCGTTGGGGCCGGGGCCTGAGGAATCAGGCCTCGTTCAATAATATTGATATCATAACCAGCCTATGTAGCATCTCATTCAGTATCTGCTCGATCTCGCCGGGGACACTATGCCACGCATACCTGACGATCTTCGCGAGTCAGGGAGGGCGCGCCTGCGAGGAGGCCGCGGTCATAAGGATAGAGTGGGTTCCCCCCAAAGGTAGGGTAGCGGGACATGGTAGCCCTCGGGTCACTGGGGAGAAAAGTGCGTCGCCCTGCGACCTTTTGATGAAAGTGGTCGGGGCCAAAACTTGACTGGCTTTGTGGCGTGCTTGGTAGTCTCGGAATCCAGGAATCTCCGGCAAATCGGCTCTTGCGGCTCTTGGATCTTTGGATACGTACATACACATGCAGCAACAGCGTTGTCTCCGGAAGCGCCGTCACCTTCATTGGAAGTGGAAGCGAAGCAACGCGGCGCTCTCCGGAACGCTTGAGACTGACAGGATCCTATGCGAATAGGACAGAGAGCTATTCTCGGGATGCTGGCTGGATCACAAATTAAGCGTTGACTACAAATATTTGTTCGAAATCAAAATCATTCAATGTAGCCACTTGCATTGTCCACGCGACTTTGTCCAATGCCGACCCCGTGCACTTGACGCAAGCAATGATGACCCCAAAAGAGGCAGAACCCCACTACGCTCGTATATATATATATAATTAATACTTCGTAGTCTAACAATTCGATACATAACGATTTACTTCATCATGTCGTCTTGGCCCCTCGATTTCGAAGTAGGCACTGATGCGACCGCTCCCTCGCTCCTTCCTGGCAAGGACCAAGCTACTACTGGTCACCATTACGTCGCCATCTTCCCTAAGAACGGTGAGCTATCGTTCCCGGGTTAATTTCAAGTGTCACATTGTGAAATGGTTCACTCATTAACCTGTGGTGACGTCCCACTGTGCAGAACGCACTCTTGGTTCCGAGAAGCACGAATCATCGCCTTGGGATGCCACTACGACGAGTGGACAAGAGCCCCCCAAGCCCGAGCTAGGTGGTCGCACCACCATCGGAGGTGAGAAAGCAAGCGTGTCCCCATACTTCCAAACTTGGTGTTAAACATTATACTTCCACCCCAGCCGAACCGCGCGATACATCATCCATCGACCGCCGTCCCTCTCCCGCTCCCGCTCACACAGCAGCAGCAGCAGCAGAAACCACCGTCGTCCGCACTCATTTTCCCGGCAGCAGTATGTCCCTCTTCCTCGCGTAATAATAACGCAGGGCGGCTCCAGGCTAACTAACGTCTTGCTCGCTCACCCGCCTCCCACAGAAGAGCGGAAGCTAAAAACGGACGACCACGGTATCGGAGCCTTCCGCGCCGCCCAACCAGCAGAGCAAAAGCCCACAATCGGGCCAACGTACACGGACGATAGCCCCTGGGCGGAGCCGGTGGCTGTGAAGGATACCCTCACGGGCGCGACGTCGCGGGATGTACACAACGCGCCGCAGAGTAGGCATGAGCAGCCGCGAGTATAGGGAAGAGCCTGGCACGCGGACGATGGCACAGGAAGAACGAAGCAAGTTTGAGGCGGCCCGCCGTTTGTGTAGCTTAACAGATAGAAACATAGCAAGACTTTGAAAAATGCCCTCCCGTGTATCAAATTCCTGGACTACCTCCAGATTCAAGGTCAAGCAAGCTATTATAAAGGGTAGAACAAGGATATTAATTGTCTAAAATGTGGCATACATGCAAGTCAAATCGTGGGCACCACAAGCAAGATAAAAACCACGGGGGTGTTGGGGATGATGGCGTAAGAATTATTTTCCTGAGTAGCAGACAAGCGGGGTAAAAGTCAACAGAAACATGAAAGCTTTGCAAGACGATCGCACTGCGCATCGCCACTACACAAGAGGGAAGCGTCCACGAATGAGAGACAAAAGGTGTACGAATGTTGCAAGGAGAGGTAGAGTGCGTCGATTGCCTAGGTAAGTGATGGACTGAGGATGCGCGTTTACCAAACCCACTTCTTCTTAGGAGGAGGGTTGGGCATGCGGGTACCAGGCTTGCGTACCCGCGTGACTTTCTTGACGGGGCGTTCCTCATAGTCATCACCTTCCTCGTACTCTTCCTCGTCATCTATAGCAACAAACTGCCTCTCATCGTCGTCATGCGCACCAACCTCCACCCATGCTGTCCCGATAGGTTTGGCAGCAGTCTCGGGAACTATGGGTACGGGGGTCTCTTCTACAACTTGATACACCTCAGTCGTACGCCCAATGTGCGGGTTATCAGTCCCGGAGAGAACTTGCGGGGCAGGCTGAGCGGCGAGGCGAGTAGCAGAGGGCATGGCGACAGTGACAGTCGTGGTTTGTGCAGGCATCACAATCGTTTCTGTTGGGGGAGAATCAAATGCAACAAGAGTCCGGAAAGAAGTTTCAGTCGCAGTCGTAACCATGGGGAGAGCCTATACAGGACGAAAGATGCGTCAGAGAGGTTGTCCAGAGACAAGGAGGGGCCCACCAGGGTACGCATGAGCATGGTGTGCCCCGCCTTGCCTAAGAAACGAGAGGGGCGACTAACTGAACAATAAAGAGGCAGGTCGGCGTGCAGAAGTCGCCCCTCTCCTTAATGACGAGAGGGCGGTACCTTGGGCTTTCGGCGCTCATAGACGACTTCCTCTTCGATGACCTTGTCATTTCCAAGGTTACTGTTGAAGCGGAGATGTCAAAACTCCGACTCGAAAAAAGCGCGTTAAAACACGCGTAGAATATCGACTGACATGAGCTGCTCCATGATCCAAGATTCCCGCTTGCCAGCGTCAGTTTCGCGCTTGCCAATCGTCTCTTCACGGCCAGCAACTTCCTTTTCACGCTCCGACACGCGTTGTTCGCGCTCGTGGAGCGTCTCAATGCGCGTGTCCTTCCACCAGGCGGGCGGTGGGGGTCCACCGATAGCCTCAACCTCTTTGACAACCTCCCTGACGATGGTCGAGGTGGGGAAGGTTTCGATGGTCACGGTTTGGGTCACAACTGCGACGGGACCGCACGCAGTGAGTGGAGGGGCAGCGATTCCAGCCGGCGACCCAGCGAGGACTTCCGCTTCGCGGCGAGCAACTTCAGCCTCACGCATCGCGACAGCCGACTCACGGGCGACGATGCCGTGGCCGCGGCGGGGAGGGAGGTAGCCCCAGATGCCTTGGGAAGGCTCTGGGTTGGCAGCACCGGCAGCACCTTGGTTACCGTTGAAAGAGGGGATGGAAAGAGTAATGGCGAGAACTGCAAGAATCAGGGAAAGCGCGAGAAGGAGGGTTGTTGAGGAAATCGTGCGGTGGTGGTGGTGGTGAGAAGAAGAGCGGTGGGTACGTTCGTGAGTCGAAGATGGTTGGGCCATGGTTCGGGTCGTAACAGTCGGGGGAACCGACGTGGCGTTGGTGGTCGTTTCAGTGGGGGCCGGGGAAGGCAATCGCGGCTTGTGACTTCGTAGAGCGGACGTGATGGGCAATTTTGCGAAGAGGAGGATGGGGGAGGGGGAAGAAGTCGCGGGAGTGGACGAGTCCAACTTTCCTCTAGTCGAGCACACAAACAAACCCCGTGAAATGGGGCCAAATAACGCGCAGCCGTCACACACGAGGCGGCCAAATAGCGTCTGGAATGTAATATTCGATCAGATGAGCAACGAGAGAACTGCAAGAATATTCTACAGATTTAAGAAAAAAATTACGCGGCACGCCGCACGGCATAAGCGCCGCCTTGCGTTCAACACGAGGCATGAGGTGGCGACCGACGCGTCTCCACAACTTCCGACACGCGGCCCGCATCGCATCCCTATCCCATCACCACGTCCATGGTCACCGATTGCTGCCCCATCCCGAGCGATTCCCCGCGCTTGATGTGACCCCAATTCTTCTGCACCCAGTCCGCCATCGTCAGTTGCTGCTGCATCTCCGGTGCCCCCGCAACAAGCTCGTAGATCTCATTCGAGGCCCTGTCACGTCTGCTTTTCCGCAGGGCTGCCTGGCGGTCCTCCGGTATCGTCGCTGTACCGATACTGTCTATTGTCGCTTGGATACGGTTGCAATAGGGTTCGGCTATGCTCGAAATGAGCTCATTATCTGCTGTAAGGGTTTTAAGGGTCTCCTTGAGTTCATCTTCGGGGATGTCGAGGGAGGCCTTGTGTCTAGATAAAAAGTCCAAAATGCTTCCCTCTTTCTTGATGAGTTCTTGAGTTGCCTCTCGCCTCTGAAAATAAATTATAAGCGTATTGAACACAAAGGCCGGCAAAATGCCAACCTTCTTGATTCTTTCCCGGACAAGCTGAATCTGGTCCGCCTTCGGTACCATAGTAAGCCCGGCTAGACGACTCTCTAGCCCCTGGACACGATCTTCTGCCTGCTTGGCCCTCAGGAGCGTAGTCTTTAGCCGGTCCTTCTCTGTCACCGCAGGCCTAGGTGCAGGTGGGAACCTCCTCCGCAGGTATGTCCGCACCTTCCTCCGTAGGCCACTCTCAAGGCGCGCGTCAATACCTCCCTCGACCTCCTCGACCCGGTTCTCCAGATCTTCGAGCGCGCGTACGACATCCGCAGAAGTGAGCCGCACAGGTGTTGCTTTTGAGGTGATACTGAGCTGTGCTTTTGCTTCTCTAGATTTCATGCTATTATCCTTAGTCGTTGCAGCTGCCAAATCTTCTGCCCGACTCCGGATAGGCACACCCATGGCTTCTTCAATCTCCCTTTCCAGCTCTTCTAGTCTCTTGTCCAGCTCTGTCAGCATCTCTGACGGGTCTACAAAAGTTGGAGTCGGCCACCACGAAGTCTTGCGCTCGGACAATTCTGTCAGCACATCCTCGTATCGCTCTTGGGCTTCCTCCACTTGCCGGTTCAAGGGGTCATTAGGCGAGTTGAAACTTGGGGGGGCAGAGCAAGATGAGCGCCTGGAGCGTATCGTAAAATAGAATTGGTCCCGCCGTTTGACTTGTTCCATCGCGGCCTGCAACTCGCGTCGTCGAGTCAAGGCACGACACATGATTCTGTGTGGGGTTGAGGGTTAGTTCAAATTGTTCGATAGTAGACACCTTAGGCCGATAGTTCAATAATAGTGACGCACTCGATGTTCTCATCCCAGAGAACTTCCGCAGGGTCTTTCGGCACCTTTTCGGCACCTCCTTGTGCATTAGTGCCCTCGGGTGTAACTGCGATCCGCAATTCACCTGCAGACGCTGGTGCCGAAACAGCGGAAAGAGGCGAGCCCAAGGCAAACCCAGCAGTCCTCGGACTGGCTGAAACAAGGGGCAAGGTAAAAGCCGAATAATTGGAATGTACACTAATGGCCGATGGTGGGGCGGTTTCGGTTGCGGATGTAGAGGTCTGGATTGATTCTCGTCTGGAATGGGTAGGCGGATTCACAAGGCGGAGGGCCGGTGGGCGAGGCGTGGGTGGAACTGATGGTGCTGGAGAAGGGGTGATGAATCCAGAAGGAAGGGATATAGCGAGCTCAGCAGAGCGCTCCCGCGGAGTAGGCGCAGGTATGGACGTGGAACTTTTCCTGATTGCTCTCGAGGTCGGTGCTGTCTTTGAGTTCACTTCCGTCAGGTTAGACGTATTTATACATGTATTAGAGGCTGAAAAAGAAGGCTTTGGTGGCAGAGACGAAGCTGGCCTCGCCGTTAGCTCATCAAATGGCTCAGTCGGGGCTGGTACAAGTGCGGGTTTGGGTTTGGACTTTGCGACGGATGGCTTTGGAGCTGGCAGGGTGGTTGGATTTGTCACTGGCGAGCCCCAGCCCGCATCCCTAGCTGAGTGGTTTGCGACTGGTGATCTCCATCCACCCGTGTTATCCCTGACGGGTGACCTCCAACCTCCGTCATTTGCTCGAGGTGAATTCCGGCCACCATTCTTTCCAGAACTTCGTCCTGTGTTATCTGGAGGTGGTGAACCCCATCCTACTCCGGCTGTATTGGTTATAGAAGTTGACTGCACCCGCGTAGTTGCATGGGGTAGATTTGTCCAAGAGGACCTAGAGGTTAGCGCGGACGATGTCGTGGTGGTGTCGTTTCTCGACACCCGGGCGGAAACGGGCGGATCGCGACCTTTGATTGTTGAAGCAGGCTCTGGACGAGAAACAGAACGGTGCCAGCCTTTTTCCCGGTCGTGTTCGTATTGACTGTCGTTCCGTCGCGGTCGGACGTTGGACCTATCCCAAGTGGTATCTCGTGCTCGTGGCTGGTACACAAGTGCATCCCTCCATCCTGGTTCCTCTGGGTGAATACCGCTGGATTGACACAACTAAGTTATTGTCACCCGCGAAGCAGCCATACGTACATGCATGGCTCACGGCAGAATGGACGGCCAGGCTTTCGTTTTCCGGTATCGGGATCGAAATTCAGGCATTTCCGTTTTCTCGTGGCCATTGGAGGAGGAGTTTTGGAGACAAAGGCAGAGGGCGAGAGCGGAGCGGAGCAACCCCTGCAACAAAGAGTACTTACTTAGGCCCTGCCACGGTTATCACGTTTATTTACAACCCATATTATTACTACTCAACCGCCTTCACACCCGGTACACTCCTTATCTCGGGGTTGCTTTTGGTTGTTGGCGCCACGTAGATGGCTATACAACAAACAGGTGAAGCGCTATCCATGTGCAAAGTGCTACCGGACAAGAAGATTGCACAGGCCTCCTCGAGCAACTTCTCATGATAAATACATACAGCAAACTGCCATGCGTTGAATCAAACCGTCCACACAGGTTTCCGGCGTTCCACCTCCAAGGTCAGGTGGTCGTTACGCAAGCATAGAGAAAGCTAGCGATTCGCTTCTATCCTTCTCGTGAATAGCCCAAAGACCGATGTGGAATGTCGTGCAACAGCGAGTGCTCGCAATTCGCAACGACCATTCACCTCGAAGGCACGCACCGATTCTGCTCCAGATCGTTGGTGATCGATAGTGCATCCAGTGTCTAGTGGATCGGGGCCGGCTACAAAGGAACTAGCTTACGGCCACCCAAGCAACGTGGGGTCCTGACTTGCATTTATGCGAAGCGGCCTCATGGCGGCGTTTATTAGCCTATCTCAATTCTGAGATCACCTCACTGAACTGGTGCCGAAAGGTCATGGCCCTTATGGGGCTTGCGCGAAAAATGATTCAGGGACATCTGCTAATCACGCGTCGTTGAACCACACTGGGTTCGAGCTTTTGGTAAGGCCAGACTAATAGATACTCGATTTCTTTCACCAAAAGTGTGGTCGGTATGCGACAAGGGTGTCATATTCCTGGGCAGTCGGCGGAGGGAGGTGGAAGTAGTGACCAGTAGACGATCAGCCCATCAACCACCCAATGATTTCAACTCTTGCAATTGAATCGAATTGAACAGCCAGGCATCACACGGTCACGTACCTATTACCTAACTCAACCGTCCAGAGCAATAAAATTGAGAGAGGCTATAGTCTGCTCTGCATTATCTCCTGTTTTACTTACTCATACTATGGTAATCGAGTTTGTTGGGGAACTAGAGATGGGCCTTGCCGGGTTCCAGATTCTGGGCGACCCAATCTAAATTTCTTATGCGCCGTTTTACAACTCATAATTTCCATGCACATTCCAGGACACGGGTGTCGAACACGACCACCGCCTCTTATCGGTATCAGCGGCCTACGAAGAGCACGGACAAACGTCGGTAGTCTTTCGATAACAGGGAAGATTTTCTCTTCCCTCTGGCCCGCACTCCAAAGTCGAAATTTACCGGTGCCAGCCCCACACTCGGGTCAAGGGGGGACGTTTCATTCAGTCAAAAAAACCGAACCGGGGCCAGCGAACACGTCCCAACGGTCCTGAAACAAGAATGGGGTGTAAATACGATACAAAAACGTTATCCTTTAACCCCAATTCACGGGTGATGTCGGAAATACGGAGACATCTGAACAACAAACCAATGCTCCTTGGGGACTCCAGCGAATCTCTTTACTCACCATGTCAACAACACTACAGTCGGCGCTCCCAACTACAAGTACTCCTACGACAAGAAAGCAGGTGCCGGTGTGGACGTCTACGTGTTTGACATGGGTACGGGATGCGTCAAGGTTTAAACATCTGGGGTTGATACATGAAACAGGTATTGACATTACCGAGTTTGAGGGAAGGGCAATTTGGGGGAAGGTGCGTTGGTTCTTGAAGAAAGAATTTCGGCAAATCCTGAGATGCAGACCTTATGGGGCTACACTCCCGATACCGACGGAGACGGTCACGGTAGGGGGTTCTTTGGTCATAATTAGACGACATATTGACTTCGGTGGTCTTTGAAGTACCCACCTATCTGCCGCCGCTGGCGGCAAGACGTATGGCGTTGCAAAGAACGCGCGGGTGATAGCTGTTCGCGTTCTAGGTGCATCTGGAAGCGGTTGCAAGCCAATGATGTCAGATTTGAGACATGGTACTTAACTAAGTCCCCTGAACAGCCGCCTCGGACGTGTAAGCATATGCCCTCTCTGTGACGGAAAAATGGTGTAGCTCAATCAAATTCGTGGCAGCATCGCTGCAGTTCAATGGGCCGGAGGAAAGCCGCTATTACTGGCAAATCCTCTGTAAGTCACTGTAGCGAACGCTGACTGCATGGTCTTCGTCCTCTGTAGGTGACCACGATGTCATTGCACTTCCATCCGAGCGATAACCTTGATGCTGCCGTCACTGCCGTATGTCCCACCGAGAATGGGTTCTACTTGCGTTGTGTTGATCAACCCCTTGGCAATTGGCGCAGGAATTCACGTCACAGTATCTGCAGGGAACGCTGATAAGCGATAGAACACCCAGGTAGGTCTCCTCGTGTCTCCGAATGGGCAGGGTCATTAAACGCGGCCCACTGAGTTCCAACACCACCTTTGAGGCGACTGACCTTACTAATGCAAGGGCACCATATTCCAACTTCGGGGCTGGAGTGGCCATATTTGCTCCGTGGGTCTTGTGCTGTGATTGGCATGTGCATTTGACTCACCTCGCTGCAAGGGGAAGGACTAAGTTGGTTGCGTCGCGTTCCTTTTATAGTATGACGGGCCATCATGTAAGTGCAAATGACGTGAAATGATATTGTTTCGTATTCAAACTTCTCTAAAACATCCACGATGATTGTGGCCATTCCACAGTGAGTGTGACCTGTATGGTAGTACCTGCGTATGCGTAGTTGGACATTTTCGATATAATCAAAGGAACTAACTAGGCCAGTAACAATTTTGTGGCCTCATTCACGTCGACCATTATATTGTATCGGTCTTGTATTTCTTCCCACAACTCAATTTAGTGTTCCATGCGCCCATCAACAACCCTTGTCTGACCGGGCTCCTACTAATGTGATTGTGCCACATTATCACTGAGAAAAGCATATGTGGTGAAAAACACCACATGTTGTGGTGTTTTTGATGTGGTGAAAATCACCATAAGT
>Ga0307513_10004531_pt1 | contig 18528 bp, 20 predicted proteins | sample 15_EM_MG_FD_202174 | JGI IMG/M metagenome (GOLD analysis project Ga0307513, IMG submission 202174) | Populus trichocarpa ectomycorrhiza microbial communities from riparian zone in the Pacific Northwest, United States - 15_EM | ecosystem: Host-associated > Plants > Roots > Unclassified | place...
CCCTGGCCGAGTTGGAGCAGATCGTCGGCAAGCTGGAGTCCGGCCAGGCGCCGCTCGACGAGTCGATCCAGCTCTACGAGCGGGGCGCGGCGCTGAAGACCCACTGCGAGACGCGCCTGGAGGCCGCGCGCCTGCGGGTGGAAAAGATCGTCATGGGCGCCCAGGGGGCGCCCGGAGTCGAACCGGCCGAGTTCAGCTGATGGCCGGGCTCGCCAGCCGCGTGGCCGAGGCCGCCGATCTCGTCACCGTGGCGCTGGACGAACTGCTGCCCCGGGCCGACGGGCCGGAGTCGCGGCTGACCGAAGCCATGCGCTACGCCGCGCTCGGTCCGGGCAAGCGGCTGCGGCCATTCTTCGCGCTGGAGACCGGGCGGATGTTCGACCTGGCCGACCGGCCGGTGCTGCGGGCGTCCTGCGCGCTCGAATGCATCCACGCCTACAGCCTGATCCACGACGACCTGCCGGCCATGGACGACGACGATGTTCGCCGCGGCCGCCCCACCGTCCACAAGGCCTATGACGAGGCCACCGCCATCCTGGCCGGCGACGCCCTGCAGACCGCGGCCTTCGAGATCCTGGCCCACCCCGACACCCACAAGGACGGCACGGTGCGCTGCGAGCTGGTGCTGAAACTCGCCCACGCCAGCGGGGCGCGGGGCATGTGCGGCGGCCAGATGATCGACCTGCTGGGCGTGCGCGACGACCTGGGCGCGGTGGCGCGCATGCAGCGGATGAAGACCGGGGCGCTGATCGCCTGCGCCTTCGAGCTGCCGCTGGTCATGGCCCACGCCGGCGACGGCGAGCGCCACGCCCTGATGGCCTTCGCCCAGGACCTGGGGCTGGCCTATCAGATCGTCGACGACCTGCTGGACGCCGAGGGCGAGGCCGAGACCCTGGGGAAGAAGGCCGGCAAGGACGAGGCCAAGGGCAAGGCCAACTATGTCACCCTGCTGGGCGCCTCGGCCGCGCGCGAGCGCCTGACGTTGCTGGCCGAACAGACCCGCGCGCATCTCGACCCCTTCGGCCCCAGGGCGGAATTCCTGCGGGACAGCGTCGATTTCGTGTTAGAGCGCCGAAACTGAATTTGGTTATCGCTGTCCGCGTATTCTCATGACGCCCGCAACGCCTCTGCTCGACAAGGTCCAGTCGCCCGCTGACATCCGCGGGTTCTCGCACGGGGAGCTTCGCCAGCTCGCCGACGAGTTGCGCGCCGAGACCATCGACGCGGTCTCCACCACCGGCGGGCACCTGGGCGCGGGCCTGGGCGTGGTCGAGCTGACGGTGGCCCTGCACCACGTTTTCGAGACGCCCAAGGACATCCTGATCTGGGACGTCGGCCACCAGGCCTATCCGCACAAGATCCTCACCGGCCGCCGCGACCGCATCCGCACCCTGCGCCAGGGCGGCGGGCTGTCGGGCTTCACCAAGCGCGGCGAGAGCGAGTACGACCCCTTCGGCGCGGCCCACGCGGCGACGTCGATCTCCGCGGCGCTGGGCTTCTGCGTCGCCCGCGACCAGGAGGGCCGCGACAACCGGGTCGTGGCGGTGATCGGCGACGGCTCGATGAGCGCGGGCATGGCCTATGAGGCGATGAACAACGCCGTCGGGGCGACCAAGCAGCTGACCGTCATCCTCAACGACAACGACATGTCGATCGCCCCGCCGGTGGGCGGGATGAGCGCCTATATGGCCCGGCTGGTGTCGGGCGGCGGCTACCAGACCCTGCGCCACCTGGGCAAGTCGATGGCCAAGGCCTTTCCGCGCCCGATCCGCGAGGCCGCCCGCAAGGCCGAGGAATACGCCCGCGGCATGGTCACCGGCGGCACCTTCTTCGAGGAGCTGGGCTTCTATTATGTGGGCCCGATCGACGGGCACGACCTGGACGCCCTGGTCCCGGTGCTGAAGAACGCCCACGAGATCACGGACCGCCCGGTGCTGGTCCACGTGGTCACCCAGAAGGGCAAGGGCTACGGCCCCGCCGAGGCCGCCGACGACAAGTACCATGGCGTGGTCAAGTTCAACGTGATCACCGGCGAGCAGGCCAAGCCCGCCCAGGCCGTCGCGCCCCAGTACACCAAGGTCTTCGCCCAGGAGCTGGTGAAGCACGCCGAGCGCGACGACAAGATCGTCGCCATCACCGCCGCCATGCCCTCGGGCACCGGCCTGGACATCTTCGGCAAGCGCTTCCCCGAGCGCACCTTCGACGTGGGCATCGCCGAACAGCATGCGGTGACCTTCGCCGCGGGCATGGCCGCCGACGGCATGAAGCCTTTCGCGGCGATCTATTCCACCTTCCTGCAGCGCGGCTACGACCAGGTGGTCCACGACGTGGCGATCCAGCGCCTGCCGGTGCGCTTCGCCATCGACCGGGCGGGCCTGGTGGGCGCCGACGGCGCCACCCACGCCGGGTCCTTCGACGTGGGCTTCATGGGCGCGCTGCCGGGCATGGTGCTGATGGCCGCCGGCGACGAGGCCGAACTCGCCCGGATGGTCGCCACCGCCGTGGCCATCGACGACCGCCCCTCGGCGTTCCGCTATCCCCGCGGCGAGGGCCTGGGCGTGGCGATCCCCGAGCTGGCCGAGCCCCTGGAGATCGGCCGCGGCCGCATCGTCCGCGAGGGGACCACGGTCGCCATCCTGTCCTTCGGCGCGCGCCTGGCCGAGAGCCTCAAGGCCGCCGACCTGCTGGCCGCCCGCGGCCTGTCGGCCACCGTCGCCGACGCCCGCTTCGCCAAGCCGCTGGATATCGACCTGATCCTGCGGCTGGCCCGCGAGCACGAGGCGATCGTCACGGTGGAGGAGGGCTCCATGGGCGGCTTCGGCGCCTTCGTGCTGCAGGCGCTGGCCGAGCATGGCGCCCTGGACCACGGGCTGAAGATCCGCACGCTGGCCCTGCCCGACATCTTCCAGGACCACGACAAGCCCGACGCCATGTACGCCGAGGCCGGCCTCGACGCCGACGGCATCGTGCGGGCCGCGCTCAACGCCCTGGCGCTGGACAATCTGGGCGCCGCGGGGCGCCGGGCCTAGCTAGCGGCAGGCCCGCAGGAACTTCGCCACGTGCCGCTTCGGCGCCGGCGGCTCCTCGACCGTGGTCCCGAGCGACTCCACGTGCAGCAGGCCCGTCTTGGCGAAGGCCGCGACCACGGGCGCCTGGGTCGAGACCTCCGCTGTCACCGTCGAGCCGCCGTTCATCTGGTCGGGATTGGCCAACCCCCGCACGCTGACGCGCTGGACGCCCGAGGCCACGACCACGTCGACGAGCCAGGGGGCGGGGCGACCGATCGTGTCGATCCAGACGCCGCCCCGCTGGCGCACGGCGAGCGCGCGGTTGACGTCGAAAAGGATGCTGACCTGGCCGGTCTTCACCTTGCAGCTCAGGGCCAGGCCCACGTCGTCGGTCCCGGGCGCGCCGAAGCTGAGGAAGGCCGTGTCCTCCGGCGCCTTGGGCGTGCTCACGCTCCAGGCCCGCGCGGCCTCCTGGGCCTGGGCGGCGGAGGCGGCGAGGAGGGCGAGGCAGAGCAGGGCGCTGGAGAGGATCTTCATGCGGCCAAGCTAGCAGCGCTCGACTGCAGGCTCTAGGTGGCGCGGCAGGCGGCGAGGAAGCGGCCCACGGCGGCGCGTTCGGCGCCGCGCGCCGGCAGGGCGGCGCGGCGTCCGCCCTCCGACACCACGAGGTCGCCGGTGCGGGCGAACCCTTCGAGGGCGGCTTCGGATGCGCCGGCCGTGGCCTCCACATAGACCGCCTCGGGGCTCATGCCCGGCGTCACCCGGCCCTGCAGCCGGGTCCGCCGGCCCTGAGAGGCCATCTCCAGCGCACCGCCGGCGCCGGCGGGCGCGGTCATCGACACCTGCACCTGGCCCGAGCGAGGCCGGCAGACGAGCATCAGCAGCACCAGGTCGCTCTGGGGCAGGCCATAGGCCAGTTTCGCGCCCTCGCTGTCGGTATGGGTGAGCGTCCAGGCCATGCCGGCCGTCGACGGCGGCGTCTCATGGGCGCAGGCGGCCAGGACGCCGGACGCGGCCAGGACCAGGATCGTGCGATGGCGCATGACGACGCCTCCTCGCGGAGGAGAACGCCAGCCCTCCCCCGAGAGTTCACGGCGCCGGTCAGAACGGGGAGAAGCGCTCCACCAGCGACTGGCCGGCCGGCGTCTTCTGCACCCGGCTGATGTCGCCGCGTCCGCCGTAGCTGATGCGCGCCTCGGCGATCTGGGTGTGCTTGATGGTGTTGGAGCTGGAGATGTCCTCCGGCCGCACGATGCCGGCCACCGTCAGCTGCCGCACCTCGGCGTTGGTGCGCACCTCCTGGGTGCCCTGGATCACCATGTTGCCGTTGGGCAGCACGCCGGTGACGACGGCGGCGATGGTCAGGCTGATCTTCTCCTGGCGGTTCACCGAGCCCGCGCCCGCATTGGCGGTCTTGGAGTTGGTCTCGACCATGTTGGCCGGGTCGTAGCCGCCCGGCAGGATTTTCCCCAGGCTGGATTCCAGGCCCAGGAAATGCGGCACGCCGGCGCTCACGCCCGAGGTCCGGCTCGAGGCCGTCGAGTTGGAGGTCTGGGCCTTGTCGTCGATGTCGATCTGCACGGTCAGGATGTCGCCGACGCGGCTGGCCCGCTGGTCGATGAAGAAGGCCCGCGCCCCGACCCGCCACAGCGAGTTGGCCGAGGCCGCCTGCGGCAGCGGCTCGCGGACGGAGGCCAGCGGCATGATCTCCTGGTTCTGCGGCACCAGGGCGGCGGGATAGCCCACCGGCGTCAGGTTGGGTCCCCGCACCGCCTCCTGGACGGTCGAGCAGGCGGCCAGCGGGATCAGGGCGAGGGCGGCGACGAACGGGACGCGCATGGAACAGCCTTCTCTAACGGAGCGCATAGCGGGTGGCGGAGGCCTTCATCAGGTCGGCGGCGGGGCCGACCACGGCCTGGCCGGGCCCGATGACCACGGCCTGGATGATCTTCTTGGAGGCGGGGTTCTGGACGTTCAGCGCCTCGCCGACGCCCGCCGCCGCCATGGCCTTGCCCTGCAGGGTCAGGGAGATGCCGCCGTCCCGGTAGGTGACGCTGATCAGTTCGCCCGACTTGACGACCTGGGCGGCGGCCACGTCGCGCAGGGCCACGGCCGAGCCGGCGCGGAGGGGCCGCTTGGCCGCCAGGCCGATGACCGCGTCGGCGTCGCCAGGCGCGTCGGCCGGCGCCGCGGCGACCTTGGCCCAGGCCAGGTCCTGGGGCTGGACGATCTCGCCGGCGCCCAGGTTGCGGGCGTAGGTCAGCACCTCGACATTGCCGCGCGTCGCGCTGGCCGCGCCCCCGAGGGCGCCCCCGCGGACCACCACCCGGCGGATGCCCTCGGCGTTGGGCCAGTCGAGCCCGGCGCGGCGGGCCGCGCCCTGCACGGCGCCCGCGTCCAGCATCACCGAGGCGCCCGAGCGGGCGGCGATGGCGATCTGGCCGGCCGCGCCGGCGCCGTCGAACAGGTCGCCCAGGGTGACCACGCCGTCGGCGTCGAGGGTCTCGGCCTTCAGGGTCACGGGCTGGCCGGCGAGGGCGGGCGCGGCGGCGAGCGCCAGCACCGCGGCGAGGATCAGGACGCGGGTCATCTTACGACTTCACCTGGTTGGCCGCCTGCAGCATCTCGTCGGCGGCGGAGATCACCTTGGAATTCATCTCGTAGGCGCGCTGGGCGACGATCAGGGCGGTGATCTCGCTCACCGCATCCACGTTCGAGGCCTCGGTGTAGCCCTGCAGCAGAGTGCCGATGCCGACGCTGCCCGGCGTGCCGGTGACCGGCGCCCCGGAGGCGGCGGTCTCCATCAGCAGGTTGTCGCCGACGGCGCTCAGCCCCGCCTCGTTCATGAAGGTGGCGAGTTCGATCTGGCCCGCGACCGAGGGCGTGGTCTGGCCCGCCTGGATCACCTCGACCTGGCCGGTCTTGGAGACGGTGACCGAGGTGGCGTCGGTGGGGATCGTGATCGCCGGCTCGATGGTGTAGCCGTCCTCGGTGACCAGCTGGCCCTCGGCGCTGACCGACAGGTTGCCGGCGCGGGTGTAGGCGGTCTCGCCCGAGGGCGTCAGCACCTGGAAGAAGCCGCGGCCGTCGATGGCCAGGTCGTACTGGTTGTCGGTGCGGGTCATCGAGCCCTGTTCGTTGACCCGGTAGACGGAGCCGGCCTTCACGCCGCCGCCGATCTGCACGCCGGTGGGCACGATGGTGCCCTGGTCGGAGGTCTGCGAGCCGGCCCGCTCCAGCGTCTGGTAGAGCAGGTCCTGGAACTCCGCCCGCTGCCGCTTGAAGCCGACGGTGTTCATGTTGGCGATGTTGTTCGAGATCACCTCGACGTTGAGCTGCTGGGCGCTCATGCCGGTGGCGGCGGTGCGTAGGGCCTGCATCGCGGGGTCTCCCTTAGTTCAGCCGGCCCAGCCGCTCAACCGAGCGGCGGGACAGGTCTGCGGCGGAATCCATCATCTTGCTCATCGACTCGTAGGCCCGGTTGACCTCGATCATCCGGGTGATCTCGACGATCGGGCGAACGTTCGAACCCTCCAGCATGCCCTGGCGCACCAGCGAATCCGGCGCGGCCTGCGGCTGCAGGTTGGAGGTGTTGCGGTAGAGGTTGTCGCCGGCCTTCTCGAGCACCGACAGGTCGTCGAAGGCGACCACGCCGACCTTGCCGACCTGCTCGTCGCCCTGGCTGATCGTGCCGTCCTGGGCGATGCTGATCCGGCCCTTCTCGGGGTCGATGGTCACCTCGCCGCCGCCGGCGTCCAGCACCGGCTCGCCGGCCTGGGTGGTCAGCCGGCCGGTCTCGTCCATCTTGAAGTGGCCGTCGCGGGTGTAGCGCTCGCCGTCCGAGGTCCCGATCTTGAAGAACCCCTTGCCCTCGACGCCCATGTCGAATGTCCCGCCGGTCTGGCGCAGCGTCCCCTGGCCGAAGTCGCGGGCCAGGCCGTCGTCCATGACGAACTTCACCGGCCGGGGACCGCCCGCCGTCATCGCCGGCGCCTGCGGCTGGGTCTTGGTCATCAGCGACTCCACCTTGAACCCGGTGGTGTCGGCGTTGGCGATGTTGTTCGCCACGATGTCCATCTCGCGGCGAAGCACCATCTGGCGCGACAGTCCGACATAGAGGGCGTTGTCCATCGAAGAGCCCGGAAAAACTTAAGCTGCGACACTTTCGTCGAAGGTTTTTCTGCAAGCTTCGGGCCAGTCTGAAACCCAAGCAAATTCAACAAATAAGAAGGTTAACGCGGACGCCGCGGCGGATTTTGCCGGGCAGGGTTAGTCCCCGTTAACACCCGTTAAAAACCGGTTCTTAACCAAGTGGGCATGAATGAGGAGAGGCCAAGATTCTAAGGAGCCGCGCGCGTGGCCAAGGACAAGGTCAAGGAAGCCGACGACGACGTCCCCGAGGACGGCGAGGACGGCGCTGCGCCGGCCAAGAAGAAGCCGCCGCTGAAGCTGATCATCATCGCCGCCGTGGCCGGCGTGCTGGTGCTGGGCGGTGGCGGCGGGGCGGCCCTCATTTTCATGAAGCCCAAGCCCGACGCGGCCCACGCCGAAAAGGCCGGCCACGAAAAAAAGAAGAAAAAGAAGGAAGGCGGCAAGGAGGAGAAGGGCCCGGCGGAAATCCGCGAAGGGCCCGACGGCGTCACCTTCTACACCCTGCCCAACATCGTCGTGAACATGCAGACGGCCGACGGCCGGGCGACCTTCCTGAAGCTGAAGCTGACCCTGGAGCTGCCCGACGACAGCGCCGTCGAGGTGCTCGATCCCAACGTGCCCAGGCTGCAGGACATGTTCCAGACCTTCCTGCGCGAGTTGCGTCCGGAGGATCTGGCGGGCAGTCAGGGGAGCTACCAGCTGCGCATGGAGATTCTCCGCCGCGTGAACCTGGTCATCGCGCCCGCCAAAGTGAATGCGGTGCTCATCGAGGAGATGCTGATCAACTAGGACCTTCCGGGGCCCTGGGCGGCGCGCAAGCATGGCCGAAGACATCGACAACATGGCTGAAGCGGACGCCGGCGGCGCCCTGGGCGCGTGGGACGACGCCGAGCCCGACGCCGATGCGCTGATCGGCTCGGAGCGGATCCTCAACCAGGACGAGATCGACAGCCTGCTGGGCTTCGACCTCTCCGAGGACGAGGCCTCCGAACGCACCGGCATCCGGGCGATCATCAATTCGGCCCTGGTCTCCTACGAGCGCCTGCCGATGCTGGAGATCGTCTTCGACCGTCTGGTGCGGTTGATGACCACATCCTTGCGCAATTTCACCTCCGACAACGTCGAGGTCAGCCTCGACAACATCTCGTCGATCCGCTTCGGCGACTATCTGAACTCGATCCCGCTGCCGGCCATCCTGTCGGTGTTCCGCGCCGAGCAGTTGGACAATTACGGCCTGCTGACGGTCGACTCGAACCTGATCTATTCGATCGTCGACGTGCTGCTGGGCGGCCGGCGGGGCACCGCGGCCATGCGCATCGAGGGCCGGCCCTACACCACCATCGAGCGGGTGCTGGTGCAGCGGATGGTCGAGGTGGTGCTGGCCGACGCCAAGCAGGCGTTCGAGCCGCTGACCCCGGTGACCTTCACCCTCGACCGCCTGGAGACCAATCCGCGGTTCGCCGCCATCGCGCGCCCCGCCAATGCGGCGATCCTGGTGAAGCTGCGGATCGACATGGAAGACCGGGGCGGCCGCATCGAGCTGCTGCTGCCCTACGCCACCCTCGAGCCCATCCGGAAGATGCTGCTGCAGCAGTTCATGGGCGAGAAGTTCGGGCGCGACAACATCTGGGAAGGCCACCTGGCCACCGAGCTCTGGACCACCCAGGTCGAGGTCCGCGCCGTGCTCGACGAGCAGCAGATCCGCCTGGAAGAGGTGCTGAACCTCAAGGTCGGCGACACCATCATGCTGAACGCCACGCCCGACAGCCTGGTCGAGCTGCGTTCAGGGCCGATCCCGCTGACCCACGGCCGCATGGGGCGGCGCAACCATCATGTCGCCGTCCGCGTGGAGGCGCCCCTGTCGCCTGCGGCGCGCAAAGCCGTGCAGAGGATCCGATGAGCATCGTCGCGATTGGCCTGAACATTCTCCTCGCCGCCCTGCTGGGCGCCGCCCTGTGGATGGGCGCGCGGCTCAATGGCCGCCTCAGGGTGCTGCGCGACAGCCATGAGGGCTTCGCCAAGGCGGTGGGCGAGCTGAACGCCGCCGCCGCCCGCGCCGAACGCGGCCTGGCCGACCTGCGCGCGGCCAGCGACGAGGCCTCCGAACTCCTGGGCGTCCGCATCGAGGCCGCCCGCAACCTGGCCGCCAAGCTGGACCGGCAGGTGCAGGCCCAGCCGGCCCTGACCCCGGCCGACGCCGACGACCGCACCGCCGCCGAGCGCCGCTTCGGCGCCTTGCTGGCCGCCGTCCAGCAGCCGCGCAAGGGCCCCGAACCGCGGCTGCCGGACCTCGATCTCGCCCAACGCGCCCCGCGCAGCGCGCGCGAGGAACGCCTGGACCGCTTCGCCCCGCGCGGCGCGACGCCCATTCCGACGCCCACTCCGGCTCCGGCGCCCGCGCCCCGGGCGCGCCCGATGCTTGACGACGACCTTTTCGATGAGCCCGCGCCGCTCGCCCGCCTGGGAACCCGCCGATGAAACCCATCCCCCGCATCCTGCCGCTGGTCGGCGTCGCCGCCGGCGGCGTGCTGGCGATCAACGCGCTGGCCGGCGCGCAGGGCCTGCCCAACCTGGTCTCCGGCGCCCGCGCCTTCGCCGAGGAAGCCGCCAAGTCCTCCACCGCCAAGGCGCCCAAGGGCAAGCCGGGCGAGGCCGCCGCCGTCGGCGAGGCCAAGGACGTGGCCAGCGCGGCCATGCCGCCCATGCCGGTGGTCAGGACGCCGCCGGCGGTCTGCGCGCCCACCGCCGCCGAACTCGCCAAGGAGGCCGGCCTCTCGCCCGCCGAGCTGCAGGTGCTGCAAAGCCTGGGCGCCCGCCGAGGCCAGCTCGACAAGCGCGAGCAGGACATGGACGTGCAGCTGGCGCTACTGGCCGCCGCCGAGGCCAAGCTGGACGCCAAGCTGAGGTCCCTGAACGGTCTGAAGGGCGACATCCAGGGCCTGTTGGGCCAGGCCGACGCCAAGCAGGCGGCCGAGGTCGACCGGATGGTCAAGGTCTTCGAGAGCATGAAATCCAAGGACGCCGCCCCGCGGATGGCCGTGCTGGACGACGCCGTCCGCCTGCCCATCGCCGCCAAGATGAAGGAGCGGGCGCTGTCCGGCATCCTGGCCGCCATGTCCGCCGACGACGCCAAGCAGCTGACCGAGGCGCTGGCCCGGCGCTTCGCCAAGGCCCAGACCCTGACGGCGGCCGAGCCCGCTCCGGCCGTCGCCGCTCCGGCCAAGACCGCCGCGGCGCCCGCCACCGGTGCGGCGTCCGCCGCCAAGCCCCCCGCGAAACGCGCCGCGGCCCCGCGCAAGCCGGCGCCCAAGGCCCCGGCCGTCAAGCAGGCCGCCGCCGCCCCGGCCGCCGTGCCCGCCGCGGCCGCCGGACCCTCCAGCGCCCCGCCCGCGCCCGCCGCGGCCCCGGCCGGCTGATCCCATGCGGCTGCGGCGCGCCTTGCATACGGGGGTGGCGGCGGCGTGCATCGCCGGCCTCGCCGCGCCCGCCGGCATAGCCGCGCCCGCCGCGCCGGCGGCCTCGGCCCAGCGCGCCGGCCCCGTGGTCCGCGTCGCCCAGGCGCGCGACTTCTCCCACATCGAGCTGCAGGGCGCGCCCAACGCCGCCATCCGCCGGGTGGGCCAGGACGTCATCGTCCGCCTGCCCCGCGCCTCCGATCCCGACATTTCGCGCCTGCGGGTGGACCCGCCGCCCTGGGTGAAGACCGCCATTGCGCGGCGGGCCGGCGCCTATCTGGAGCTGGTCGTCACCCTGGCCGACGGCGCCGACGCCAAGACCGGCTCGGCCGACGGCGCGACCTTCATCAACGCCTTCGCCAAGCCTGCCGCCGCCGCGGCGGCGACGCCGCCCGCCGCCGCGGCCGCCTCGGCGCCGTCGCCCGAACCCGCCCGCCCCAACCCCGTCCCGGTCGGCGGGGTGGTGCGCATGGACGCGCGGATGGTCGGCGGCCAGGTGCAGCTCACCTTTCCCTGGGCCCAGCCGAATGGCGCGGCGGTGTTCCGGCGTGGCGACGCGATCTGGGTGGTCTTCGACGCGCCGGCAAACCTGGACATCAGCCGCGCGCCCCGCGGCCTGCGGCAGTTCACCGGGATGAAGGCCTACAAGGGCGCCGACTATTCCGCCGTCCGCATCGAGACCCCGACCTCGACGCCGGTCTACGCCTTCAACCAGGGCGCGGTCTGGACCATCGGCCTGGGGCCCGGCCTGCAGAGCGATCCGGCGCTGATCAAGGTCGCCCGCGGCGACGCCGGCGGCCCGGCGGCCCTGACCGCGGCGGTGGCCGGCACGACCCGGATCGTCCGCGTCGCCGATCCGGCGGTGGGCGACACCCTCACCGTCGCCACGGCGCTGGGGCCGGCCAAGGGCCTGCCGTCGCGGCGCGAGTTCGTGCAGATGGCGCTGCTGCCGTCGGCCCAGGGCCTGGCGGTGGAATCCTTCACCGAGGACGTGGCGGTCAACCATGACGGCGACCTCGTCTCCATCGGCAGGCCCGCGGGCCTGGCGCTGTCGGCCCAGGCGGCCGGCGCCGGACGGGCGCGGGCCGAGGTCGGCGCGCCCCAGCCGGCGGGCTCGCCCGGGCTGATCGACTACGAGAACTGGCCCAAGACCGGTTCGGGCGGGTTCCTGTCGCGCTACAACGCCCTGCTGGACGCCGCCTCCGAGGAGGGGGCCAAGGGCAAGGAGTCGGCGGTCTCGGCGCGCATGGCTCTGGCGCGCTTCCTGGTGGGGACGGAGCTCTCGTTCGAGGCGATCGGCGTGCTCACCGCGGCGACCCGCGACCATCCCGAGCTGCTGAACAACGCCGAGTTCCGCGGCCTGCGCGGCATCGCCCGGGTGATGGCGCGCCGCTATACGGAGGCCTCGGCCGACTTCTCCGCGCCGATCCTCGCCGACGATCCGTCCAGCGCGCTCTGGCGCGCCTACATCGCCGCCCAGAACGCCCAGTGGGGCGAGGCGCGCACGCAATTCGCCGCCGGCGCCGAGGCCTACAACCAGTTCTCGCCCATGTGGCAGGCCCGCTTCGCGCGGTCGGACGCCGAGGCCGCCCTGGCGCTGGGCGACATCGGCGGCGCCTCGGCCCGCATCCAGATGGCGCTCGGCGTCGGCGCCGATCCGCTGGAGGAGCTGGCGACCCGGCTGATCCAGGCCCGGATCCTCGAGGCCCAGGGCGAGACCGGCCGGGCGCTGCGGATCTACAACGCCGTGGCCAATGCGCCGGTCGAATACCTGCAGGCCCCGGCCCTGCTGCGCGCCACCCAGATCCGCTACCAGGAAGGCGACATGCCGCCGTCCCAGGCCGCGGCGGTGTTCGACGGCCTGCGCTACCGCTGGCGCGGCGACGCCACCGAGCTGGAGACCATCCGCGCGCTTGGCCAGCTCTATCTCGGCCAGGGCCGCTACCGCGAGGCGCTGGAGGCGTTGCGGTCGGCGGGCATGCGCATGCCCGACCTGCCCGAGGCCGTGGCCCTGCAGACCGACCTCGCCACCGCCTTCCGCAGCCTGTTCCTCGACGGCCTGGCCGACGGCCTGGAGCCGATCCAGGCCCTGGCCATGTTCTACGACTTCAAGGACCTGACGCCCCTGGGCGCCGACGGCGACATGATGGTCCGCAAGCTGGTCCGCCGCCTGGTGGACGTGGACCTGCTGCCCCAGGCCGCCGACCTGCTGCGCTACCAGGTGGACAACCGCCTCGATGGCGTGCCCCGCGCCCAGGTGGCCACCGACCTGGCGCTGATCTACCTGATGAACCGCCAGCCCGAGCAGGCGCTGATCGCCATCAACGGGTCGCGCACCACCGTGCTGCCGACGACGCTGAACAGCGAGCGCCGGGTGATCGAGGCCCGCGCCCTGATGGGCCTGGGCCAGCTCGACCACGCCCTGGAGGTGCTGGACCGCGACCTGAGCCCCGAGGCGCGGGACGTGCGCGCCGAGGTCACCTGGAAACAGAAGGACTGGGCCGCCGCCGGCGTCCAGTTCGAGGCCTCGCTGGGCGACCGCTGGAAGGCCGCCGGCCCGCTCACCGCCGAGGAAGAGGGCAAGCTGCTGCGCGCCGGCGTCGCCTTCAGCCTGGCCGGCGACGGCGTGGCGCTGGCGCGCCTGCAGACCCGCTATCAGGGCTTCTTCGGGCAGGCGCGCAATCCCGAGGCGCTGCGCGTGGCGCTCACCGGCGTGCCGGACGGGCGGATGAGCGTGGCCGACTTCAGCCGGGCCACCGCCGACACCGAGGCTTTCGGCGGCTGGGTCTCGCGCATGAAGCAGCGGTTCCGCGAGCGTCCGGCCCCGCTTGGCGCGCCGACGCCGAAACAGGCCGCCGCACCCCCGGCCAAGCCCCCCGGCCCGCCCGCGAAACAGGCCGAGGCCGCCGCGCCCGCGAGCAAGGGTTGAGTTCCTCCACCAGCGCGTAGCGCGTCAGGGGAAGGTGGCGCTCGGCGTCAGCCGAGCGACGGAGGGGGTTCTTCCCCGCCCCAAGGGTCAAAGTCCCCCTCAGTCCCTGCGGGACAGCTCCCCCAGCGGGGGAGCAACTATCATCCGCCCCCCGGCGGCCCGTGCTGGAAGCTCTCCACGAGGCTGCCCGCCACCAGCCGCCAGCCGTCCACCAGGACGAAGAAGATCAGCTTGAAGGGCAGGGACACCACGACCGGCGGCAGCATCATCATCCCCATGCTCATCAGCACGCTGGCCACCACCAGGTCGATGACCAGGAAGGGGATGAACAGCAAAAAGCCGATCTCGAAGGCGCGCTTGAGCTCCGAGATCATGAAGGCCGGCGTCACCACCTGCAGCGGGAGGTCCTGGACGCTCGCCGGGCGGGGGGTCTTCGACAGCCGCACGAACAGCGCCAGGTCCTTGCGGTCCACCTGGCCCAGCATGAAGGCCTTCACCGGCCCGCCGGCCGCATCGAAGGCCGCCGGCAGCTCCATCTGCTGGTCGAGCAGCGGCTTGATCCCCTCGTCGTAGGAGCGCTGGAAGGTCGGGCCCATGACGATGGCGCTGAGGAACAGCGAGAGCGAGATGATCACCGCGTTGGGCGGGCTCTGCTGCAGGCCCAGCGCGGTCCGCAGCAGGGAGAGCACCACCACGATGCGGACGAACGAGGTGGTCATGATGACGATGGACGGCGCCAGGGAGAGCACGGTGAGCAGGCCCACCAGCTGCACCACCCGCTCGGTCAGGCCAGCCCCGGTGCCCAGGTTGACGTTCAGCGCCGCCTGGGCGAGCGCCGCGGCGGGGAACACCAGGCTGGCCAGGGTGGTCAGCGCCGCGATCGCCGCGGCGCGCCGCCAGTCCTCGGCGGGCAGGGCGCGGACCGCGCGGACAAGGTCGCCCATCAGGCCGTTTCCGCGGGCTTGGCGGCGGCTTTGCGCCGCGGCGGATTGGGCAGGAGCTGGCCCTCGCCCAGCAGCAGCAGCTTCTCCTCCCCGTCCAGCGACACCAGCACCAGCCGGCGGGCGGGATCGAGGGCCAGGGCCTCCACCACCATCAGGCGGCGTTCCTTCTTCTGGGGCATGAACCGGCTGAGCGCGTCGGGGCCCAGGCGGCGCAAGGCCACGGCCGCCAGGCCGACCAGCCCCAGGGTGAGGGCGAGCGCGAAGACCGCGCGGACGAACTCGGCGAAATCCATCGAGGTTTGCGGACCGGATGCGGGGCAGGCCGGCGAAATGCGCCGACGCCCCTGGTGTGCCGCACGGGTCTTAAGGCGTGGTTAACCCTGTTTATTCACCATGTTCCTTCATGGATCTTAGCGACATCCCGTTGTTCTCGATGCTGCGTGGGCGGCTCGGCTATCTGGGCCAGCGCCAGCAGGTGATCGCCCAGAACGTCGCCAATTCCGACACGCCCCGCTACCGGCCCGAGGACCTGAAGCCCTTCAGCTTCAACGCCCAGATGCAGGCCACGCAGGGCGTCAGCTCTCCCGCGGTCACCCGGCCAGGCCACATGAGCGGTACGGGCGGCCCGTCCCAGGCCTTCAAGACCTTCAAGACCCGCGACTCCGAAACCACGCTGGACGGCAACTCGGTCGTGCTGGAGGAGGAGATGCTGAAGATGGGCGAGGCGCGCACCAACTACGACGCCGCCATCGGCTTCTACCAGCGCTCGCTGGCGCTGCTGCGCATGGCCGCGCGCCCGCCCGGCCGCGGTTGAGCGAGGGGAAAGCCTAGATGGCCGAGATCAAGAGCACCTCGAACGCGGCCATGTCGGTGGCCAGTTCGGCGCTGCGCGCCCAGCAGGCGCGCATGCGGATCATCGCCGAGAACCTGGCCAACGCGAACTCCACCTCGCGGGCGCCCGGCGGCGATCCCTACCGGCGCCAGGTGCCGGTCTTCGCCCCCACCAAGGTGGCGGGCGGCGAGGGCGTGCGGATGTCGCGCGTCTCGCCCGACCAGAGCGACTTCAAGACCGACTACGAGCCGGGCCACCCGTCCGCCGACGCCAAGGGCTATGTGAAGCTGCCCAATGTCGACCCGCTGGTGGAGGCGCTGGACATGCGCGAGGCCCAGCGCGCCTATGAAGCCAACCTCAATGTGATCGAGACGTCGCGCGCCATGGAAATGCGCACCCTCGACCTGCTGAAACGCTGAGGCGCTAGATGGCCATCACCCCGCTCGCCGTCGCCAAGGCCTACGCCGCCGTCCAGGACCAGGCGACCAAGGGCATGGGCGGCCCGCAGGAGGCCGGCGGCGGCGGCTTCGGCGATCTGGTCAAGTCGGCGATCGGCGATGCGATGCACGCCTCCAAGCACGCCGAGACCCAGATCGCCAAGCAGGTGCAGGGCAAGGCCGAGCTGATCGACGTGGTCACCGCCATCTCGTCGGCCGAGGCCAGCCTGGAGACGGTGATGGCCGTGCGCGACCAGGTGATCAGCGCCTACCAGGAAATCATGCGGATGCCGATCTAGGCCTAATAAGCCGGCCGCAGCGACGAGATCGTCCCGCGCATGCCGATCTGCCGCGTGTCCCCGACGCTGTCGCCAATGGTGACGCAACGGCCGCGGTAATTGGCGTCGGTGCAGACGATCCAGGGGGCGGAGCCCCGCTCCAGGCGGATGGACCTGACCTTGTCGTTGAGGCCGGCGCCGGCCAGGTTGGGCGCCTCGCCCTCGATCCGCACCGCCCGTCCCCGCCAGTCGCGGGCGCTGAACAGGGCCACGGCCTCGCGCCCGCCGCCGCGATAGCCTCCACCATAGGGCGCGCGCGGGCGATAGCCCGGGCCAGGCGCGACCCCGTAGCCGGGCGGGGCGTCGCGGATCGACGGGGGCGCCCCGCCGCCCGGTCCGACGCAGGTCAGGCCGCCCTCGGCGTCGACCCCGATCTGGGTGCTGCAGCTCAGCACATTGATGGATGACTGGGCCGGGCCGCGGGCGCCGCGGCACGTGGCGCTCAGCATCTGGCCGTCCATGCGGATATCGGTGCACTGGCGCTCGTAGCTCCCGCGCGGGAAGCCGTACTGCGCCTGGGCCGGGGGCGACGCCGCGGTCGCGAGGGTCAGGGCCGACAGGCCGAGCAGAATCCGCATGGTCGCCTCCGAACAGGGTCCGCCACCGTAACGCTTGAGGCGCGGCAAAGGTGGCGGGCCGACGTCGGCGGCGCGGCGACCTGGCGGATCATGCTAGTCATCGTCCATGATCGCGGCCCCCGCCATCGAGCTGATCGAGGTCGAGAAGCGCTATGGCGGCCAGGCCGCCCTGGCGGGCGTCAGTCTGGCCGTGCCGGCGGGGCAGTTCGTGGCGCTGGTCGGCGCCTCGGGGTCGGGCAAGACCACCCTGCTCAAGACCATCAACCGGCTGATCGCCCCGGACGCCGGCCAGGTGCGGGTGGCGGGGCAGGCCAACGACGCGGCGCCCGCGCCCGAGCTGCGACGCAAGATCGGCTACGTCTTCCAGGAGGTGGGCCTCTTTCCGCACCTGAGCGTCGGCGAGAACATCGCCATCACGCCCAAGCTGCTGGGCTGGGGCAGGGCGCGGATCGCCGCGCGGGTCGAGACCCTGCTGGACCTGGTCGACCTGCCGCGCGAGGTGGCCGCGCGCCGGCCGGCCGCGCTGTCCGGCGGCCAGCGCCAGCGGGTGGGCGTCGCCCGCGCGCTCGCCGCCGAACCGGCGATCATGCTGATGGACGAGCCGTTCGGCGCGCTGGACCCGTTGACCCGCGACGCCCTGGGGACCGACTACCGCGCCCTGCACGAGCGGCTTTCCCTGACCACGGTGATGGTCACCCACGACATGGCCGAGGCCGTGCTGCTGGCCGACCGGGTGGTGGTGATGAAGGCCGGGGCGGTCGTCGCCGACGGAACGCCGGCGCAGCTGCTGGCCACCGCCGCCGACCCTGACGTCCGCCGGCTGCTGGAAGCCCCGCGCCGGCAGGCCGAGCGCCTGCGCGCCCGCTTCGCGGAGGCGCCGGCGTGAACGACCGCGTCGCCCAGGCCTTCGACCGCCTGCCCGAATACCTCGCCTGGCACGTGCTGCTGAGCGCCAGCGCCCTGGTCCTGGGCCTGGCTGTCAGCCTGCCGCTGGCGGTGGCCGCCAGTCGCAGCCGGCGCCTGCGCTGGCCGGTGCTGGCGGCCGCCAGCCTGATCCAGACCATCCCCAGCCTGGCGTTGCTGGCCCTGTTCTACCCGCTGTTGCTGGCGCTCTCGACCCTCTCCAAGGCGGTGTTCGGGGCCGGCTTTTCGGCGCTTGGGTTCCTGCCCTCGCTGCTGGCGCTGACCCTCTATTCGATGCTGCCGATCCTGCGGAACGGCGCGGCGGGGATCCTGGGGGTCGACCCGGCGGTGACGGAGGCCGCCGACGGGGTCGGCATGACGCCGCGCCAGCGGCTGTTCCAGGTGGAGCTGCCGCTCGCCGCCCCGGTGATCATGGCCGGCGTCCGCACCGCCGCGGTCTGGACGATCGGGGCCGCGACCCTGTCGACGCCCGTGGGCCAGACCAGCCTGGGCAACTACATCTTCGCCGGCCTGCAGACCGAGAACTGGGTCTTCGTGCTGTTCGGCTGCGCAGCCTCCGCGGTCCTGGCGCTGGCCGCCGACCAGTTGCTGGGCCTGGTGGAGGCCGGCGCGGCGCGGCGCAGCGCGGCCCTGGTCTGGACCGGGCTGGTCGGCCTGGCCCTGGGCGCGGCGCTGGCCATGGCCCCGCTGGCCGGTTTCGGAAAGCCCGCGGCCTATGTCGTCGGCGCCAAGAACTTCTCCGAGCAGTACATCCTGGCCGAACTGATCGCCGAGCGCCTGGAGGCCCGGGGCGCGCAGGTCAGCCGCAAGGAGGACCTGGGCTCGGCCGTCGCCTACCGCGCGCTGGCCGCCGGCGAGATCGACACCTATGTCGACTATTCCGGCACGCTCTGGACCAACGTCCTGCAGCGCCGCGACAATCCCGGCCGCG
>Ga0307513_10004532_pt1 | contig 18528 bp, 19 predicted proteins | sample 15_EM_MG_FD_202174 | JGI IMG/M metagenome (GOLD analysis project Ga0307513, IMG submission 202174) | Populus trichocarpa ectomycorrhiza microbial communities from riparian zone in the Pacific Northwest, United States - 15_EM | ecosystem: Host-associated > Plants > Roots > Unclassified | place...
CACGCGCGGATCTGCTCGTCCCAGTGGTCGAACACCGTGCGGGCGCCGGGGTTGAGGAACACCCAGCGCGCGACGTTGCGCTTCTCGACCGGCCACTGCTCCATGCCCACGAAGAGCCGTAGGCCGCCCGGGTTCCAGGCGAGCAGGTCCATCGTGCGGCTGACCACGACCGCGGGGTGGGGCCGCAGGCTCTCCAGCAGCAGCCTGATCCCGGGGCCCACCGACGAGGTGGGCGCCGTCGGGGGCTCGGCGGCGGCGGGACGGGCGGCGCACACGGCGAGGTCGCGCAGGTGTGCGTGCGCGTGTTCGTCCAGCAGTAGGACACGGGCGAGCGCGTCGACGACGGACGGGCTGGGGTGGGACTCCTTGCCGCGTTCCAGGCGCGTGTAGTAGTCGATGCTCACGCCGGCGAGGGTGGCCAGTTCCTCGCGGCGCAGCCCGGGCGTGCGGCGCAGGCCGGGGCCGGCCTTGAGGCCGACCTCCTCGGGTGTCACCCGGGTGCGGTGGGCGCGTAGGAAACGCCCCAGTTCGGTGCCGTCACTGCCACCCTGCTGCTCACGTGCCATGCGGTCAGTGTGTCAGGGCGGACTGGACGGATCCACGGGCCGGGCCTGGGGGGACCTGCCACACCCCCGAACAGCGCTCCCCGGCACAGCCCGGCCTGCCACGCGGCGCGTCCGGCGCGCAGGCTGGACGGCGGTTGCAGAACTCGTTCCGGATACCCCGTACGCGCAACTCGTTCCGCGCAGAGAACCCCTTTCGTCTCGTCTCGTCCCATCCCGTCCTCAGGAGAACCACCCGTGTCCAGTTCTGTCGCATCGGACAAGCCGTCGGCGTCGGCCGAAACCGCCACCGGGCGGCCCGGCACCGCGAACGGTGCCCGGTGGGCGCTGGCGGCAGCGCTGCTCGGCTTCTTCGTGATGACGCTCGACGCCCTGATCGTCAACGTCGCGCTGCCCGAGATCGGGCGCGGCTTCGGCGGCGGTATGACGGGCCTGCAGTGGGTGGTGGACGGCTACACGCTGATGTTCGCCGCGCTGCTGCTGTCGGCCGGGTCGGTGACCGACCGGATCGGTGCGCGGCAGGCGTTCGGGGCGGGGCTCGTGGTGTTCACGGTCGCCTCGGCGGCCTGCGGTTTCGCACCGAACCTGGGTGTGCTGGTCGTGGCGCGGCTGGTGCAGGGTGCGGGCGCCGCGGTGATCGTGCCGGCCTCGCTGGCGCTGATCCGCGAGGCGTTCCCCGACCCGGCCGGGCGGGCCCGGGCGATCTCGGTGTGGGCGATGGGCGGCTCGGTGGGCGCCGCGGCCGGGCCGGTGCTGGGCGGGGTGCTGAGTGAACTCAGCTGGCGGATGATCTTCTTCGTCAATCTGCCGGTGGGTGTGCTGGCGCTGTTCCTGCTCACCAGGACCGCCCGCTCGCCCCGCCAGGGCGACGCCCCGTTCGACTGGACCGGCCAGATCGCCGCGGTGGCGGCGATGGGCGGCCTGACGTACGCGGCGATCGAGGCCGGCGACGTGGGCATGGGCGCGCCGCGCGTCCTGCTCGCACTGACGGTCGCCGTGGTCGCGGCGGTGGTCTTCCTGACCTCCCAGGCGCGCGGCCGGAACCCGATGGTGCCGCTGGAACTCCTGCGTGCCCGGACCATGGCGCTCTCGGCGACCGTGGGCTTCGCGCTCAACGTCGGCTTCTACGGGATGATCTTCCTGCTCGGCCTGTACCTCCAGCAGGAACAGGGCCTGTCGCCGATGGCCACCGGGCTGGCGTTCCTGCCGATGACGCTGCTGACCGCGGTCGTCAGCCCGACGGCGGCCCGGCTCGCCGCGAGGTTCGGGGCGCGGATGCCGATCATCACCGGCCAGCTCCTGATGGCCGCCGGTCTGGTGGCGCTGTGCGTTCCGCCGGCGTCGGCGCCCGCCTGGCTGCTGGTCCTGCTGATGATCCCGGTCGGAACCGGCGGCGGTCTCGCCGTCCCGGCGGTGACGTCACTGCTCCTGGACCGTGTCCCCGCTCAGCGCGCCGGCACCGCGAGCGGTGTACTGAACGCCTCCCGCCAGCTCGGCGGCGCCCTGTCCGTGGCCGTCTTCGGCGCCCTGGTCTCCAACCACGCGCACTTCCTGCACGGGCTGCGCACCAGCCTCCTGATCGCCGCGCTGCTCGTGGTCCTGACCGCGGCGGCCTCCGTACTCCTCAAGGAGAAGACCACCTCATGACCTCGACATCGGAGACATCTGAGACTGCGGCTCCGGCCTGGACGAGCCAGGAACTCGACAGCATCGGACACGCGGAGGAACTGCAGATCGCGTCCCTGCGACGCGGCGGCGAGCTGGGCAGCCGGCGCACCATCTGGGTGGTGCGCGTGGGCGACGGCGTCTACGTCCGTTCCGTCCACGGCCCCGGCTCCGACTGGTACCGCGGCACCCGGGCCCGCCAGGAAGGCCGTATCCAGGCCGGCGGGGTGACGAAGGACGTGACGATCGTCGACGCCGGCGACGAGGTCGACGACGCCGTGGACGCCGCGTACCGGACCAAGTACGGGCACTACGCCGCGTACATCATCAAGGCCATCACCAGCCCCGAGGCGGGCTCCACCACGATGCGGCTCGAACCTCGCTGACCGAATTCCCTTACAGGCAACAGCAGTTGCACCAGAACCACCAGATCGGACACATCATGCTCACCGTCAACGCGTATGCCGCCCCGTCCGCCACAGCGCCTCTCGTGCCCACCACCGTCGAACGGCGTGACGTAGGCCCGCACGACGTCCTCATCGAGATCAAGTACGCCGGCATCTGCCACTCCGACATCAGCAACGCCCGCAGCGAGTGGGGCCCGTCGGCCTATCCCCTGGTCCCCGGGCATGAGATCGCCGGTGTGGTCACCGAGGTCGGTGCCGAGGTCTCCCGGCACGCGGTCGGTGACCGGGTCGGTGTCGGCTGCATGGTCGAGTCCTGCCGCGAGTGCGAGTCCTGTCTGCGCGGCGAGGAGCAGTACTGCCTGCCGGGCAACACCCTCACCTACGGCGCCGTCGACAAGGACGGCACGATCACCCAGGGCGGCTACTCCACCCACGTCGTCGTCACCGAGGACTTCGTCGTACGCATCCCCGACGCCCTCGGCCTCGACGAGGCCGCCCCGCTGCTGTGCGCGGGCATCACCACCTACTCCCCGCTGCGCCGCTGGGGCGCCGGCCCCGGCAGGAAGGTCGCCGTCATCGGGCTCGGCGGGCTCGGGCACATGGCCGTGAAGCTCGCGCACGCGATGGGCGCCGAGGTCACCGTCCTGTCCCAGTCGCTGAAGAAGATGGACGACGGACTGCGCCTGGGCGCCGACCACTACCACGCCACCAGCGACCCGACCACCTTCGAGCAGTTGGCCGGGACCTTCGACCTGATCGTCAACACGGTCAGCGCGAAGCTCGACCTCGACGCCTACCTCGGCCTGCTGGCCGTCAACGGCGCCCTCGTCAACGTCGGCGCCCCCGCCGAACCGCTGTCCGTCCAGGTGTTCTCCCTCATCCTGCGCGGCCGGTCCTTCGCCGGTTCACTGATCGGCGGCATCCGCGAGACCCAGGAGATGCTCGACTTCTGCGCCGGGCACGGCATCGGCTCCGAGATCGAGATCATCCCCGCCGACAAGATCAACGAGGCGTACGAGCGGGTCATGGCCTCCGACGTGCGCTACCGCTTCGTCATCGACACCTCGACGCTGGCCTGACCCACCGTGCGAGAACGGTGACCGGGCTCGATGCTCGTTGAAGATCCCGCACAAGAACCGAGGAGATGAGCGGATGACGACCACTGCTGCCTGGACCGACGCCGAACTCGACCGGGTCGGATCGGCCGAGGAACTGGACGTCGCCTCCCTGCGCCGGGACGGCGAGCTGGGCGGCCCGCGCACCATCTGGGTCGTCCGCGTGGACGACGACATCTACGTCCGCTCCGTGAACGGCCCCACCTCCGCCTGGTTCCGCTCCACCCGGGCCCGGCACGAGGGCCGTGTCGAAGCCGGCGGGATCGAGAAGGACGTGGCGTTCGAGGACGTCGACGGCGACGGTGAGATCAACGACGCGGTCGACGCCGCCTACCGCACCAAGTACGGCCGCTACTCCGCCAACACCATCCAGCGCATCACGAGCGCCACCGCGGGCTCGACGACCATGCGGCTCCTGCCGCGCTGACCCGCCGCGGAAGAAGACCGATGTTCACCCTCAACGCCTGTGCGGCCACTTCGTCCGGCAGACCCTGCGTCCCGACCAGGGGCGACCGCGGTCGCTCCCGGTCGGCCACGCGACCCCTGAACCGGCCGGGAGACATGCCGTGATCGGTCTCGAACTCGTCGTGGTCCTCGGCGTGGCGGTGCTCCTGGGCAATGCCGCCGGAGACCGCTACCGCATCGCCCCGCCCATCGTGCTGCTCGTCCTCGGCGCGCTGCTCGGCTTCGTGCCCGCGCTGCGCGAGGTGGAGCTGCCGCCGGAGGCGGTGCTGCTCATCTTCCTGCCGGTGCTCCTGTACTGGGAGAGCCTGACCACCTCTCTGCGGGGAATCCGGCGGGATCTGCGCGGCATCGTCCTGATGAGCACCGTGCTGGTCATCGGCACCGCCGGAGCCGTGGCGACCGTGGCACACCAGCTGGGCCTGGCCTGGGGACCGGCATGGGTGCTGGGCGCGGCCGTTGCCCCCACCGACGCGACCGCCGTCGGCGTCCTCGCCAAGGCGCTCCCCCGCCGCAACGTCACCCTGCTGCGCGCCGAGAGCCTCATCAACGACGGCACCGCGCTCGTGGTCTTCGGCCTGGCCGTCGGCATCACGGTCGGCGAGGAACACCTCACCGTCCCGCACGTCACCGCGCTGTTCGCCCTCTCCTACGTCGGCGGAGCCGCGGCCGGAGCGTTGACCGCCTGGCTGGTGATCAGAGCGCAGCGGGTCTTCGGCAACCCGCTGCTGGGCAACGTGGTCATGATCCTCATCCCCTTCACCGCCTATCTCCTCGCCGAGCTGATCCACGCCTCCGGCGTCCTCGCGGCCGTCGCGGCAGGGCTGATCATGAGCCAGGCCGGACCGCGCATGGCCGGGGCCGAGATGCGCCGCCAGGCGGAAGAGGCCTGGTCACTGGCCACCTTCGTGCTCAACGGCTCCCTGTTCGTCCTCGTCGGCCTCCAGGCCCAGACAGCCGTACGCGAACTCCACGGCACCGACCTCACCAACGCCCTCATCGCCGTCGCGGCCGTCTCCGCCGTGGTCGTCGCCGCGCGCTTCGCCTTCAACTTCACCGTCCCGTACCTGATCCGCCTGCTGGACCGGCGTCCGGAACAGCGCCTGCGCCGGATGAACTACCGCGCACGGGTGGTCACGTCGATCGCCGGCTTCCGGGGCGCGGTCTCCCTGGCCGTGGCCCTGTCGGTACCCACGGCCCTCGACTCCGGCGCGCCCTTCCCCGACCGCGACACCATCGTCTTCGTCACCTCCGGAGTCATCGTCACCACCCTCGTCGTGCAAGGGCTGTTGCTGCCGGCCGTGGTGCGCTGGGCCCGCCTGCCCCACGACACATCGGTGGATGAGGAACGCCTCCTCGCCGAGACCACCGCCACCCAGGAGGCCCTCAAGGCCCTCCCCACGCTCGCCGAGGAACTGGACACGGACCCGGCGGTCGCCGAGCGCATGCGCCAGGAGTACGAGACCCACCTGCTCGTCGTACGCGCGGGCGACGGCGAGACGGACACCGAGGACAAAGACGTCCTGCGCCACCACCGGCACCACACCGCCCTGCGCCTGGCCCTGCTGGCCCACAAGCGCGCCACGTTGGTCCGCCTCCGCGACGACCACGAGATCGACGACACCGTCCTGCGCCAGGTCCAGCGCCGGCTCGACATCGAAGAGGTACGGCTGTCACGGCGCCCGGCAGCCGAATGACCCCCACCCGGACAGGAGCGACCATGCCCGCAACACCCGACGACAGCGATCGCGAGGAGATCCTCGCCGCCTACCGCGCCCACCTGCGGGCGATGACCGACGGCGACACCGACGCCCTGGACGATCTGCTCGACGACGGCTTCACCCTCACCCACATCACCGGCTACCAACAGCCCAAGGCCGAGTGGCTGTCGCAGATGCGGGCCGGCCAGTTCGTCTACCACGGCGTGATCGAGAAGAACGTCACCGTCGACGTGGAGGGCGACACAGCCAGCCTCGTCGGCCGCATCGTCACCGAGGCGACGGTCTACGGCACCCACGCCGACTGGCCGCTGCAATTCACCATGAACTACGCCCGGAACGGCGGTACATGGACCGCGCTGCGCTCCGTCGCAACGACCTGGTAGCGGACACGAACACGAAGAAAGGCACCACCCTCATGGCACAGGAACCCTCGCGGGCCCAGCAACTGCTCGGCGACCTCGCGCCGAAGATGGTCCAGCTGACCGACGACGTGCTGTTCGGCGACGTGTGGAAGCGCGAAGGCCTGTCCCCGCGAGATCGCAGCCTGATCACCGTCTCCGTGCTGGCAGCGACGTACCGCCCCGAACAGCTGAACAGCCATCTGCGGTTGGCGCTGGAGAACGGTCTGAGCCAGGACGAACTCGTCGAGGCCCTCACGCACTTGGCGTTCTATGCCGGATGGCCGAGCGGGATGGGCGCGTTCACCCAGCTCAGGGCCATCGTCGAAAGCGACGTATGAGAGTCCTCCTCAAGAAACCCTCGGTGAAGGCACCTGCGGAACGGTTCACCGGTGATGTGTGGGTGGACACGGTCGCGGAGGCCGAGGAGCCCTCGCGGCTGCGTGCGGCCGTGGTGCGGTTCGCGCCCTGCGCCCGCACCGCCTGGCACCGGCACGCGGTCGGCCAGACTCTGCATGTCACCGAAGGCATCGGCCTGGTGCAGGCCCGCGGGGGCGAGGTCCTGGTGATGCGCCCGGGCGACACCGTCCACACACCCCCGGGCGAGTGGCACTGGCATGGTGCCGCACCCGACCACTTCATGACCCATCTCGCTCTGTCGGACAGCACGGGAGATCCCGCCGTGCCCGACGTCGAGTGGGGCGAGCACGTGAGCGACGACGAGTACGAAGGAAACGGCCGTGAAACGTAGAGACATCGTCATGGGGCTGACTGCGGCCGCCGTACCGGCGGTCGGCCTGGCCACCGACGCGCAGGCATCCGGTGCGGGCGGAGGCCGGGGTGGTTCCGGACCGCTGACGATCCAGGAGCAGGGCAGCTTCGCGGTCGGCGGGACCGTGATCACCAGTCCCGGGACCTTCGATCCCCGGAACTCGACCGACCCCGCAGGCCAGACGCTGCACGGCGACCACGCCCACGTCTTCTTCCAGAAGCCGGTGCGCGCACGCCGGCTGCCGCTCGTGCTGTGGCACGGCTACAAGCAGTCCGGCGCCGGCTGGGGCACCACCCCGGACGGACGCGAGGGCTTCCAGACGATCTTCCTGCGCCGCCGGTTCGCCGTGTACACCCTCGACCAGCCCCGCCGGGGCAGCGCCGGGCAGACCACGGTGAGCACCGCCACCGACGCCTCGACCTCCGACCAGTGGTTCTACAACCAGTTCCGGTTCGGCCTGTGGCCCGACACCTACCCCGGCGGCCAGTTCCCCAAGGGCCCGCAGGCGCGCGAGCAGTTCTTCCGGTCGATGCTCCCCGACACCGGCCCGATCGACGGCGAGGTCCTGGCGAACGGGGTCTCGGCGCTCTTCGACGAGATCGGCGAGGGCATCCTCGTCACCCACTCGCACGCCGGCGGGTTCGGCTGGGACGCGACGATGAGGAACCGGAACATCAAGGCGGTCGTCGCGCTCGAACCCGGCAGCGGCTTCGTCTTCCCGGAGGGCGAGGTACCGGACCCGATGCCGAGTTCCGCGGGCACCCTCGCGGGCGAGGCCGTGCCGCTGAGCGAGTTCCGGCGGCTGACGAAGGTCCCGATCGTCGTCTACTACGGCGACAACATCCCGACCGAGCCGACCGACATCGCCGGCCGGGACAACTGGCGCGTCCGGCTCGCGATGGCCCGGCTCTTCGTCGACGCCCTCAACCGCCACGGCGGCGACGCCACCCTCGTCCACCTCCCGGAGATCGGCATCACCGGCAACTCCCACTTCCTCTTCTCGGACCTCAACAACGTCCGGATCGCCGACCAGATCTCCGACTTCCTCGCCAAGAAGGGCCTGACCCGATGACCCCCACGACCCCGAACGACGGCGTGACCACCCAGAAGGTCAGCTTCCCGCACGGCACCCACCAGGTCGTGGGAAACCTCTTCCTGCCCCCGGGCTTCGACGAGAACAAGAAGTACGCCGCCATCGTCGCCACCCACCCGTTCGGCGGCGTGAAGGAGCAGGCCTCCGGCCTGTACGCCGAAAAGCTCGCCGAACAGGGCTTCATCGCCCTGGCCTACGACGCCTCCCACTACGGCGAGAGCGGCGGCGAGCCACGCCTGTACGAGGTCCCCGGCGACCGCGTCGAGGACATCCGCTGCGCCGTCGACTTCCTCAGCAACCACCCCCAGGTCGACCCGGACCGCATCGGCGCCCTGGGCGTCTGCGCCGGCGGCGGCTACACCGTCAACGCGGCGCAGACCGAGGCACGCATCAAGGCCGTAGGCACCGTCAGCGCCTTCGACGTCGGCTCGGCCCGCCGCGAGGGCGTGCCGCGCGGACTGTTCTCCGAGGAGTTCCGCGGCCGGCGTCTGAAGGAGATCGGCGAGCAGCGCACCAAGGAGGCGGCCGGCGAGCCCCTCCGCATGATCAACTTCGTTCCCATGTCCGCTGAGGAGATCACCGAGGACACACCGGAGCTGTACCGCGAGGGCTACGACTACTACTGCACCCCCCGCGGGCAGCACCCGAACGCGCCCGGCGAGTACGTCTTCACCAGCCTGGACAAGCAGATGGCGTTCGACGCCTTCGCCCACGTCGAGTCGATCTCCCCGCGCCCGCTGCTGATGATCGCCGGCTCCGAGGCGGACACCCGCTACTTCAGCGAGGAGGCCGTCGCCCAAGCCAAGGAGCCCAAGAGGTGTTCGTCGTCGACGGCGCCACCCACATCGACCTCTACGACAGGCCGGAGTTCGTGCCGCAGGTGGTCGCGAAGCTGACGGACTTCTACGCCAAGGACCTCTGAGCCGGACGCGAGGCGGGCGCCGTGTGGACAGGCGGTACTCGGCCGCGTGCGGACACTCAGCGCCCGGGAACCGTCGCGACGGCCGTCTGAGTATCGAAGAGGTCGTCAAGTCACAGCCGGACTTGGGGACTTGGGGGGGTACTGCCGTTACCTGGCACAGCACGCCCTCCCACCCGGACGGGCACGCTGATTGACTCAGCCTCACCGCCCGGCACCATCCGAACCGCAGGACGCCCATCGCCGGACGAGCAGGGGCGTCGTCCGAAGCCACGGACGCGGACCGAACACCGCCGGACGAAATGCCCAGGCGTTCACCTCGGGCGCGGTCCACTTCGGCCGCTCGGAGCGGTGGCCCCGTCCGCCGGGCCAATCGGACCCATCCGGACCAGGACGGAAACCTGACCAGGGCAACAGGACTTGCTCCTTCGCCACCGCCGGTGACGCGCCAAGGGCGCTCTCAACAAACGACCACGAGGGATGTAACGCATGCACGAACAGGACAGCACGCCGAACGGCAACTCGACCGACCGCGGCCGTCGCGGCTTCCTGAGCACGGCCGCACTCGCAGCGACCTCACTGGTGGCCGTGACGGGAGCCGCACCGGCACAGGCCCAGGCACGCTCGGCATCGTCCGCCACGGGCGCAGGGACTCCCACCCGCGGCCGTAACCCCGTGACCGCGGCCGTCACGCAGACCGGTCGCCGCAGGCTCGGGTCCCTGAAGGTCTCCAGCATCGGCCTCGGCACCCAGACCATGCCGGGCAACCTCTACGGCCCCGTCACCAGCCGCAAGGACATGGTCGCCCTCATCCGGACAGCGGTCGACCAGGGGGTGACGCTCTTCGACACCGCTGAGGCCTACGGTCCATGGGAGTCGGAACGGATCGTCGGGGACGCCCTGTGGCCCGTGCGCGACGACGTGGTGATCGCGTCGAAGTTCGGCTGGGACATCGACCCGGACACGGGCGCCCGCAATGGCCTCAACAGCCGCCCGGAGCACATCCGCCGAGCTGTCGACGGCATGCTCAAGCGCCTCCGCACGAACCACATCGACCTGCTCTACCAGCACCGGGTCGACCCCACCGTCCCGATCGAGGACGTCGCGGACACAGTCAAGGACCTCATCCGCCAGGGCAAGGTGCGCCATTGGGGCCTGTCCGAACCGGGACTGGGGACCGTCCGCCGGGCCCACGCGATCCAGCCGCTCACCGCGATCCAGAACGAGTACTCCACCCTCTGGCGCGGACCCGAGGAGAACGTCCTGCCGCTCTGCGAGGAACTCGGCATCGGCTTCGTCTGCTGGGCACCGCTGGGCATGGGCTTCACGACCGGCACGATGAGCCCGTACTTCCGGTTCACGGAAGACGACCGCCGGACCGCGTTCCCCCGCAACAGCCGGGACAACCTGGCTGCCAACATGCCGCTGGTACAGCTGCTCCAGGACTGGGCCGTACGCAAGGGCGCCACGCCCGCCCAGATCGACCTCGCGTGGCTGCTGGCCCAGAAGCCGTGGATCGTACCGATCCCCAGCACCACCAGGTTGTCCCACCTCCTGGAGAACATCGGCGCCGAAGAAGTCCGCTTCACCCCCGACGAACTCCAGGAACTCAACACCGCCGTCGCGAACATCACCATCCACGGCGACCGACTCCCGCCGGCGGCCCTCGCGATGACGGGCGTCGAAGCACCGCCCCGCTGACCGGACAAAGGCCCCTTCAATCTGTATGAGCACAGGCCGAGTTGGCGGGTGACCGAGTACGGGAAGAGCAGAGCTCTCTGGTTGGATGAGTCGGCGACAAGCACTCCAGAAGCAGCCAGACGAAGGATGGACCTCATGGGAACGACTCAGGGCCGACCGGTGGGGTACGAGGACATCGAGGCTCCTCCGGGACGGACCAGGTGGTGGATAGTCGCCCTCATCCTGGGTCTGCCTGCTCTTCTCGTCATCGGCTTCCTCGCCATGGTCGTGATCTGGGTGCTGGCCGACGACTCGTCCGCGGCCGACCAGCGACCTCCCCGCGCCCTCCAGACCCACGCCCTTCAGGCCTACGCCCCGCTCGACACCCCGACAGCGCTGTTCAGCCCCGCCGCCGAAGAGGCTCCACCGGTGTACCGCCTCGGGCGGTCGTAGCGGGCGCGCATGGCGCCGCTCGCGGCAGGGCCGGCGGTGTAGACGTACGCATCGCTGTCGTCGAGGCGGCGGCCGGTCCTGGCGTCGACGACGACGGGCTCGACCTCCTCGCCGCTGTGCGCATCGACGAGGATCATGCTGCGCTCTTCCGGTGCGAGACGGGAGTTGCCCCACGCGGCCAGGGCCACGATCACCGGGCGCAGCGACCGCCCGAGTTCGGTCAGAACGTACTCATGGCGAACGGGATTGGTCTGATACGGCCGGCGTTCCAGGAGCCCGTCCACGACGAGGGCCTTGAGCCGCGTGGTGAGCATGCTGGAGGAGATGCCCAGGCTCTCCTGGAACTGGTCGAAGCGGGTGTAGCCGTCGAAGGCGTCGTGGAGGATCAGCAGCGTCCACCACTCACCGACGTGCTCCACCGTCGTGGACAGCGGGCACTCCCGGTCCTCCATCCTGATCCGGCTTGGCAATCCGACCACCCTCATTTTGTAACTGCTAAAGCCGAAGCCACTTGGTTCTATTTTAGCACCCACTAGGTGGAGAGGCCTTCGCATACCCGCGACCGCATCATGCTGCCCAACTACGGCCCCTCCCGGTCGAGGGCGAGCGGCTGGGCGGCGTAGGTGATGCGGACGACGCCGTCCGCGTGCCGTTCCGTGTCGCCCCGTACGCCGAAGACGTCACGGAGGAGGTCCGGTGTCAGGACCTCCAGTACGGGTCCCGCGGCCACCACCTCGCCCTCGTGGAGCACGACGAGGTGGTCGCAGAGCCGGGCGGCGAGGTCGAGGTCGTGCAGGACCGCGAGGGTGCGCCCCGACCTGCCGACCTCGCACGGTGGTCGGCGGGTGGTGGGCTGCGCTGTCGGACCAGTAGTCGGCCGCGGGTGGGGTTGAGTTCCCGCGTCTCCGGGTCAATTTCCCTTGCTGTGGCGGCACTTGGCGGCGCGCTGCCGTCGCGCCAGGTCACGGCTTGTGCGGTCCGCCTGCTGTTGCCGGTCGAGGCTAGGGAAGGTTGCGCAGTACCGCTCCTTCTGCGGCACAGAGGGTGCGGATCTCCTCGACCCGGGCACCGAACGCGAGGGTGTCCTGGTTTCCGGCTGCGGTGAAGAGGCCCTGGAAGGCGGTGGCGAGCCGGTCGTTGCCCGCGAGACGGGCGAGCTGGATCGCTTCGTACAGCTGGGCGTTGGTCTCGGCGGGGGACGAATCGGGGCCGAGCAGACCGTCGAACGTACGGCACGCCGCTGCCGAGGACACGGTGGGTGGGGAGGGCGGTGCGGGCGCGGGACCGGGTGCGTCGCCGGTGGCGTCGACGGCGAGCGCGAGCCCCAGGACGGACACGGCCGAGAGACAGGCCACGCTGATCGCGAGCTGCCGGTGACGGGGTGGAGAACGAAGGGGCGGCGGCGGTACGGCCGTACGCGCACCCCGCAGCCGGAGGACGAACAGGGCTGCCGCCAGCCCCACCAGTGCGCACAGGAACCCTCCCACCAGGATCCTCAGCAGGGTGTTGCGTACGAGGTCGGGAGGGAGGGCCGGTGTGCACGGGCCCGGGCGGATCGCCAGGGCGTCGACGCAGCCGGCCAGGACGACTCCACCGAAGAGCAGTACGGTCGCCAGACAGCCGGTCAGGAAGGCGGCCATCAGGGCGAACGGGGCGGTGAGCCGGGCGTACCGCCCGCGCACCTGGAAAGCGGTGACCGCCGCGACCACGCCCTGGAGCAGCATCGCGCCGCCGAACTGCCAGTAGGCGAACGCGAGGACGAAGCCGTCCTGGTCGCGTGTCTGCGGGCCGACGCCCTGATGGAGTGCCACGCGGAGGACGAGCTGGAGCACCGCGAAGCAGCCTGTGGCGACCAGGCTCGTCGTCAGTACGGTCCTGATCCACCCCATGTCGGGCGACGCACCCCGCCGCCACAGGGCGGCGACCGGGAACAGCCACAGCGCCACGACGGCCGCGACGACCGGCGTCCACTGCGCGAACTGGAGCACCATGGGGTGTTCCACCGCGGCCCACACCCAATAGGGGCCGACCGGCGCCGCCGCACTGACCGCGTCGAACAGCTCGCGTGTGGAGGCGCCGATCGGGCCGAGGCCGTCGGAGGTGTCGTAGAGGAACATCCAGCCGCTCAGGAGCACGACGAACGGGACGACGGCGGCCAGCTGTCCGACCGGCCACGTCCCGCCGGGCGGGTGCTCCTGGACGGCGTACCAGACGCCGGCGGTCTGTGCGATCCAGGCCACGAGGGCGACCACGAGCAGGCACAGCACGAGCGACCACGCCAAGGCGGCCTGCCCGGGCCACCATTGACGATCCGTGAGGACGATGCCGTTCTGGGGCGCGAGCGGCTGGCCGGCGATCAGGCCGACGGCCAGGCCCAGGGCCGGCAGCGCGGTGGCGGGCGGTGTCCCGGTGGTGCTGTGGGCGAGCAGGGCGGCGCGCCAGACCCCGAGGCCGACCACGGCGAGAGCGGCGGGCGCGCAGACCAGCACGATGGTCCACCGCGCGTCGAGGGCGTCCAGCCGGTTGGCCAGCAGCCACAGCAGCGTGAGCAGGCCGTTGGCGGCGACGGAGACCGCAAGCCCGGTGGCGAGGCATTCGGCGAACCCGATCCGGAACAGCTCCTTCGGGCGGCCGATCTCGTCCGCCCGTCGCGCGACGGGCGGGTGCGGGGCCAGCGGCCCTCGCCACCACCACGGCGCGCGACGCCTGGTGCCGGGGCCGAGCGCCTCCAGCAGTCCCTGGCCCGCTCCCCACGTGACGACCCGCACGTCGGCCCCGTACTCGCGCGCCCGCAGTACGGACGCACAGGTGGTGGCGACGAGCGCGACCAGGACCAGGGCTCGCCACGCCACCCCGAGGAACTCCTGTGGCGGCGTTCCGGCCAGTGCCACGGCGAGCGGGAGCAGCCCCGTCGGAACGAAGGCCAGGGCCAGGGCGATCGTGAGGTAGGTGACGTCGACGTCCTTGTTCCGCAGATGCGCCAGCTCGTGCAGGACGACGCCGCGGAATCGTCGTGGGGCCCGGTGGAAGTCCATGGCGGTGCCCTGGTCCAGGACCACCCGGTAGTGGCCGCGTCGCCCGAAGGCGGCGGCATCCGCCCCGCGTACGCCGCTGAGCAGGAACTCGGGGGGCCGGGACAGGCCCGCCTCCCGGCACAGTTCGTGCAGACGCGTCAACAAGGGTGCCTGGTCAGGGTCGTTCGGGGACAGCGGCTCCATCCGCGAGCGCCGGACCAGGAACCCGGGCAGGAACAGATACACGGCCGCCGCCGTCACCGCGAGCAGCAGGATTCCGGTGAGGATCCACCATGCTTTCTGCCGCTCGTACGGGGCGATGCAGGACAGGAAGCCCTGGGTGTAGGCGAGGGCGTCGGTCCCGGAGCCCTGTGTCGGCGGTGCTGCCGCGCACTGCTGGTAGACGGTGACGGCGCGTTCACCGGCGGGAGCGATCGTGAAGTAGAGCAGGTTGTGGATGAAGACCATCGTCCCCACCAACGCGGTGACGACGAGGACGAAGCGGAACTTGGTTCCGCTGGGCAGCGCGAACGGATCGGGCGACGTGACGGGCGCAGGGGCACCGGCCGGGGCGGTGGTCACCACACCACCGGCCGGTCACGTGCGCACGCGGGCCGCACCCGCGAGCGCGTTCGACAACAGCCGTGCCTGCTCTTCCGGTTGGCCCGCCTCGCGCAGCGTCCGGTACGCCTCCGCCCGGAGCCACTCCACCTGCTCGGGCGTGAGCGCGCTGTCCGGACCGGCCTCCTCGCCGTCCGGGGCCGGGTCGCCGGTGTCACCGGACCGCCGGAACAGCGCGCCGAGCCACGTCCGCACCGCCGTGCCGCTCCGGGCGGCGAGGTCGCCGGCGAATGCCTCGACGAAGGAGGAGAGGGCTCCTTGGACCATGGCGAGGGCGAACGGGGTCAGCAGCGCCGCGACTTCGGCGGCACCGGAGCCCAGCACGCTCCCCGATGACGTCTGCGAGTCGTCGGCCGCGTCCTTGAGCGTCCCCGCCGGGTCCCGGAAATACGCCCGGCTGTTCATGCCGAACATGACCAGTTCCTGCGGGGCGACCTCCTCCAGGACCCTGCGTGCCACCTCGCGCACCATGTCGTCGTCCGCCGCGACGGAGTAGTGAATCATGGCAGTTCCCCCCTGCTTTCTGCTTTCCGGACGTCGGCTGACCGGCCGCACACGACTCACGCCGTCCGGCATCAGATTTTCGAGGAAATATCTGCATCCGGCGTCGAATTGGGCGTCACAACAGCTCCAATAGGAGCGTTCGCCTTGGACGCACGCCTGCCGTGCACCACTGCGCCGGGGAGCGCTCCGTCCATCCGCCTGCTCCATGAGGACTGGGCGACGTCGCTACGACCGTGCCCCGCCCCGCCCGCACCGGTGCGACGAGCGGGGCCGTGCGACCGTCTCCTCAGCCCGTCACATCACACCGACTCCGGCTGCTGGACGCTCTCACGGGGACCGCGGCCCGGCGTCAGTATCAGTGCCACGACCGCTGCTGCGGCGGCCACTACCGCGCCGGTGGTGAAGCCGCGCGAGAAGCCCGCCTCGTCGGTTCCGGCGATGCTCGCCGCGGCCATGCTGGAGACGACGGCTGCGCCCAGCGAGGCGCCGAACTCGTGGAAGGTGCTCACGATTCCGGAGGCGAGGCCGGCTTCGTGCGGTTCGATCTGGCCCAACGCGGTGGCGGAGGCGACGACGAAGAGCACTCCGGTGCCGGCGGCGGCCACCGCGATGCCGATCACGAGGGCGGGAGTGCTGTCCCAGAGCGCGGGGATCAGCATGCCGACGGCGGCGAGGAGAAGACCGGACACTCCCAGGATCCGGGGTCCGGTGCTCCCGATCACGCCGCCCGCCGCGGTCGCCCCGGCCATCGTCGCCAGCGCGACGGGCAGGAAGAGCAGGCCGGTTTCGAGGGCTCCGAATCCACGGTGGTCCTGTAGGGAGAAGGTGCCGAGGAAGAACACCATGATCATCAGGGCGGTGGCCACGAGGATCAGCAGCGCTCCCACCGCGACCGGCCGACGGACCAGAAGCCTCACGTCCATCAGCGGAGACGCCGCCCGGCGCTGACGGACGACGAAGGCCCCATAGAGAAGTGCCGCGGCGACGACCAGTCCGGCTGTCACCAGCGTGGCCCAGCCCTTGTCGCCGGCCTGGATCAGGGCGTACGTCAGAGTGCCGGTCGCGGCGGTGACGAGCACCGCGCCCACCACGTCGAGCCGGCCCCGTACGGCCGGGCGCGGCTGTGGCGGGAGCTGTGTCCGCAGGGCGACGAAAACCACCACGCCCACGGGGACGTTGATGAAGAACACCCACGGCCATCCGGGGCCGGCGGTGAGCAGCCCGCCCAGGAGCACGCCCAACGCCGCTCCGGTCCCGCCGAGCGACGACCAGATGCCCAGCGCCTTGTTCCGCTCCTCACCGTCGAAGAGCGTGACGATCAGCGACAGGGCTGCCGGGGAGAGCATGGCCGCCGCGAGTCCCTGCACTACACGCCCCCCGAGGAGCATCGGCCCGGAGGTGGCCAGGCCCGCCAGCAGCGAGGCTCCGGCGAACAGGAGCAGGCCCACCAGGACCAGACGTCGAGCCCCGAACAGGTCGGCGGCACGTCCACCGAGCAGGAGGAGGCCCCCGAACGCGAGGGTGTAACCGCTCACGACCCAGGTGAGCGCCTCGCGCTCCAGGCCGAGGTCCGCACCCAGGTGCGGCAGAGCGATGGCGACAACGGTGACATCCAGGATCAGCATCAGCTGGGCGACGCCCACGAGCCCCAGGATCTTCCAACGACGTGGGTCAGGACTGGCGATGGGACTGGTGGCAGCCATCGGTTCGGTCATTGCGGAGGTCCCCCTTCACAGTAAGTCAAACACCAGTGTTCGAGTTCCAGGCGTTACTCTAACCCGTACATTGGTGTTCGACTTACGGAGTTGCATGTCTCGCCCAGTGCCCGGAACCACCCGCAGAGCAGACGCCCAACAGAACGTGGAGAGGATCCTCGACGCGGCCATCGACTGCCTCAGCCGCAACTCCGACGCGAGCGTGGTCCAGATCGCCCAGGCGGCAGGGGTGGGCCGGGTCACCCTGTACGGCCACTTCCCGTCCCGGGACGGCCTGATCGAGGCGGCTCTGACGCGCTTGCTCGCGCGAGGCGACGAGGTTCTGGAGGATCTCGACCTCACGGGCGATCCGCGCACCGCACTGGACACCCTCATCAGGTCGAGCTGGCTACTGATCGCCCAGTCGAGCGCCGTTCTCGAAGCCGCCCAGACGGTGCTGCCCCCCGGCCGGATTCACGCCCTGCACGCCAGGCCCGAGCAGCGCGTCCGCGACCTGATCACTCGCGGACAGACCGAAGGCGTCTTCCGCGACGATCTCCCCGCGAGCTGGCTGGCGAGCGCCCTCCATCACGTCCTCAAGGGCACGGTGGCGGACGTGGCCAACGGAACGCTGGACCCCGAGGACGCCCCCCGCTTCATCACCCAGATCACCCTGGCGGCCTACACCCCCCACACCTGAGATCCGGCCTTCGGGGATTGCGGTCACCCACCTCCACTCCTAACCTGTAGCAGGTGAAAACCGAAACAGACCCTTACCTTGTGCGCAGTGAGACGCCCTCCGTGGAGACCTATCTCCGGCTTCGGTCCGCATCGGGACTGAGTGCCAAGACCGCTGAGGCGGCTCGGGCCGGGCTGCCGAACACCTGGCAGGGCGTGACCGTGCTCTGCGGAAACGAGCCGGTCGGTATGGGGCGCGTCATCGGCGACGGAGGCTGCTTCTTCCAGATCGTCGACATGTGCGTCATGCCCGAGCACCAGGGCCGGGGCCTGGGCAGGCGGATCATGGCGGAGCTGATGCGAGCACTGGAGCAACGAGCGCCGGACGGGGCGTACGTTTCACTGATCGCGGACGGTGACGCGCACTTCCTGTACGAGAAGTTCGGCTTCACGCCGACAGCGCCCGCCTCGATCGGCATGTATCGCACCGTCCGAGACGCCGGCTGAGTCGGGTCAGCGGGCCCGGAGCCGCAGCAGGCTCGTCGAGGCGTCCGGGAAGGCCAGGAGATCCACGCGGTAGTGCTGCCCTTCGGTGTGGGCCGGGGTCTGGTCGTCGTAGTGCGGGGAGGCCGGGTTGCCCGAGGCACCGTGGCGAAGGATGTCCCACACTCCCGGTCCTGACGGGGACGGCTCGGCCACGAATCTCCACGGCGCTCCGTCGATCACCTTGCCCTTCGGGTCGGACGAGGTCAGGCCGACTGAGTGGGAG
>Ga0307513_10004533_pt1 | contig 18526 bp, 15 predicted proteins | sample 15_EM_MG_FD_202174 | JGI IMG/M metagenome (GOLD analysis project Ga0307513, IMG submission 202174) | Populus trichocarpa ectomycorrhiza microbial communities from riparian zone in the Pacific Northwest, United States - 15_EM | ecosystem: Host-associated > Plants > Roots > Unclassified | place...
GCTCGATTTCGAATTGCGCTCGTTCTTGTGCCTGTCCTTGTTCTCGTCTCTGTCCCATTCCATTTTCGTCCTTCTCCTGGAGTCCACCTTCCTCCCACTTCTGAGTCAAATCAGGCGACAAAATACTTGGCACCATCGACGGAATATTCAGGCTTTTCAAACTCGATCTAACCGGGCGGCCATTCCCTAACAACAAGACCGGTGCAGAGGAAGCGCGTTGGACGGTGGGGCGTGTGGAGTTGGTGGTGGTGGTATTGTTGATGTTGGGTGCGGTGTTGGTGTTGGCGGTTTCGGAGGATACGCGTAGGTGCGTTTGCGTTTGAGCCGGAAGCGGTTGGGATTGCGATTTCGACATGGAATGCAGTGTATACGGAAATGGGTACCCACCCTGTCTCGTTTTTGCATTTCCACCACCACCACTAGCGGCGGCGGTAGCAACTGCCCCTGGCACAGGCGAATGTAAAGGCGGGAACGGCACGGCCCCGAACGATGGCTCGCATTGCTGCTTGCGTCTAAGCTTCAAAGGGGGTAAACCGAGGTGTCTCTCCTCGTCGTCTTCGTCTTCTTGGCATTGGTGGTGTGGGTGTGGGTGTTGTCGCGGATGGGTGTGGCTATGGGTATGCAGTGGGATGTGCGTGTGGTGTTGCTGCGTTGGATGTTGGGACCTGTCCTCCTCGTCCTCCTCGACGCGCTGTCCGAGTTGGAAGGGAGGCCCTTTGTGTCCAGTCGTGGTTGCTCCATTCGCTGCTGCTGCCATCGCCGCTCCTACTTCCTCGGGCACCGTCGACCCCAACGCCTGTCCAGCCGAGGACGCGGTGCTAACGCCCTTCCTCCGCGGAAGATGATTGTTGTTAAGCGGCGTCGAACAAACAGTGTAATCAGTCGCATTCACATTCGGATTTGTATCCTTCACATTGGTATTAGCTCGCCCATTCGCATCACCCGCACCCGTCTCCGCACTCACAGTCTGATTCCCATTCGCACTTGCACCAACATCGATACCGGCATCCCCTCCATACAAATGATGCGGATACGACCTCTGATGGCCTGCGCGACCGCGCGAATGGTGAGCCGGTGGGTAGTGCGGTGTCGTTGGAGGGTATTGTGCGGATCCTGTCGGAAAGTATTGTAAATACCCTCCCTTCCTCGTTGGAGATCCCACTGCGTCGTCACCGCCGCCGCCGCCACTGGGGGAGGTAGGTGTTGGAGGTGTTTTGTTTCTGGTTATTAGCCGAGGTAGGGTGGTGGTGGTGGATGTACCTGTCAAGGGTGGGATTCCCGAATCAGAATCGGGATTCGAAGCCGAAGGGGAAGAGCAAGAGGAGGACGGAGGTTCTGGAACAGGTAAGAGCGGGAGAATCTGGTCTGCCGGGATCGAGTACGGCATCTGGTCTGCCGGGATCGAGTACGGCATTTTATGCTTATCCCTCCGAATGTGTGGGTGTTCGCGGATAGGGTAGGATATACCTGGAATGTAGAGTGTATCCAAGAGATAATAATGATGCTAGAGTTGGCGAAGCAGCCCTGGAACCAAAAGGAACTATCATTCAACTCAACCCAAAACAATGATTGCAGCTCACTTGTCGTATACTCTGAAAACGATAATGGTAAAACCCCCACTGGACGTTTGGTCAGCGACAAGGATAGGGATAGAGGTAGATAAATTCAATTGTATTGGGGTGTGGCGAGTGGTGGTGGAGAGAAATTAGAATTAATATGGGAGTGAAAATTTCGGAAAACGACTGTCACTCCTATCCTCAGTGAAGCATGGGATGAAATCTTGCGGATTTTCGCGCCATCGCAAGTAGAATTGTATTGCTTAACCAAGCCGGTAGTCTACAGGGGGCGTGGAAGCAGGCGACTAGACGTCGACTGCTCCACGGGGCGAAGGCCGATGGAGAGGGCGGATGAACCCCCCTCCACCAATCCTCCTCTACCGGGTTGGGTCTGGGTGCATATTAAAGGTGGTGGCGTAGGAGTGGGTGGGTGGGGAAAAGAAAAGCTTCGAGACGAGGCATGCAGAGGCGAGGCGAGGGAAGCCTTGTGGATCATGTTATGTAACGATAGCATAAGAAAATACTTAAGAAGGTAAACGTGTTGCTGTCCGCAAGAAGACACGCCCACGTGACAGGTCACATGGGTGTTTCCAAATAAGGGCGCGTTGACGCTGACGTGCGGCGTGTAGGGAATAAGTTAGTCTCGTACCAAGATCGTCCACGCGTGGACGGTCTTGTCTGAAAGTCCGTGACCTGGCAGGGCAGTGTACCTAAGGCACAACCATTAGATAACATATGTAGTCTTTGACGGAAACCATTACAATATTTTAGTTGCCGGACTAAGAGAGCGTGACAAGGGATTAAATGGCAGTACTGCGAATACAATATGTGCTATGAGCAACGAAAGCTCGCCCTCCACACCCAATAGACACCCTCTCATTCAACTGAACACTCCACACCACCCGAGTCCTTTCAGCACACCACGCCATCGAAAAAATACTCCTAAGAATCCTCCTCAGGTTGGGACACCCCCTACTGCACAAACATGGCCTCGCATCAGTCAAAAAATTGCAACAAAAACATTAGAAGATATAACAGAACAGATATTTGGATACCTACCGAGGAGTAAAGCAATGAGTGCCGAAGGGGTTCCTCTGAGGGTGTTGATTGAGTGCGGGCCGATGTGACCCATCTGTGACACCGGGGATCAAACAATTTCGACACTACAAAATGAGCAGAAAATGAGACACTATTTTTAACGGCACTTTCACTCACTTGGGTGAGTTTAAAAAATATGAAAAAATGATATTCATATTCCTAAGATACATTTGAACATATTCTGTGTATAATGTTAGCCTCTGAAGTCGCCTCATATAACACTATAAATTCATTTTCCCAAAACTTTGCACTGCCCTGATGAAACGCGGACCTTGTTACAAGCCCCTCTCACGTTTTGAGAGGGGATTTGATTGAGCCTAGGGAATAAGTAAAAAAGAGAAACCAGAAATTAAAAAAGAAGAGAAATTTGATAACGATTTGATAACGACAACGCCTTTTCCACTTGGTTGCTGTACACCCTATCGCGGTTCGTAATTACGGTGGTGGGTGTAGTTCCTCCCTACCTATGCTGTCACGCGATGTCATGGTCATGGGTGCAGTTGCGATTGAGTTTTTATTGCTGATGTCCGATGTCCAGGAATGCCCATAGTTCTCTTTGTACCTGAGCGGCGATAGAGGCGCCGACTCGAATATTCAATTTCATTAAATTACCTTGGTACTCTTTTATCTCGAGATACTTGAGAATGGGGGATTGGAAGTTGAATTTTCTGTCAGACTATCCCGAGATGTTGAACTGACGTCTTCCATGTCTCGATTAAACAAAGTTACCAGGTAACCAGATGTAGATTCAGTATTACTGGGCCTGATTCTACTCTTGGATTGTGGAGGATTTACATAGAGCCTGAAACACAGTAAGACTAGGAAAATCCTTTTTGCGTGTCAGAATCAAATCATTCTTTACTATTACATTTCTTGATCTCCATATTGCGTTTTGGTACTTTTGCCTACTTCAATAGCTAGCGATATCGCTACGGTTACCTGAGTTACTTGTAACGTAGTTAGCTAATATAACATTCCATTCCATTCCCAACGTTTTCCCCAATTTTCCCATCAGTAATTCTTTTCATCGTCACAATAGGATTTGCACCCTATAAAATAGTCGGCTGACAGGGGTGACTCTTGCTCTTTGGTGCTGGCATTCATTCGTATACGTACGCAGTATAGGGCCACTCACTGATTGTTCGAACTGCCTCATGAGATTATGGTTACTGTGTTCGCTCGTTGGGTGGGGTCTAGTAGTCATTGTCCTGTGGCATTTAAAGATAGTGCTTGGTGAATAGACACGCCGATTCAAGTACTTAATCGGGCTTCGAGGTCACATGTACTGTATTCACTAGCCGCCGCCATGGGCTGAGTAATTCTCGTAGACTCGAACTGAGTCAATCATCATGGGACTTTGGGTTACGGACTCAAAACTGTGCTTATCGCCGAAATAGTATTAATTGGCGACAGTAGGTGGCGTCGTGAATATTGATGGAGTCATGACGGCGAGATAAAGGAAGAAGGCATGGTGTATATACATAAGTGTGGATATAAGAGGGTGTGGATAGTGGGTTAGGAAAGATAGGGAGGGTGCACTTTATTTGAATTGCTTTTTTTGATGCATGAATGTTAGTCAATACAACTGATGGTGAGTGGGAGCGGGAGATTTCGTGAGTTGTGATTCCGTGTAAAACAAACTTCCGCGATCGGTGGATCTAACGCCATCTCAGTGGCACCTCCTCTACTTTGCCTTCCTCCATTTTAGGAATGGTCCAGAATCAAGCATCGCTGCATCACCACCTATTTCGGGAAGGCAAAAATGTGCCTGTTTATTTACAGAGAACTCGACCATGCGCAAGCACTATTGCTTGCAGTGGCAATCCGCTGGCTTCGCATAGATATGACGCTCTCTGAATCTTCGCTGCTGACATTCATTCACCCGTAACTGGATTATAATTTCAAGGGGAAGTATGAAGGTCAAAGCCAGGGCTGGCTAATGGTCCGTCAAGGCGTCGCGTTCAGCAGAATTTCTGGAATCCTAATACTTTGCTAGTACTCCAATTTGAACAAGCCTGAATGTAAATGCCTCCCCTTGTGGCCAGGTAGCGAAGCCGAGTCGTTATCGTACTAACGAAACTATGCCACACACGTTCCCTAATCCTAACAACTTCTGAGTGAAAATTCGCCTGAGGATTTGCCCTCAACCAGGGTATCACGGAGATCTTGGGTTCCAATACTCGACAGGATTCTCCAGTATCGCCGAAGTATACAATAAAAATTGGGAATAGTGAGAGCAACGAGACGAGTATCGGGAAAACGTTAGAAGAGTATGACTGTCGTAATTCCCTAGAGCTAGGCTCCTGGAACTTGGAAGATCGGGTTTCGACTACCTTCAGAGTGTGCTCGCATCTTATCGAGTTCCTTCACCGTTTAATTCTCTTATCATGGTTAGCGCAGGATCGGGTCTCAAAGCCAGATTTAAGTGACTATTGTGGGACTCGTTACACAGGGCACCAAATTTGGGGTGGTGAGGGGCTGGTTTTCACTGGTGTCCTGGATTCTGGCGCAAAAATGACTTACGGTAGGCGACATGGTCGCAAGAAGCACCGGAGAGTTCCGAGGCAATAGCTACCTCGCGAAGGTGGTCGGCGAACTTTTGAAGCTTAACGGACAATGGGGTATTTTTTATGTAAGGGCAGGGAGCCTCAGCATCTCCGCCATGTCCGGAGGCATTTGAGGCGCATGGTACCAGCCACTAAGCGCTATTTTGGGACAGTGGCCGTGCAGTGGCCAAATGGGCGGAAGATTTTTCGAGAGTCAGCCTCACCAAAAATGTCTCACTGCTGCAACTTTAGACTCTCGAAATTCTCAGAAATATGACAAAGACGACATTTCTTGCAAATATACCGCTCAAAGATGTTTTCCTTAGCGTCTAGCCATGCCAACTTGATTCTTAAAGATCAAGTTATAATTAGATTAGATTAGGACCCTGAATTTCATTTTTGGGATGGCCAAGTCAGATGCTCACAATTAATAACTTGCCCAGTTTTTATCGGCTCGCTTATCCCTCTAAAATTTTTGTTCCTACTGTGAAAAGGAAGCGTTTGGCCAGAAGGATAAGAAAAATACCTTTTTTTTTGGCAAGTATTTCAGCTGTACAGAAGTAGCAGCTATATATAGGTGGCCGGCACCGTAGAACTGGAGACAGGTGATGTCAAAAAGCTTGGAATTTGAATCGGAAAGGAAAGGAAATGAGAAAAATAGGTCACTGGATATGCGGTAATTCAGAAGTTAGAAACGCGAACGATTGGCCCGTATCCAAGCACATGCGCTTCGAATTTTTATGTAGTAATCCATATAACTATCCAAACATTCGCTTTCCCTTCTGTGCAGGGTACGTTGGGTGGTGAATTCGACCCAAGACATTGTGCGATTGACCCCGGAGGACATTCCACTGTAGTTTACAAACGGGAAGCAAGAACTTGAGGGGAAAGGGCGGGAAATCAAAGTAAACAACAATGGTATTACCTCTAGCAGGAATAGAAAAGAAATCGAAATGAATTTCTCAACGAAGACAGTGTGATTCTTTCGGAGGGCCATTACAGTAGGTGATTTTGAACATCGAAGAACAATGGAAAAGGCGCAGGGAATGAAGTAAAAGGGATGCACCAACAGAAAGCATGTGATGGTTGAGTAAGGTAGGATGTGAGGAGCGTCGTCACTGAGTGCGAAATGCATCAAGCAATCAGAGAGAACTCCAGATGAAAGAGCAAACGAATCACGTGCATTCTTCCTCACGAAGAGAATTGCGACAGGAGCCAGGTCCCAAGTAATATGCACGACTCGGAGAGGCGTGTGATAACGCTTGACCCAGGAACTGATATCCTATCTCATCCAACTATCCAGAGTCCAACAAGGTCGATTGGTTGCTTGAAGGTAACTTCGCCTCCGCTGCCGGAACATCATCCAGGGGGGCAGATTGAATGGATGGGGGAAAAGCGAAAGGGAACGAATACTGCCTGGCGAGTGTCAAAAGGACGCTGGGAAAAAAAAAGCTGAACAGGACGGCAAGACTTCATGCAGCCTAATGATCGACTACATGAGAATGTTGTTCGTCCGATTCAATGATTCCCATGCCCCTGCAGCGACACATTCGTCTCTGACTAAACCAATCGCGCATTGAAAAGAAATAAAGTGAGCTAAGAACGCACCTAGGACTGGGACCTGAGGCATGGGCCCTGAAGGGTCAACATACATGTCAACGATTGGGAACTCCTCGCAAGGGTTCTAGGTGTATACGTTCGAGATCGACACAGAAATAAATACCAAGAAAAGATGGAGACTCACCAAAACCAAGCCATGCAAAATTCGCCTCGCTACAACCACGTATTCACGTTTTGAACTGACGTGAGATGGAAGATCTGCAAAGAGTCAGCGGCGAATCACCATTTCACTACATGGTCCACACCGTCGAATCCAAACCGGTCGGCATCATCATGGATGGAGGATGGATGATATTAACAACGTGGGTTGATCCATTATCCCACCAATGATTGACGCCGCGGAATACTGCAAGCGCAGGGTCCTGTCGTCCCCATGTTCGTAAATGATGTGGACGGTGCGTGTTGTAGCTGTTGTTCTGATTGAGAACTCGATGCTCCGGCAGCGGTCGGGCTGCTGGGAGCTTCTCCCCTTCCAATTTTCTTCGTGTTTGGTCTCCCTCTTCTTGCAGCTGCGGCCGCGCCTTCCAATCCAGATATCCCTGAACCAGGCCTCCGAGCGAGGTGGGCATGGATAACGGGGCTCCGTAATGCAGCCCCCTTGGACGTTTCCAAATCGTGACCGTGTGTAGAGACAGAGATGCCTCGAGAAGCCATGCTATTCCAGTAGCATGTGGATTTGTGACCAGGTCCACCAGGGGGGTATTGGATGGGACGACTGTCAGCGGTCCGCCTACATGGGCTTATAGACTCGTTCTTTGAATTAAATTAAGTTCCTCCGTCAGCTCTGCGAGGATTTCTAGTTACACTCACAAAGGTAGCAGACGGTTCCCATTGAAGACAACATGATAATATGCTGAGAGGAGGTGACCACCCTCCGTAGCTTCAACTAAGCGGCGTACGAAGCAAGAGAAAGAGAGGAACTGAGAAGGAGAAAGAAAGGCATAGAACATGTGCCCTGATTGCCAATTTGGGCGTGATCGCGTGATCACGGACACGTAAGCCATTTTCTCACAGTTGGTCGAGTCATTTCTTTTTGATTCTTCCCACTCTCAACCTCAAACTCCCATTCCCTGTCTGTCTGAATGCCGTACCACATCGAACTTTTTTCGTACGACATAGGTGTGCAGTGGACGCTCGGCCATTGAAAGTATGCCCGACCTTGAACTTTCTCGAGACGCCTGCCTTGGCGGCGTCACTGAAGGTACGTCTCTTGGCTTTGCTTTCCATTCTGTGCATGCCATCCGATCTGGTCTCGTCGTCATTTTTTTAAAAAAATATTTCGAGGTTCCAAGCAAGGGGTTTTCACTAAAAAAAATATGGATATCACGTCGAATTTTTTTTTAAGGGCTCGAGGGAGGGACTAACTGAGTGTGGGAATATACTTTTAAATAAGGATAAATGAAATTATTCAGTCCATGCAAAGCTTTGATTTCATCTCTTTCTCATCTCCTCTGCCGTTTCTTACGACTATCAGACGCCGCATATGATTCGCAAACCCAATTCTGTATCTTGAAGTCAAGACGCACGCACTTCATATGAAACTATCCCATGGATGGTGAGTAATGGCTGTGGACCAAAAAATGACATTGCCATTGACTTGGTTTGCTTCACAATTTCATTCTCCTTCCATTTTTTCTTATTCTTGGTGCATTGCGCACTTCCCCGGTGACGTTTATAATAATTAGGCAAGCCAACCCTCCTAACATTGATTAAGGTATTGCATTGAGGGCAAAGAACATGCTGGTCATCGCAAAGTGTAAGGTTATCAGGGTTCTATTGCAAGGTGGTTAATTGAGGATCAATGCAGTGAATAAATGAATGCCTACCTCGGGTACCTTCTTCATTGAAATTTCTGGTGTTTTCTGGCGGGGAAAGGTTCTAGAAATTATGAACGCAATGACAAAATTCAACATTGGTATATATTTTTATTTCTGTGGCCTGAACAGATGGGCCAACAGATGGGCCAGCGTCACAAGGACATAATTATCTATATGATACTATATCAGGGAGTGGAGAACAATGTGAGAAAGTTCACAATCTGGAAAACATGTTGCCCATTTGAGAATGGGCCTGATGTGAACTTTGTCTGGCCCCAAATCCTTGGCTGTGCAATTTTTTTTTAACGCCCTTTGGGCAGGACTAACTAACCCACGTGATATCTCGGACTCTTTTAATGAAAACCCCTTGGTTCCAAGTCCCTCATGCGCAAGATTTTTCATTGGTGGTTATCGATCCTCGATCATGATGATCGATGTTATTTTCTGGATTACCCAGCTTGGTTAACCTCACGAAGGACGTTGAGGTCTCAAGTGCTATTATTTCCATCGATGATTCTCTGCACTTTGTTGATCGGAGCAATCCACCGCTGTTCGTAGCGCACCTTTTTTTTCTATTCCCGGAACCGTAATTAGGATCCGCCCCTCCTAGCACGTCTCTGTCACCAGCCACTTGCCTCATCCAGAATATGCTGTCGAACGGAGTAAAGGGACTGCTTGGTTCTTGTTTGAAGGCGTTGGGGCGGAACGAGTTACCCCATGGCTTATATTTTTTTTGCCATAACCAAGGCAACTTACCTCGAGATTCTCCTCTCGATTTTCCGCCTGGGAAGCTTTCTAAAAATCACTTTTCACGGAATTTTGCCTTTTTCTCTTCATTTAGAGTGGGCAAGTCGCGAAATTTTTTTTTTTATTTAAAAAAGATTTCCTGGGCGAAGGCTTGGAGGTAGATATCTCCTGATTTTACATTGACACCCACGCACACTATTCCCATTTGCAAGATTCTATTTTGAATCCTTACTTGACTAGTTTCTGAGTCGACATTCATACTAATTCCACCAGATTCTTGGTTCTACCCCCTCCAATCGACTCTGTTCACTCTGTTCGTGATTTTTCTCATTGTGTGCATTCTCCTCCCCATATCGCGCTTCATTTGACCGTCAACCCTATCATACACCTATTCGTTGTCACACTTTACTCGTTTTCATCTACACTCGCCCCCTCTTCCTTCACAGGAGTGGCTACTGACGGAATTTTGTAACAGGTTTGTCTCAGTTGTTGTTACTGCCATCTCCGTCTACTACTTGGGGATTGTCCTTCTCCCGGGAGACGTAGAAAACCTATATTTTCTGGAAGATGTGCTGCCAGTGATGATGAAGGGTTAAATGGGTCCAGTAGCCTGACGCCGAAGTTCCTTGAGGCAGTCCTTCATACTTGGGATTGGTAGCGTACTTGCGCGACCGTCGCTGGTGTGTTTATCCCATGGGTCCATTTCATACGATTCCATTCCTCCTGCAGCGCCGTCCACAAGACGATGAGGACGGGAGAAGAGACTGGATCAATGCGAATGGAAGGAAAGAAGGCTAATGGTCTGTGATCAAACCCCAGGAAGCATTTACATCACGTTTTATCATACCTTGCAGTTCGTCACCACTACCATGCCCTCATTCTCATCTTCATTCTCACCGCAATATCCTGCCTCTCATGTAACATCCATAGTCTGTGACAGGAATTGGTGGTGCGTATTATTGACCATGCCTAGGAGTTGTCCTCGTGCGTACGATCTCTACACTCGCCTCGATCCTGGAGTCTGATTACACTTCTTTCTCTCCCACGAGGATCCTCAAAACCTCAAAGCAACTCCATATGCCTCACCACTTATCTGCGAACGCTAAACATCTTGTTTATAGAATGATATAATCGGCTCCAAGGTAGAGATGTTCGAGATAGTAATAATTAAATGAGGCAGATAACGTCAAATAAGGCATCATTTAGGAATCGGGAAGGAAAGTAGGAAGGGTTTTGTGTTCTATGTCATAGAGCCCAAAGCCCAAACAATAATTGAACATGGAATATCCAGGTGAGGAAGAATGACTTGACGTGCAGTAGTAACTCAGATGAATGGAAATGAATTAGAAATGCGAAAAGTTGACGACAATGCACACATATCCACTCGAGCCTAGGCCTATAGGCTTGCATCGCCCATCCAAACATGTGATTCCCATGGTATTTTATACACAGGGTACTCCTGTGTGTTAAATCAAATATTTTTGGCAATGATAATTGAGGCTGGAGAGCCAAGTTGCAAGCGCAGTGCACACCATCCGAGATGGAGGAAATGTAACAAGGAGCCAACACATCCTGAGGAGAAAAGGGGTACGGGGAGGAATTACTGAGTTTTAGTCAATAGGGGAACGTTTAATAGAGCACAGGGAGGGAAATGGTGAGAGATGGTGGGAGTAGAGGAACAAGAAAGAAAGCAGAAGAATTTCGAAGTAATGCCAAGATGAGTCATTATTACGTCTATTCTTCTTTCCCTTTACCCCTCGCCTCCACTTGCAAAATCCACGGTGTTGGCTAGATTGAGTGATTCCCAGTTGATAATGAATCTGTCAATAATGGATATATCGTCTACTCTTTCTTTCTCTTATCTTTGCACCCTGAGCCCAAGCCTCATTGCGCTTTCAGCATTTGGGCCCAGAAAACCACATTTAACAAAATATGAATACACTCCAATAGAGCACCCATGGTAGCATTAGCTAAGATAATAATAAACCACCTCTTAAAATCCAGCCTGAGTGTCTGGATCTGCTGGATCAATATCTGAATCCTCAATACCTCTGCATGTGGCCAGATTACCCAATGAACCTCAGCGGTGCCAGGAATCACCAGGATGCCCTACAAACCGACTGGTGTTGATATGATAAAAATTTAGCTGACAGAGGTGGTAAAAGGATTGCGGTGATGGGATGGAAACACAAACATGTGGCAGATGAAGACCAAGGCGACTAGATATCCACCCGTGACGAGATCATCCATAATTGGAGACTTGTAGTACAGACCTGGCAGTCCATGTTGGACTGGGTTCTCTCGGACCTCTGTGCTAACCCCACAGGACAGGGGAGTAATGAACCCCTGGGGCGGAATCTACCACTAAGACTGATAGCTTAATGGTAGAGCATCGGTTATGATAGCTGATGACGTCGGTTCGAGTCCGGCTCAGTCTATATATTTCCATGTCATTCCAATAGTCCACTCAGAGAGCACTATTCCAGTGCGTACTGTTGACCCACACTAGATGCATATCATGCAAGCAGCGGAGAACGAAGATGGGTATATGCGAAAAAGTAGTTGATGGAGTATTGTAAATTAATAACAACAACAGACACAGCACACACAAAGATATAACGAGCACATACGGACCCTCGAGCGCTTTTATAACAGCGGAGGGAGGACATCCAAACTGGCATTCGGATTCCAACACCCTGCATGTTCAGCAGAGGGGCCCGAATGGAATGGGAGCCCTTGGGCAGGTATGCGAAATCGGATTTGCGAAACAGAGTAAGCAGATGGGTCAATAATATGTCCCCAACGATTCGGAAAATAGAAATGGTACTTAGAGAAAAAGCCCCTGCACGAAAATATGGCGCTCCGGGTCCATGGTACCCGTCGCATTGCATTTGATTGATAATGGTTGGGCCAATGTTAACACCAACCCCACTCCCCGATGCCTGTCAGCCCTTTCGCTATAACTTCCAATCCACAGAACGAAAATTGAGTCGCTGGCTGGGCAGTTACTTCTTGATGCAAGTTCCTGATATCCCGTCGCATCGAGGCCTCATCTACTGAGCTCTCAGGTTTCGAAAATGAACCCCCTCTAAACCACTGATCAAACTAAGATCGTGGATTGAAGGTGGTTCAGCGACTTTGTATGGGTTCAGTATGATGAGGCTCTAATCTCAAGGGTACCAATTCCTGAGCGTTCGCGATCGACACGCTACATGGGAGGAGTTGGAGCTTAGAGGTGGAACAACATGCGTATTGCGCTGTAAAACGTAAGAAAGAACGGAAAGGGTAGAAAACAGGTCAGATATCCCATCGATTGGAGGCCCCATCTGCTATGTCTGTCTTCTCTGCAAGAAGCAACCCCTAATGTGAGACCGAACCAAGATCACAGATTGAGAGTGGTCATTGTTCATATGACCAAGAAGATGAGGCTCTCATTTCTTGAGCGTTCACCATCAACACGCTTACACGGGAGGCATTGCAACTGAGATGACAGGAAAGGAAACTCAGAATGTTAAATTTGGCCTGGGTATGGGGCTGAAAAATGCGGAGCACAAAAGAATGAGTCAACAACATTGGACGTTTCAATGAATGTGGCAACACTGGGTCTTGTTGGGGCAATGGATCAACTCTTGTGAAAGGCATATAGGGCCGCATAATAGGTATAAAAAAAGACCGGCACAGATAGATGAGGACACTCTTGGGACACTCACCTGGGAGATGGGCAGCAGAGAGAGAGAAACGGAAACGAAACCAAGATAGCACAAGGAGGATGATTTTCAGAAGTTCAGATTTGGACCAAGTGCGATGGGGTTTTCTTTGCTGAGGAGTCAAAAATGATACAGGCTGATAGAGGAGCTTAGGAAAATTTCACTATTTGTGCGTGTTGGGGTTGTGGCTCACTGGCGTTATCTTATCGCCGTTCCTTGCAACTCCCGACTGCCATCTAAGATGGTGGGTCGACAGAGCTCGAGAACAAAACAAAGATTCCAATCTGATGCCTTGCCAAACCACACATGCCTCGGTATCGAATCGCTAACTTACTCAACCAAAAATGATTCTGTAGTGACCTATTCAATGGGCTCCAAAAGCTGATAGATATCGGAGATGGCATACAAATGGAGATACTGTCCAATTGAGCTTGGAGAGCTGATGTTGCATGCCTAGTTTACAAACGGGTGTTCGGGAATGAAATAAATTCCCCAAACTTTGAAGTCGACAACAAATACCTCCCCCTCAGTCCACATAGACATCATGATTCTAGAGTACCGTACTGCACTCCAAATGTCGATAAATGTCAGTCATGGCACACAAGCAAGGCGTTTAATGTCAAATAAGGTTTGGAAACAATGTTCATGCAAGAACAAAGGAGTAGATCAATCAATAAGCCTGGACCACAATTCAGATAGAGGAGAAGCAATTATAAAAGCGAATAGTTGAAAACAACGCGCCCGCATTCAGAATCAACCGCAATGTTTCTACAGCGATAAAATCCGAGTAACCATCACTTCCCCAGGGTGATTTGCTATGGAGGTTTAATCAGATAGTAAATAGAACCCGATATATTCCACGAGTGAGTCTGGAGAGATGATGTTGCATGTGTAGTGTATAGTTCAACACGAATGGGAAGAGAGGGACAAGAGAGGGAATGAGAGAATTGGACAGAAAAACATATTGAGATGGCTCACTGAATAATTGGCAGGATGGAGGGTATGTAGGCTACAGAATCATTGAGAGGAAGATGGTGGGAGTGGAAGAAGAAGAAGAAAAGCAGAAAGAGTTTCCAAGGAATGCTGAAATGGCATCATTGCTTCTGTGGTGAATTGTCCTGGATCTGCAATTTATCTCAAGTTTCAAACATTTGTGAAATAGGGGCACAATATTTGACCCATTTTTTGAATTGAAAACAAGGCAGCGGAGGGAAAGCGGCAGACAATACACAGCCTGTCTCAGCGAGTACGCACGCCACAACACCGCTCTCGAGGAGCAGAGTTGACCCTCTCCTAGCCCTCTCCATAAGGGTTTGAATGTAGGGTGTGTTGACAGGAGCGCGGAGACAAGACACGACAGGTGAAGATGATGGATTGAGATCGAGGAACATGGCGAGAAGCTATGGAATAGGTAGATATGGGCCATGGGAACAAGTCTCGATGTAGACGATGGAAGGGCAGGACTACAAGTCCAACACACCCCCACAACTGAGGGAGTCTGCAGTGGAAAAGAATGTATGAAATGAGTCATAAAGACATCAACCGCATAAAATGTGCGCAAGGAGGTAGCAGAAACAAAAAGGTGTCCACATGCATAATGAAAAGATGGCGATGAAGTGAGAAAATGGTGAATGATTTGTGAAGAACACCCCCATACAATAGGAAAATTTGGGGCAGTGGTGGAAGATTATCATGGTGTTTTTAGGCGAGAAGGGATAGGACGAGGTCCAAAATGTCATTGAACCAATAAAGTGTTGAGAAAAGGACTGAAAGAAATAGAAGACGAAATTGGTGGATGGAGAGGAAGTGAGCGAGATATAAGGGTGTCACGAGAATGCGAAGGAAAAGGCAAAAGCCTTGGTTGAACTAAACCTAGAGGAGAAGAATGGGTCCGACAACGAGGATAGTCGTTGCACCCCCATTTGCAGAAATGTTCACACCCACGAGACCGGCACCCCCATTCCGAGTGGAGCCTGCATCCTCAGGAGCGTCACCTTTCTGCATTGCATGTTCGGCTGTTCAAAAATCTGCTGGGGTAGGTGAAGCTGAACATGAAAGTGATGAAAGATGTGGTGGCCTGGGTGTCTGAAAGATTTCAGATAAAGGGGTGTCTGATAAAGCAAGACAATAAAGGGAAGTTGGAGAAATAAAAGGCCGGGGCAGCAAATTTGGAATGAAAGAAGAGGGTAGAGGTGATGCTGAAGATGTTTTGGGTGTGGGAAAATATTAGAAGACGGAAGGTTCAAAGAGGTTAAGGGAAAAGGTGGGTCGTGAATATGGAGGGAGAGAGAAAAACCCGAAAGATAGAATGGTGACAAAGGATCATTGGAAACAAAAGGTAGTCTAGTTTCGGAATGAAGAGAAGTCCGGGCTTTGGAGACAGTAATAAAGGGAGAATGCGAAGGAGAAGGTTCTGTTCGAGCAGCGAGGGAAAGACCAGCAAAAGGGGTATTCAAGTTCATGAGCGCGTGCAGAGAAAAAACTTCCTGAGCCGGCGCTTTGGACGTGGTTGACAGCGGCTGGGAAGCAATGGATCCCTGGAGTGGAACCTCGAATTTGAGGACAAAATATCCATCGACTTTCGTCAACGGAATATATTTTGGTAACTTCGGTTCGGCAAGACGGTGTTTGTTGGGGAATAGGATCCTAGGAGTTCGAGACGCGATCATGACTTGGTGTCCAGTTGACGTTATGGTGGCTCAAGATAGAAAATGATGTGGTGAGGATGGAACATGCCAACAATTTCGCATACGGAATAAAATGAATTGGCCGGCTGCGAAAACACGAATATGTGCATTGCCGATACCTTCAATAATAATGTTGTGGCCGAAAGCGGTGTGATGAACTTTGCATCTGGGCATGTACAATGTGAATAACGAGCAGTCGTTAATGATGTGTGATGGGAGTGTTGTGTCAATGACCACATATAATTGAGCTGGGCGGGACGCTGCCGGTGGCTTCACTTTGGGAATCGAGTGGGCTTTGCGACCAGATGAAGGCACAGAAGACTTCGGTTTTGCGGATTTCGAAGGCATGCTGAAGAGGAAAAGTGAATATATGCGTCTAAAATACGACAGGGAGTCGCAGGTGTTGCAAGAGAGAAGGTGGACACTGGAGGACAGACTGCAAAGATGCAGGTTTTCGAGAATCGTCTGGATGCGAAGCCAGATGCCGGGACCCAGAGAAAAGCTCTGCGATGGAGCCGGCTGGAGATGCGGGCAAATCGCAGGTGTGCGACGAAGATACAGTAAAATTGACTGCAATGACGAACAGAGAGCGGAAAGTTGTAAATTTGGAGGACCGTTTGAGGTAGAGAAGAAAGATGCAGGAAACCAGAGGGGTAGTGATGTTAGTAAATCACTGCAGAGTCGAGAAGAGAATGGATAAAACTGTAAAGAAGTGCAGGGGATGGCCAGATGTTGATTGACTGTCGGGTTCCTGTTGACCGGACACCTACAGGCTATCGGGTTCCTGGCTTCTTGAGATTTGAGATATCGTTGAGACAAGAAGATTCGACAGTGCACTCGGAAACCGATGGGCCAAGGTCGACGTCAGATGAAGGCACAGTATGACAGCCTCAAAGTCAGATGGTAATAAGATAAGATAAAGTTCAAGCTGGTTCTGAAGGAAGGCGGTTGCAAAAGCAACGGCGGTTGGCGTGAAAAATTGTCTATGGCGTTGCGGCGGGGCCCATAACCTGTTGACAGGAGTGCGGAGACGACACGACGGGTGAAGATGATGGATTGAGATTGAGGAACACGGCGAGAAGCTACGGAATAGGTAGATACGAGCCGTGGGAACAAGTCTCGATGTAGACGACGGAAGGGCAGGACTACAAGTCCAACAGGGTGCAGGGGAGATGGATGAGTTGCTAGCGAACAGAGGTGAAGGCGTGGAGAGAGAGAAGTCGAACCGGCAGATGGAGGAGATAGCAAGGAGGCAGAGGGGTGGACAGTGGGGAGGCAAATGGGGAGTCAATGGTGACAGGGAGGTGAAAATAGGAAGAGGGCAGCAGGTAAATCGCACACTGCTGTGTACTTGCTTGTATTGTGTGCATGGAACTCCAATGTTTGCTTCTCACGGCTTCCTCCCATGCCTCCACCCGTGAGAGTAGAACTAACAGATCATCAAAGTCCAGCCATCTCGGAAAAAGAAGGTGAGGCGATGGAAAGCATGTAGTTGTTTTGGAGTCTAGATGATGGCCGCATTGGATTGGGGTTTATGGTGACCAGTGGATGTGCAATGAAAATATGATGAGCTCAGACTTTGGCCAGTGCAAGCGAGGAGTGCTAGTGAACATTTGAGCGGCGAACATCCAGAATGGTGAAAATGTGTGACCTGGAGATTCTACTAGTAAATACCAAGTGTCTGTCCTTTATGAGCATCAGCAAACCAGATGAGGGATCCAGTCCCGTGAATATGATGAAAATGGACACAAATTTTTGTGTCCACAGTGGCAAACTAAAAAATGTGGCGATAGAGAATGAAGTGCATTTCTGCAGATTGAGATGTTGTGAATGATCTGATCCCCACAGCAGCTGTGAAGATGGATGTAAGCGACGGGCATCATAGTCATGAAATATGTATTATACGATGGTACAAACAGCGCAAGTATTTTTCATCCCAAGACTCCTGTCATTTGTGATGAACGCGCTGGGTTTCCAGAAACAGTCTTCGCTGACTACCTCTCGGACAAAGGGTGAGGTCCTCAAACAACACTGTCAATATAAAACAAGCAATAAATTATCGAGACAACCACTCGCCACTTGTCTTTTTCTACCTAATTCCCCTTCACTGGCATGTATGGAAGCTTCAGGGACTACAAAAGCTGTCTGTACGTTCAGCACTTGCAGCGGTGTAGACTCATCAGGAAAAGGCCACCTAGCTCTGGCTGTCTTTAGATGCTTTAGCTGTCCTAGAGCATCCTGAGACATCCCAAGACATCCTAGTATGTCCTAGGATGTCCTAGGACAGCTAAAGCATCTAAAGACAGCCAGAGCTAGGTGGCCTTTTCCTGATGCTGTCGTTCTGGTCTCACCCTTTATTCGCGCATGCCAGGTAAATTGCTATGGTATTGTAGTCAGTTTTTTCTGTTCGCGAGTACCATCCAAAAATTGTATTAAGTGCTTACTGGTTTATCCTAGGCCAACCATGTGCAGTGTCGCCATACCAATAATATGCCCAACAACATTTCAGATGCTTTGTGCGTCGCCAAACGCATCGGAAATGTGAACACGGATTGGAAGCAGATTTGTCTCAAACTGACCTCTGCACCTCAAAAAACCTGAGATTGTTTTCAAACCTTGGTGGTGTCAGCTAGGTGTCGGCCCATATTTTGTCCAGGGCTGAGATTTTCTGCTATCTGAGGATGAAAAATCCATATGGGTTTTGATTAATCCATGGACCATCCAAGTGCTCAGATTAGATTAATCTAA
>Ga0307513_10004534_pt1 | contig 18523 bp, 14 predicted proteins | sample 15_EM_MG_FD_202174 | JGI IMG/M metagenome (GOLD analysis project Ga0307513, IMG submission 202174) | Populus trichocarpa ectomycorrhiza microbial communities from riparian zone in the Pacific Northwest, United States - 15_EM | ecosystem: Host-associated > Plants > Roots > Unclassified | place...
GGCTAACCCGCCAACCCCCTCTGCGGGTACGGGTATGGCGAGGGTTAGACAAACCCAACCCGTACCCGTACCCCAGGCCAACCCGCGGCACTTACCCGCGGGTTTCTCATACCCGTGACAATCCCTAGGACCAACGAAGGGCATTTCTACATCATGCTCCCCAACAATCTTTGATTGATCAATCAAATAAGCAAGCGTCGATGTGTTCTCTTCGCATCTGAAAAACAGGAGTAAAAGTTGTGCATCATAGGGAGGAAGGAGAGTGCGTTGTCAAACTCACAATTTTGATATCGACTGCTCAAAGTCTGTTAAACCCTTTTGAAGCACCCTGAATATGCTTGCGAACTCCCCTGACCGATCACGAAGGAGACGTCCATGAGCCATGAGCAGTGTATTGACCCATATGAGATCGAATTCGAGATGGGGGCTTTGGTCGAGGTGTTCTCCAACGAAGCGGAGAAGCAGGGGAATATATACGACAGGAAGTTGCCGCGCAATAAGACGAATATCACCCCTGGGAATGGTCTCGTATACCCTTTGTATAAGAGGCTTTTCGTTCAATCAGAACGCCATCACCAGGGCCTTGAGGTATTCCTGCTCGGCAAGGACTTGGAGCACAGCTTGGGGTGTGAGATCGATGGAAAGTTCGAATGGGTCGAAAGTCACTGTCTCGTCCAAGGAATAAATAAGGAGGCCCTCAGTCGAGGCTGCGGCCCAAGCCCGACCCGTCGGCGAGAATCGAACACATTTCGTACGGGCCTCTTGTCGAAAGCGTCGAATGGACATATCTCCAGCACCTCGACTAGCTCCAGGAAGACTCGTGTCCAACCTATCCTCCAGGTCACTTCCATCTCGATCATTGATGAGGTCCACATTGATTCCAGCGTCGTTAATCCGTCTGCTATCCAAAAACTCCTCAGTCCCATCGAGCGAAAGGTTCTCTGAGATCTGGAACTTTTTGACCATGACGCCTTCGCCCTCTCTCACATCGTACAGCACCACATATTTGTTGTTTCCACCCGCAAGCAGGCATGCACCGTCGGCCGTATGCGTCATCCTGTTGTATGATTTTCCCGAAGCGTTATTCGCAGCTGAAACACGATCGTCGAGCTTTCGTCCGCCGGAAACGTCCTTCCTCCCATCAATCACGTTCGTCTGCTTGCTCTCCTGGATGTCGAAGAACGTGATCTGGCCATCCAGAGTCGAGACCGCGACCTCCTTGCCATCCGGGCGGAATGCGAGGGCAAGCACATCGGAATTCAATGAGTTCTACGGCCCCAGAACGGCCAAATATATTCCATACCCGCATCGTTTTGTCCCACGAACCGCTCGCGAGCTGGTTGGCACCGGAAGGTGAAAACGCAAGGGAACTCACAGTGTGACCAGCCATCACATCTAGAAGCTTTCTTGTGTGTACTGACCACAGGAACACTTCGATCCTGCTGCAACGACTTCGCCGGACGGGTCAACGGCAAGGCATGAGAATTGGATGGGGGAAAGCGAGGTAAACGTGTGGAAGTTGCCATATCGGATAAGGTCATAGGCACGGACTGTACCATCCAGCGAGGCGGAGAAGAGGATGGTGCCTTGCTTCGCAAATGCAACGGAAGAGATCGGTGCGCTGTGGTCTGTGAACGTGACGAAGCAGAATCCGGAATAGGTGGACCAGACTTTGACCTTGCCGTCATCACCGCCCGTTGCTATGGTCTGGCCATCAGGTGCGTATGCGAGAGTGTTCATGTTGAAATAATGTCCTTGCTGCTTGAGAACGTACGATTCTGACTGCCATTCCCAAACGAGTAATTGGCCCAGCTTTCGGGCACCAAAGGCAAGCCACTCTCCTGAAGGGCTGACGGCAACGGAAGAGATCTTTTCTTGCGAAATGCTAAGGGTATGGATATTCGAGAAGTTTGGCATCTCCCATAATCCGAAGATGCCGGTGGAGAAACCGACAACGAGAAGGTTGGAGGCTGCATGGAAGGTGGAGCAGACGACCTTAGTCCCAGCCTGATTGAAGTAATGTCGTTTGTATACACCCCATCTCGTGTTTAGTGTTTGAAAGTCCGGTTAGGTCCGGTTATTGGGTCCCCGGTGGCTCTAACCGAGACCGAGACCGGTTAGTGTTTCCTCGGAAACCGAATTTAACCGGACCGAACCGATGCTGACCGGTTACAGACGGTTACTAGCGGTTATTGTCGGTTATGTAACCGGTTGTAACCGGTCATGGTTACTCGCGGTTATAACCAGTTCGTAACCAGTTATAACCAGTTACGCGCACTTGAAAATATTCAAATAGTATCATATTATTATTACTATACACTTAATCTCATATAAAGATTGGGCACTGCATACGAAAAGAGTCAGGCCATGGGGAAATGGGTAGTGAAACAGCAGCGGGTGGTATACACACTGCATTGCTGTTGTTTTGGGCCACAATTGATGGGAAGAGAAGACGCGAGAGGTGGTATGTGGGGCAAAACACCACCTTGCGTCAATATTTGGGAGACCGAGGGGTGCCAGAAGTGCTGCGGAGTTGAGGTGGAGTGTTGGTAGCACAGGGCATAAATGCCCACATCCCTCTATGACTGGAGGGGATGACGGAACACCTCGTTCGAGGTGAAACCTGAATCAATCGACGAGGTACGACCTGACCCTAAAGGTAGGGCTTGTAAGCTTTTGAACGCACCGTCAAGCATCGAAAATGACCTGAGAACAGCCAAGAACGAACCTGTTCAAGGAACCTTTCCTCCTAGTTCTCAATCCCACCCCTTCCCATGGTTCTAGCGAAACGAAAACAAAACCCATCGACGAGATAAGACCCAATCCTGAAAGCGGTGATGTTTAGCTTCTGAACGAACCTAAAAACGCCAAGAATGAGCAAAAAACGGATGAGAACGAACCTCATCAATTCCGGGCCATTTGAACACTTGTCCTCCAATATGCCATGGTGCAGGAGGTGGGGAAAGGTGCAGAGAGTGGTCAATCTGCTTTGGCTTGGCCCTATGTGGGCATTCACCATGTGCTTGATAGTTGTTGTGGCAATGGAGACGAGAGGATGGGTGGTAGAGTTGATGATGTGGCAACTCACAACTGGTGAGGGTCACATAGTGACCGGGTTGAATTATACGTCACATATCTTTAGTTTAGTTATAACTTGCCGAGTTTTGAGCCAAAAATTATGATCTTGGGGTCGTTAGAAAGCTGAAAATAAGGGGAGTATGTGTATATAATATGAGAATAGAAAGACCGGTTAGGACCGGTCAGGACCGGTTATTGTCGGTTATTCACAATTCTAAAATTGGAACTAACCGAAGACCGGACCGCGGTTACGGTTAGTCTCGGTTAGTATATTTTGCGGTTACTACCGGTTAGGGTCCGGTCTGGTCTCGGTTATTTTCCAGTTAACTAACCTAACTTCCAAACACTACTCGTGTTTGCTATCCGATTGATGACATCTCGTACAATTCCATTCGAAGTCGATGCGACTGGTTCTTGGTCCGAATTTTCATCATCCGGAGTTTCTTTCTCTTTCCAGGTGAAGACGGCCCCATCTTTGCCAACGGTATAAATCTGAAGATCGCCATTAGAAATAGGGTTAGAATGAAAATGTACGAAACTCACTGTGTTCCCATCTGCAGAATGCAGAGAAATAAGCACTCAAAACAGCGTCTCGGTGTCCTGCAAAAGTTTTCGGTCGGAATCCTTCAACTAGGTCCAGGGTAAAGAGACGAGTCGTCATGTCCCTCGTCGACGTGGTGATGAAACATCTGGGTATCTACAAGTTTCGTCATCATATACTTGAATGCACAAACAGAAAAAACATACATTGAATCCGGCCACCATTGTATGCTCAACGCATCGTCGTGATGTCTGGTATATGTTCGATCCAGTGTAAATGGTGCAAATTAGCGGAGAAGGTGGTTCTGCGCCCTCAAAACCTGAATGTGAGAACCGTGTGTCACGGCAATGTGCTTTTGAAAAAATGTGGATCAGTCGAAGCAGAAGAAAATACATAGCATCACGCACGATCCGTTCGCGGAGAATTGTATATCCTTCACTGCTTTGTGGAAGTTGAAGTGATGAAGTATGACCCCTCTACGAGCGTTTACTAATAGTGCACGTCCATCTGCATTGTCAGAACGTTTCGCAAATAGACAAAAAGAGATCTCACCTGCATCAACAAAAATAAGCACATTTCCATCCGGGCTCAGCACAATTGTGGCAATATTCTTCCGATTTTCGAAAGGAAACCTGAACAACTTGTTACTGAGAGAAATAGAAAGAAAGTGATCAACGAGAGACAAACGAAAACGAACCACGGAAGGCGGACAGACTTGACAAGATCGAAAACAGAAACTAGATTCCCTACTGCACTGTACAGTGAATTACGATCACGGGTGAATAGGGCATTCCCGTCTATAAACGGTGCCACAGATGTTGGAAACCGCTGTTAAGATCAGAAGCGTAGTCTCAGAATGCAAACATTTTTCTTACCTTGTAGTTCGCCTTGGCCCATGTTTGAGTGATCATGCTTGGAATGGCTGTGTGAACAAATAAGCTAAATCAATCAATGGTTTACTTTCCCCCGGGTCTCCTCACTCAATATACTTATTCGAGTACTTACCCGCCAGCCCTGGTTACTTCGTCTGAAATTACACCTAACCCCAAACTTCGCCTCTCCTATATGAACATATTCGCAGAAAATTGGATCGCCTAACCTATCCGAACTTAAAAGGTGTCTTCCAAAACACTGGCACTGGAACCAATTTTCGCCATGACTTGGGTTCATACGCTGCGTTTCGGTTTGAAATTTGTGTTTTTATGGCTGTCAGTACGGACAATAAGTGGATGGTAATCGAATACATCTGCGGCAGCCCATGGATGAATTGTTTTCTTTCAAGTTGAGCTTTGGGCGTCTCCAGGTGGTAATGGAAAAATACTGAATTCCTCATGCCCTCTAGAATGTCGACTGTCTTATCTCCATGAGAACACCGCGTGGACTGAAACCCAAACATTCATGGAGACAACGCATAATGACTTTGCTCCAAGTCTTCAAAACGTAGTCTGTGGAAATGGATGCTCTCATCGCCCCCTTTCGCCAACTTGCACTGAAGACCTGAATATGGCCATTGCAGGGTAGGCAGCTAATTTGTAAATCTGCGCTCTAATAATTGACTCTCTCCCTCCAGTCTACGTGACAAAGATATTAAGAAATTTACGACGTTCCACTAGCAAGAACACGCCCTCGAGCTGGCCAAGTCCTTCCGAAAGAAGAATCCCAATGGTCGCAGTATTTGGCAACTACACCGCACACTTATCCCGACGCAGGTGCTATCCATCTGAGCGACGGAAGGTTCCCTATCTGATGCGGAGCCTCTGTTTGGGAACAGGTTGATGGTGCATGTGCTTGTCAAATTCGACATGGAGCAGGTATGATTCTTTTTTATTTATTTCTACTTTCACTTCGTGGTCAACTAACTATGCACGCCTCCTAGAGCTTAGAGATATACGACGCGTGCGGTAATGCTTTGCACACTCCCACTGAACTGCCATATTCGGTGAACAGTGATAAAAGCACGGAAACCTGGCGCATCCCAGGTGCGCGAAAGCGAGTGACGGAGTACTTAACTCTTGAGAAGAGGATGTGGATTCCTGGGGTTTGGCAGGTCAGGGAACAAGTGTGGTCCGTATTCAAAGCCTGTGAGTCGCAATTTTGTTTGACATCCATTTTCAATTACACCTTGATTGACATATTGAAATCAGAATTTCTATTAGTATTATCGTGCGAGAGAGCTCAAATTTACTACCCCAATCTTGGCTCATTGCCTACCTCTGCCAGTGCCGATCCACACCATTACGATATCTGTAAGGGAACCTGGTCATGTCGATGCGAATTCTGAGAAAACTCCGCTTTCCGCTCTTTTACCCAATGTGTCACTGACCCGATTCGGGATTGTGCCGTTGTTCGTATATCCTGTCAACAATCTGGTTCTCGCAATAGAGGTTCAGATTACAGAAAGAGTGACCTCACAGTGGCATAAAGATACTGGCGATCGTCCTGACTACATTTTTCCGAGTTCAACCCAGTTCCATGTATTATCAGTATGTAATTCACAGCACGTACGAAGAAAAGGTGGCGTGCTGCACAAGAGACACCGGAGAATCGGTGTCAAAGTTGGGATGAAGTGTTAGGGGCAGGAGCTTACTTCATTCAGATTGTGAATCGACGTCCAGCCTTTTTGGCGTCGGCAGCTCGGACTTGCAACACGAAGAGGCGAGAAGTTCGTCCGCTTAGGGAAAGCCCTTGACACGGCGAAGGCGTGGTAAAAACAAACAGGACTATGCTCTTGCTATACTCTCACCGACATGACTGACGGACGATCGCAGATGCCCAAAGAGCCCTCAAAGGGATTTCTCAAGGCCCCCAAAAATTGGTTAAAGAAGATGTTTAGCAGCCGGCCTACTTCTCCTCAGCCTTCCGCCTTTGAACAAGAGAATCGGGGTGGAGAATTATCTTCAGTTCAACACGCTATCATATCGTCGGGGCCTCAATGGATAGACCCCGTCATTGGCACTTCAGTTGCTCCAAGCCCACAAGGTATTTCCCATACGTCGTTGTCCCCTGGATAAAGCGCTCAGCCCAGCATGCAGAGCATCGCACCCCAGCCCAGTTATCAAGATCGCAGCCATCCTCCTCAAGTTTAGGTCTACCTGGATCTGGAGTGGCTCACGGTTCGAGACCTTGAAGGCGTATGGCATCGTTAAATTGATGGGCGTTCATAGGTCAACACAACACCCTGACTCAGGATGGTCCTGCCTCGGTCAGTCCTACTCAACCTCATGGTACGATTACTCGACATTCATCGCGCAATCGGGGTTGCATACTCACTGCCTAAACCACTTCTCAAGGAACCGTCGGTGACCTTTCCGAGACGCAAGCGCATCCAGAAAAATCAACTAGTCGTGCTCTATCGACTGCGAAGGATATCGCTAAAGTCGGATGGAGTTTTACAGAGATGCTTCTCAAGAGGCTGCCGGGTGCCGTGGATACAAATCCAGCCAAGGTAGTTTTCGGTATTGTAAAGATCATCCTCGAGATAAAAGATGTGGGTTGCTATTTGTCACACCATTGTCTGACTAACTATGGATACCAGGAAGTGAAAGGCAATATTGACGCGATCGACCAACAGATCCTATCAACAGTGGATCAACTTCGCACTGTGGAGGAAGAACTGACTGGCTGGCAACCAAATAATGCGGAGGAAAAGCAAGGAATTGAATTATATCAAACATAAGCATGGCATTTCCTCTGGGCTAAAATTGATGAGTAGACGACCGTGTAGGACTCTAATAAAAGAGTGGACGAGCTTAATCGAGCTCAAAAAGCAGTCGCTTATCCGAAAGATTGCGGTACACGAGGAGGATAAAGGGAAGATAGCGGATATTTTCAAGCGCATCAATCGAGCCCGGGAGCAACTTGTTGTGCGTATTTGTTATTATTGTTGTCATTTTTTCTAGTTCACTGCTCATCCCATCCGCTTAGGTTGTGACCAGTCTCAGAGTTCACAAGACTGTACTTGGAGTCCACAAGACTGTGCTTGCAATTCAGGAGGATGTCGCGGTGTGTAATTCCGCTATTTCCAATTCCGTTCCGAGTTCATTCTTTCAACAGAAATTATTGCTGGAACAACTTGAAGTTTCACATGCCGCTGACCATAAGTGCGAACTGGAGGGTGAACAACGACAGTTGCTGCGTCGTGCAGTCTGCACGCCAGGAACCCGCGTCCGTATATTAGGCGATATTGCGAGATGGGCGAATGATACGTCATCGGAAAGCCAGAGTGTCTACTGGCTCTCCGGTCAGGCTGGATCTGGGAAGAGCACCATCGCCTACACCATCACTCGCCGTTTCGAGTTTGCTGACGATGCTGACGACACGATCGTTTTGGGAGGGAATTTTTTCTGCTCACGCCAAATCAAAGAAACAAGATCCGCGACCCGCATCGTTCGAACCATTGTTTATCACCTCGCCCTAAAATCTAAAGCATTTGCAGATGCTTTACATGCTTGTGGAAAATTTGACACCATCCATCACGGCGTTCGTTCTCAACTCGAGGGTCTCCTTATTGAACCTTGGAAGCAGGCTCAATCGGCAGACCCATCAAAGTCACTGCAATTCCTGGTGGTTATCGACGCCCTCAATGAGATAGATGGACGGGATGGATCGGAGTTTCTGCGCGACTTGCTTGACAGCATCAACAAATATCGCTTACAGGGTCTCAAGTTCTTTGCTACTAGTCGACCAGACCCGGATCTCGTCACCCATCTGGAGTCCTTTAAGGACAAGCAGTTATATCGTTTAGGAGAAGTGCCGATTGAAGAAGCCCAGGCCGATATTACAACCTACCTGAATGCTAACCTTGGGTACTCCTTCGGCCGTCCAGAAATGGAGAAAATTGCGACTCAGGCAGCTGGCTTGTTCATCTACGCCGCAACAGTTGTGAAGTACGTGGAAGGGTATGCATCAGTGGAGCACGAGGAGCGCCTGAGTACGCTCTTCGTCTCTGACTCAGAAAATCTGGAGGAGACCTTGCTTGACGGCTTATATCATCAAGTCCTTTTGGATGCTCAACGCCGCTTTAAGAGTCGGCATTACCTCGATATCCTGCACACCTTTCTGTGCAGTGCGGAGCGTACATCAACATCTGTTGTCGCTTAACTTGTACTTCCTCCCAACAAGACCAACCCGACCCTTTCCCACACCGAAATCGCTGATGGTGTTCTCAAGAGCCTTCACGCTGTGCTCTACACCGAGAACGATAAAGTCCTCACATACCACAAATCTTTTACCGACTTCATGTTTGACCAGAATCGGGCAAAGAAATTTTGGTGTGATCAAGCGAAACACCATCAACTCCTCATCAACTCCTGCTTTCGTATCATGGACGACTTGAAATTCAACATCGCAAACATTGAATCATCGTTCTTATTTGATCGTGACAATTCCGCACTTCCGAATGCGGTCAAGCAGAACATCACTCCTGTCTTGAGTTATTCGTGCCAAAACTGGGATTGCCATCTCTCAGCCACTGTATCAACTGATTCAGATACCCTCTGTGATACCCTGGGGAAATTCCTTCAGCTTGGTGTACTTTTTTGGATTGAGGCCATGAACCTCCTGGGTTCGCGCGGCCAGTGTGATCAAATGCTGCGAAGGGCACGCAAGTGGGTTCCAAATGTGAGTGAGATTTTAACTGAATATTTTGTGATCCACTCACCCAAATGCTTAGGAGAACTTGTCATTAAAGAAGGACTTCGCTGAGACTGCATCTTTTGCATTGTATTTCAGTGGGAGTGAGGCGGCATTGTCTACACCACACCTGTACATCTCTGCCCTTGCCACATGGTCATGGGATTTGGAGCCGTGTCGAAGATGGAGGAGGCACTTCCCTAAGATTCCAGTGTTCAGCAATGCGTCACTAGGTGACAGGCCATTAATGACTGTTGGGGTGGGAAGTCCAGTGAAAGCAGCTGCATTTTCCAGCGATAACAGGCTTATTGTCTCTGGCTCGGAAGACAAATTGGTGCAGGTGTGGAATGCTTCGATGGGCGAGGCACTGAAGGTGCTGGAGGGCCACACTGGCTTTGTCACGTCAATCGCATTTTCGAGCGATGACAGCCGTATCGTCTCTGGCTCGAAGGACAAATTGGTGCGGGTGTGGGATGCCTCGACAGGCGAGACGCTGAAGGTGCTGAAGGGCCACACTGACTATGTCAGGTCAGTTGCATTTTTGAGCGATGACAGCCGTATCGTCTCTGGCTCATCAGACAAATTGGTGCAGGTGTGGGATGCCTCGACAGGCAAGACGCTGAAGGTGTTGGAGGGCCACACTGACTATGTCACATCAGTCGCATCTTCGAGCGATGACAGCTGTATCGTCTCAGGCTCGGATGACAAATCGGTGCGGGTGTGGGATGCCTCGACAGGCGAGATGCTGAAGGTGTTGGAGGGCCACACTGAGTATGTCATATCAGTCGCATTTTCGAGCGATGACAGCCGTATCGTCTCTGGCTTGGCAGACAAGTCGGTGTGGGTGTGGGATGCCTCGACAGGCGAGACGCTGAAGGTGCTGGAGGGCCACACTGACTGGGTCAGGTCAGTCGCATTTTCGAGCGATGACAGCCATATCATCTCTGGCTCGGATGACCAATCGTTGCGGGTGTGGGATGCCTCGACAGGCGAGACGCTGAAGGTGCTGGAGGGCCACACTGACTATGTCTGGTCAGTCGCATTTTCGAGTGATGACAGCCATATCGTCTCTGGCTCGGTAGACAAATCCATGTGGGTGTGGGATGCCTTGACAGGCGAGATGTGGAAGGTGTTGGAGGGCCACACTCACTCTGTCACATCAGTCGCATTTTCGAGCAATGACAGCAGTATCGTCTCTGGCTCGGCAGACAAATCGGTGCGGGTGTGGGATGCCTCGACAGGCGAGACGCTGAAGGTGTTGGAGGGCCACACTGAGTATGTCATATCAGTCGCATTTTCGAGTGATGACAGCCGTATCGTCTCTGGCTCGGCAGACAAATCGGTGCAGGTGTGGGATGCCTCGACAGGCGAGATGCTGAATGTGTTGGAGGGCCACACTGAGTATGTCTGGTCAGTCGCATTTTCGAGCGATGACAGCTGTATCATCTCTGGCTCGGAAGACAAATCGGTATGGGTGTGGGATGCCTCGACAGGCGAGACGCTGAAGGTGCTGGAGGGCCACACTGACTATGTCTGGTCAGTCGCATTTTCGAGTGATGACAGCCATATCGTCTCTGGCTCGGTAGACAAATCCGTGCGGGTGTGGGACGCCTTGACAGGCAAGATGTGGAAGGTGTTGGAGGGCCACACTCACTCTGTCACATCAGTCGCATTTTCGAGCAATGACAGCAGTATCGTCTCTGGCTCGGCAGACAAATCGGTGCGGGTGTGGGATGCCTCGACAGGCAAGACGCTGAAGGTGTTGGAGGGCCACACTGAGTATGTCATATCAGTCGCATTTTCGAGTGATGACAGCTGTATCGTCTCTGGCTCGGCAGACAAATCGGTGCAGGTGTGGGATGCCTCGACAGGCGAGATGCTGAAGGTGCTGGAGGGCCACGCTGACTGGGTCAGGTCAGTCGCATTTTCGAGCGATGACAGCAGTATCGTCTCTGGCTCGGATGACCAATCGTTGCGGGTGTGGGATGCCTCGACAGGTGAGACGCTGAAGGTGTGGGAGGGTCACACTGAACCAGATGCATCTTCAGTCACTGGTACATGTGCTGCTGCTGACTCAAATGACAAGTCGATGCCCACACAGTTGACACCCCTCAGGTACATCTGGCAGAAGATTGCAGCCTCATTTGGCCATGGTAGGCACACTGGCTGGCTGCTCTGCCCACAAGGAGAACATTACCTTATGTTTGTACCACTTACCGCAGGGCTGCCTGACTCTTCCAATATTCTTACCTTACCACAATCCTATGCCGCATCTGTTGATTTTACATCCTCTGCCCTTGGTTCGGAATGGTGCAACTGTTTTTCCTCGTAGGCTAATTGTTCAAGTTCATCTCAATCTCTTTCCCAATTTTATACCATCACTTAGTACAAATATTGTTGAAATCAGATCAGCAAGATAAGATAAAGAGATAAGATTTCCGGTTGTCCCTGAGCTCTTCAGAGGACAAACGGATGGGCAGCTACGATACAGGTCCTTGTATATATACTTGTAGACTACAAAATGAAAGGGGATAAAGCCAAAATATCCTGAAGAACAATAAAGATGTGGAATGTACCTTGAATCCGGAGATCAGGTGCCTTGCGCATGCTCGCACAGCCTCCCGAAATTCCAACAAATATGAGGCCGGATAATACATCACTTGTCATTTCCTTCGGTATACAGGGCATGGAGAATAGAGATGTTGGCGAAACCACACTTTCTTTGTGATTTTGGCCCCCCCGGAACACAGAGGGCACATTAGCGCCCATTTTCCCCCACCTGTGCACAAGAGTGGGTAATTACCTCTCTCTGGATACATAAAATTCAAGTTGTTCGATGCACACAGTTGGCGCCCAATCAGAATTAGAAAAGGGGCCAACAAACAATGAGATGACAAGAAAAACTGATGCAGACGTAGAACACAAGTAAATATGACTTCGTCGCAAACGTGAATTTACACCTCTCCAGTATGCTACCCGGCGCTCAGTGTCCTGTACGGTTTTGATAAAGGTTCAAGTTGTAATCTACGTCGTGTCGGACAGTGACTGGCAGCCTCTGCCTGTGCTACAGTCCAAGTGCAAAATGGCGTGCTCCTCCTGCTTCTACACTGCACTCCGGGTTCAGCCCATTCGATACAGCCACATCAACTTGTGCCATACCCTCGAAGAAATCCCACAATTTCAAGGTCAGTCACATCCAAGCGCATGAGTAATCCTACTATCCTCCGCGATAAACAACTCACGATTTTCACTTGGTTGGTCTCGCCCAAGAAACTGCCGTGTTTCTCTAGCAATGTGAACCACTCCTGGAATGAAACCAATTGTAATGATCCGCGGAGATGGAGTTAACTCCAAGGAAGGGATTCCCTCGCCTAGGGACTTTATGAACCCCCAAACAGTGTTTGGGTGTCTATTCTAGTGTGTCGTTTAGGGATAGATAGTCATTTAGTACCACATATACTATTAATATACGGCCCACATATCTAGACTGAGTTTTCTGAAACCAAATTGCTGTTGCCTGGATGAATTTGGGAAAGAAGAGGGTTGAATTGAAGATGGTAAGCAAGAGTGAATGGATAGGACCTTTGGTGCACGAATTCCAAACGAATGCCTTCAATTTAGTACTGGACGGTGAAATGACATACCCGGAACCTGAACTTCGCAGTCTCATTTCCATTGTTTTTGATGTTCCGAATAGCACCGAGGGAGCAGGTGATAATTGGATCTCAGGAGGTATGTTTGCCATACTAGTAATGCCGTTGGCACGAAGCAATGACAAAAGCTATCCAAATTCTGCGCCCACAGCATGCTCTTCAAATATCATGCATCCCGGTCCCAAGGCGAGTGGTAAAAAAATGTTCAACGTCCGACAGTAAGAATAAATTTAGTTTCTTTACACGAAGCATCTCGAGGTAGATTTCGCTCAAAAATGTGCTATGAGGGACCAGCGAAGGGCATTTCTACATCATTCTCCCCCACAACCTTTGATTGATCAATCAAGTAAGCAAGTGTCGATGTGTTCTCTTCGCATCTGTGACACAAAACATGAGTAAAAATTGTGCATCATAGGGAGGAAGGAGACTGCATTGTCAGACTCACAATTTTGATATCGACTGCTCAAAGTCTGTTAAACCCTTTTGAAGCACCCTGAATATGCTTGCGAACTCCCCTGACCGATCGCGAAGGAGACGACCATGAGCCATGAGCAGTGTATTGACCCATATGAGATCGAATTCGAGATGGGGGCTTTGGTCGAGGTGTTCTCCGACGAAGCGGAGAAGCAAGGGAATATATACGACAGGAAGTTGCCGGGAAATAAGACGAATGTCACCCCTGGGAATGGTTTCGTATACCCTTTGTATAAGAGCCTTTTCGTTCAATCGGAACGCCATGACCAAGGCCTTGAGGTATTCCTGCTCGGCAAGGACTTGGAGCACAGCTTGGGGTGTGAGATCGATGGAAAGTTCGAATGGGTCGAAAGTCACTGTCTCGTCCAAGGAATAAATAAGGAGGCCCTCAGTCGAGGCTGCGGCCCAAGCCCGACCCGTCGGCGAGAATCGAACACATTTCGTACGGGCCTCTTGTCGAAAGCGTCGAATGGACATATCTCCAGCACCTCGACTAGCTCCAGGAAGACTCGTGTCCAACCTATCCTCCAGGTCACTTCCATCTCGACCATTAATGAGGTCCACATTAATTCCAGCATCGTTAATCCGTCTGCTATCCAAAAATTCCTCAGTCCCATCGAGCGAAAGGTTCTCTGAGATCTGGAACTTTTTGACCATGACACCTTCGCCCTCTCTCACATCGTACAGCACCACATATTTGCTGTTTCCACCCGCAAGCAAGCAAGCACCGTCGGCGGTATACGCCATACTGTTGTATGATTTTCCCGAAGCGTTATTCGCAGCTGAAACACGATCGTCGAGCTTTCGTCCGCCGGAAACGTCCTTCCTCCCATCAATCACGTTCGTCTGCTTGCTTTCCTGGATGTCGAAGAATGTGATTTGCCCATCCAGAGTCGAAACCGCGACCTCCTTGCCATCCGGGCGGAACGCGAGGGCAAGCACATCGGAATTCAATGAGAAGGGTTCTACGGCCCCAGAACGGCCAAATATATTCCATACCCGCATCGTTTTGTCCCACGAACCGCTCGCGAGCTGGTTGGCACCGGAAGGTGAGAACGCAAGGGAGCTCATAGGGCCAGTGTGACCAGCCATCACATCTAGAAGCTTTCCTGTTTGTACTGACCACAGGAACACTTCGTATGAATCTGTGGAGCCTGCTGCAACGACTTCGCCAGACGGGTCAACGGCGAGGCATGAGAATTGGACGGGGGAAGGCGAAGTAAATGTGCGGAAGTTGCGATATCGGATAAGGTCATAGGCACGGACTGTACCATCCAGCGAGGCGGAAAAGAGGACGCTGCCTTGCTTCGCAAATGCAACGGAAGAGATCGGTGCGCTGTGGTCTGTGAACGTGACGAAGCAGAATCCGGAATAGGTGGACCAGACTTTGACCTTGCCGTCATCACCGCCCGTTGCTATGGTCTGGCCATCAGGTGCGTATGCGAGAGTGTTCATGTCGAAATAGTGTCCTTGCTGCTTGAGAACGTATGATTCTGACTGCCATTCCCAAACGAGTAATTGGCCCAGTTTTCGGGCACCAAAGGCAAGCCACTCTCCTGAAGGGCTGATGGCAACGGAAGAGATCTTTTCTTGCGAAATGCTAAGTGTATGGATATTCGAGAAGCTTGGCATCTCCCATAATCCGAAGACTCCGGTGGAGAACCCGACAACGAGAAGGTTGGCGGCTGCATGGAAGGTGGAGCAAACGACCTTAGTCCCAGCCTGATTGAAGTAATGCCGTTTGTATACACCCCATCTCGTGTTTGCTATCCGATTGATGACATCTCGTACAATGCCATTCGAAGTCGATGCGACTGGTTCTTGGTCCGAATTTTCATCATCCGAAGTTTCTTTCTCTTTCCAGGTGAAGACGGCCCCATCTTTGCTAACGGTATAAATCTGAAGAACGCCATTAGAAATAGGGCTGGAATGAAAACGTATGAGACTCACTGTGTTCCCATCTGCAGAGAAATAAGCACTCAAAACAGCGTCTCGGTGTCCTGCAAACGTTTTCGGTCGGAATCCTTCAACTGGGTCCAGGGTAAAGAGACGAGCCGTCATGTCCCTCGACGTGGTGATGAAGCATCTGGGTGTCTATAAGTTTCGTCATCCTATACCTGAATGAACCAACAGAAAAAAACGTACGTTGAATCCGGGGACCATTGTATGCTCAACACATCGTCGTGATGTCCAGTGTATGTTCGATGTAGTGTAAATGGCGCAAATTCGCGGAGAAGGTGGTTCGGTGTCCTCCAAACCTGAATGTGAGAACCGTGCGTCACGGCGATGTACCTTGGAAAAATATCGATCAGTCGAAGCTGAACCAAATACGCAGCATCACTCACGATCCGTTCGGGGAGAATTGTATGTCCTTCACTGGTTTGTGGAAGTTGAAGTGATGAAGTACGACCCCTCTACGAGCGTTTACTAATAGTGCGCGTCCATCTGAATCGCAAGAATCGTCACAACGTTTTCGCAAATAGACAAAAAAAGATCCCACCTTCATCAACAGAAATAAGCACATTTCCATCCGGGCTCAACGCAATTGCAGCAATATTCTTCCGATTTTCAAAGGGAAACGTGAACTACTTGTTACTGAGAGAAATAGAAAGAAAGTAGTCGGCAAACGAAAACGAAACACGGAAAACAGACGCACTTGACAAGATCGAAAACAGAAACTCGATTCCCTACTGGACTGTACAGCGAATTGCCATCACGAGTGAATAGGATGTTCCCTTGTCTATAAACTGTGCCGCAGATGTTGGAAAACTACTGTTAAGGTCAGAAATGTAGTCTCGGAATGCAAACATTTTTTCTTACCTTGTAGTTCGCCTTCATCTTTTTCTTACACAGCCACTAGCGATCACGCTCAGAATGCCCGTGTCAACAAATAAGATAAGATAAATCGAATTCTCGCGGTTTACATAACACTCTCTGTCACGGTCGTGCCCCGGGTCGCTTCCTCCAGGTCTCCTCATTCAATATACTTATTCGAGCACTTACTCACGGCACTGGCTACTCTGAAATCACGCCTAACCCCAAACTTGGCCTCTTCTATGCGAACACATGTTCGCAGAAAATCGGACCGAACGTATCTGAACTTAAAAGCTTGCTTAAAAGGTGTCTTCAAAGACACTGGAAATTTTTTCGCCATAACTTGGGTTCATACGCTGCGTTTCTGTTCGAAAGTTGTATTGATACCTATCTCAATACGGACAGTAAGCGGATGGTAATCGAATGCATCCGCAGCCCGCGGATGAATTGTTTTCTTTCAAGTTACTTGTTTGGACGGATTTTTTGAATTTGATCTTTCGAAACTCATGAAAGCCTCGGTATCTCATGATCACCTGGTGCTTTTGACAGTTTATGATATACAGTTCGGATGGTCTCGGGAAAATGGATGCCAAATGGACTCAGGCCTTTCTTCACGTTCCATGTCAGCGCTCGAACTGTCTTTCGATCTGATTGACTACATATACTCCCGACATGATCATGTACATATGTCCCTGCCAATGGCGAACAGAGGGCTGGAGAAGCCCGCAATAAATCCATTGACTTGACAGGTTGATTCTTGTGACTTTATTTGCCTCCGGATATTCTGGACCAATCACCCCGCGTGTTGGGCCCGAAGTCATCAGAGAAGAGGTCTATTAGCTCACCATTCAACCGAGGATGATCCCCCCCTTTGCTTGTTTCTAGGTTCGAGAGCTCGCCTTTCTGAACCCCCCCACAAGACTTGGCTTCGTCACAAAAATTGTGAACAAGCGAGGCTTATCTTCAGTTCAAAAGATTAACCCATTGGAAATTTCGAGAGCTCATCAAATTCTTTATTCCATCCTGCATTTTTCGAAGCTCATTTCTAGCATAACTCGAATGCAGTGCGGCTGTGAGAGTACACTATTACATATGAATACATTCCTATTGGCCATGAACTTGGATTCCGAACCCCGCGCTCGAGGACTTGCAAACTGTACGCCAAGGGCCCTTTCGCAAATTATCCGTCTCTGGTGACCTTTATCGTCATCCTGACGGTATGACCCTCTAAGCCGGAAGGGGGCTGACGCTGTTACTCTTTCCAGTGTTGCCTCCAGAAGACAAAAGCCGGCAATACTTTCACCGTTCGGAAAGCTTGCTTGAAAGCGCAGCAAATCTGTAAGGTATCCTAACATTCATTTCTGCAAGTAGGATGCTTGACACCATTTTGCGTTTGTCTGGGTGCATGAAATGGTTTTGGAATGAAAGCTTGCTGGGTTGCTGCCAATATGCGGTATATATGGCGCCAATTTTACAGATAGGACAGGTCCACTCTCTTTTCGTCAGTTGTGGGAAACGTACTACGTCTCCCTCGGAATTTGTAACTTAACACAGTGAGTTCTAGGAATCTCCGGGTACAACTTGGTTATTATTAATTTCCCTTCATTATAGAACGATCATGGCAAGGCCCAAATTCACCACTACTCTATTGATTGCCTTGACCGCGGCTACATTTTCAGCGGCATTAGTTCACCACACTTGCGCAGAAGTGTTCATCGATGAACCTACCCCAGCGAAGTGTCACTGGCGTGGTACTGCGCCATTTTGTGAGGAACAATCGTGCCCCGATGGGTATCAACTCATTGGATCGGATGTTTGTGGAGATGGGTGGTGCTGCTGGTCGGGGGTTAAGATAAATTGTTGCCCCAAGCCCCTAACGCCAAAGTACATTGACAGGATGACGATGGGGAGATTGGAACAGTATTGAATACAACAACCAATATGTACTTTTAGATTAGATGACTGGAATGGCCGGAAGCGAAAGTATCCTCATGTTCGAGTGATTCTGTTCTTTCGAGTCAAGCACCTGAATGACTAAAGTCGGGAATAGCCGAAGATGATTTTGGAAATATTTTTTTTGGGTGGTGGTGCTTGTCGACGCTTGACACACCCCGCCACTCCACACCACAGCTCTCTCCTTAGATCCTCTTTCTTTTTCTTCCACTTTAAAATCTAATTCTTTTTGTAAGCCTTCCCTTTCAACTCTGACCGAACGAACGAGCCACTGGATCCTGACGCGCGTCTCTCTAGTCCTTCATCATGACCGCCTCAACCACCACCAGCAACCCCCAACACAACTCCGTTGTTCCGTCTGAAGTCGGATGGCAGTTCG
>Ga0307513_10004535_pt1 | contig 18522 bp, 10 predicted proteins | sample 15_EM_MG_FD_202174 | JGI IMG/M metagenome (GOLD analysis project Ga0307513, IMG submission 202174) | Populus trichocarpa ectomycorrhiza microbial communities from riparian zone in the Pacific Northwest, United States - 15_EM | ecosystem: Host-associated > Plants > Roots > Unclassified | place...
TTGTATATTTGAGCCCCCCCCCCCCCCCTACGTCTTTTCATCCCCTCGTCTACATAAATACTGTACTCGTACACACCATTTCAATCCCTCTTACCCCTCATCCCCATTGGGCTAAATTACCCAATCTATCAGCTGTAGACTTTGTATTTACTCGTAATACTGCGTAACTTAGTGCCAGATTATACGAGGCATAATATGCTTGTAAGCTTTGCTCGGCACCTACTTGACCATGTATAACACACAGATATTTTCTTGGTATGGAGTTTTTTGGGTATGATACATGATTAGATTAAAGGTTTCGAGAAGGCTTTTCCCTTAGTTTACCATACATGTACATAGTGTAAGAATGCCAAGTGCACTATCACTGTTTGCCCCCTTATCTCACCTCGAAAACCACAATCCAGACATACCGGTAGTACCCTCGGCATTAACCCCCCCATCACCAGTTCCCTTCCTCATGGGCATCCTAAGCCTCTCTATTCGGAAATCTGCGCACATGATTTTCTCCCTGCATCTGAACATGGGAAACTGTGTTAGCTCCAAAAGTTAACTCATCATCATACCCACGATACCTGCCGAAGCGGTAGTCTACCGTGCACAAGAGCACCAACTAAACCCCAACTAAACCTCACAGGTGAAGATCGACACCCCAGTATTTTATGTTGTTGGAAATCATGAGATGCTGGTCGGCATGCTCAGCATATCGCGATAGTCGTTTCATTGTTTGGATAGCCTTGGTCACGCGCTTTATTTTCGGGCATATGCTTTGGCTTTTGGGAGAGCATTTTGGCTATAGGAATGTGTTTGAGTCTTGGATTGATCCGCCGGGAAAGCTGTAATGGAAGCGCGAAATAGTCTGACACAGTGGGAGTTTGTCCTTCCTTTGTTAGCACGGGGGTGAGAACGGGGGAGGGGAGACATAAGTGCGATAGCATGGGCATGTGCGGTAGTCCATGGATAGGGATAGGAGGACTTTGCTGTGGTTATATCTAATCCTGTCTTGACCGTTAGTTAGTTAGTTAGTTAGAGAGTGTGTGTTGTTGAGCGAAGAGAAGAGAACTTCCGCCCCTGGGTGTGCGATCGCGGTTTCGTTGTGAGAACTCTTGGCGTTTCGTTTAGGGTTGTTGTCGATGTCGATCCACGCCGAAAATATGTCTCAGTGCCACCAATCACATGATAAGCGCGCAGAGTATCAGCAGCCCGCGCACATCTGTACCTTATGTAGCAGTACGACTTCTTTGTAGAAAAGGTAGTGATAATGTTTATTCTGCAAGATAGCCTTGGAGCAGGGGACATGTGGGAAAGAATTTGGAGTTATGGCTGTTGTGGTAGTAGGCAGCCATGAGGTTGGCAAAGTGGTGATGTGATGTGATACGGCGAAACTGCGAAACGGCGAAACGAAACGCCAAGAGTTCTCTCCCTCAAACGATCGCACACTTCAGGAGTAAGGAAGCCACTTTCACTTCACTCAACCACAACACACTAGCATCAACTAACTACAGTAACGATGATAACTTGAGTACATATCAACCACAAAGCCTCCCCATCCATCCATGAGCCACCGTACTATTCCATGTGAGTCTCCCCTTCGCCTTTGCTGACTTCCGGGCACAAAAGAAAACAAGCTCTTACTTCCCATAACCTCCGGGCAGATGGCATCCGTGTGTCCGGCTCTTTCACGTTGGCCCTACAGCGTTCCCACTTTTCTCCCGCCGGCTGGACGGTTCCAAGACTCTCGTGCATTCTTGCATTCGAAATGCTTTCTATAAACATAAAACACATGCCCCGAATCCTAAGTGCATTTCTGAAGCCGCAAACAAGCGCGTCCCCAGAGGCTATCTAAACAACAAAGGGAATATCGGGAGAGCATGCCGAGTAGCATGACATGGTTTCCAACGGTATGGTTCACTAACGACGGCGCCTAGTGTCCTTCTCGTTTCTCCAAACACCGGCGCGGTCCTAGGTGAAATTGCTCTCACTCGGAGAAGAAAGAAGCTTGATGAAATGACTAATGGAGAGGATCTGGGAGGTACTTACGCGGCAACTTTATCGCGAATGAAGACCCAGCCACGAAGTAGATCGGAAATCGGCATGGACGTTCTAATGTGGGTTTCGCATGTGGAACGGTCATTACTTCTTAATGAGTTGCGCCATGCCCTGTGGGTAATGTTCGGAATATTCCTGCGATAGAAACACTGCTGGCATGCTCACTGGGGCTCGTCATAGTCGAGAAGCCCTCGCCTACCTTCCGGCTTGTTCACTACACTCTGGATGAGTACCCCCCCATAACCCCAACCCGTTCCCTAACCCACACTCTCTGATTGCCGAGGTCCATTTGACCTACCTCAATTTTTGGCAGGTGACGGGCTATTCGCCTGCTCTTCGTTCCGTCCCTCCCGCGGCCCCTTTTGTCGAATATGCTTCTTGTCGCTGGGGTACGCATGCTGGAGGGAAACCGCCGAAAATGGGGAAACTCTTGCATTGAAACCACTTGATTAATGACAAACACATCTTCGACGATACTGTTATTGCGTGGGATGAACGTTTGGTACTGTAGGGGATACAATTTGCTTTTACTTGGAATGTTTTGGCTAGTTGCGGACGGCTTAGGGAGCATGAATAGCAGTTCAAAAGGTGACCTTGCTTGGGAAGGAAAATATGCAGTATTTGCGTTGCATATGAGGCGGTGCGCTAGGTTGTGTCATGGCTACTACGGGATGGTTGCTTGCTAGGTCTTGGCTAACAGGGGGGAGGGCAGGGTCCATATAAGGGGACGATTTATCTCTCTTCCGGCTGCGATGTTTTTTTTAGGGGGGGGACAACGGATGAAGGAAAAAAACTTTGGGAGAGCGCGCAGCCAGAAGGAGGCTCAAGAGGAGGATCGTCCGTGCCTAGACCGTCGGACAACCGGACAACGTTGGGCTTTCTTTTCGCTTGGATTTCTTCTTCTTTTGTGGGTGCTTGTTGGATGAGAGGCTTGTTGATTAGTTTAGAAAAGTTGAATAGATTGTGAATTGTCTAGCTTCTCCCCTCTGGGCGGGATTTCTTAACAGTGACAGTTGTTGGTTTGTAGCTTCTTCTTCCACTTCAAAGAGCGAACAGACTCGTCCGTATTTCTTTGTTTCAGTACCACCCCTTCGATCGGGAAGGCACCGCGCGAGGATTTACAAGGCTTCACGGCGTCTCGTACCTCAGATGTGTGGAGGTAACAGTTTCATTATTGGAGACGAATAAATGGGATGTGTAGGAAACTGATTTCGTGGGTAGCAAGTAATCATGTGGGCCACGCGGGGGGGGGGTATGAGGGGGTGGTGAGGGTACTGGTGGAATAGAGTGATGTCAACCCCAGCAAAGGTGATATTCTGAGCCAAACACCACTCTGGTGGGCTCCCGAAAATAGGAACAAGGAAGTTGTGAGGATACTACTCGAGCGGAACGACGTTAATCTGGGCACAAGCTGACGCTGTGCATGGTCGGACACTGCTCTTGCAGGCTGCTAAGAAAGGGCACAAGTGGGTTGCGGGGACACTGCTGGAGCGGGACATGATGGGGTAGTGAGGATTCTGCAGGAACTGGAGGATCAACCCCAACATAGCTGGCACTGTATGTGGCTCAACGCCGCTCTCATTAGCCACCCAGAATGGGCATGAGGGGATCTTGAACACACCGCTGGAACGGAACTATATCAATAATAACTTGGACCGAACGCCGCTCTCCCAGAGGGCTAAAAATTGGAATGTGTTCATTGCAAGGCTGCTCCGAGAACAGGAGAATTTGATTCCCAAATCTAGAGTAGGCATGTGATTGACTGAACCCTTCTCTCTCGCGCCCAGTTGGTGTGTTTCTATACTCTCTTCTCTCTGCGTAGGCACCCCTTTTGTTCGCCCTCTGCTTCTCGTATCCATCTGGTTAAGTTATTGAATCTCTATTAATGATTGGCTTGTATTTAATTGTGCTATTACATAACCTAAACAGCAACCGTATTGTATTGTAAAAGGGGTCAGTGGAGGCTTCATGCTGTAGGTGTGGGCGTGAGTTAGGGTTAGACACACACGCTGCGCATGTTAGAGCCAGTGTACGGCAAGAATCAATGGAGGAGGGTTTATAGGGTGTTATTGATAGAGTTTATTTTTTCCCCTCCCTCACTTCTTTTTTCCCTCCTACCACCCCTCCTTTTTCACCCCCCCCCCCCCCCCCCCTCACCACATTGTGAGATAATCTCCTCTCCTTACTAACTCTAGAGGCGTCACCCCTTCTTACTCCCCCGGTCTCTGTTTGAACGCCACACTTAACACATTGCACACAATCTGCTAAATCCACCTCACCCCAGCTCATCCGCTCTTCCGGGTTCCTAAGTTCCCGCTACTCGGAAAGCTACGCATGCGCTTTTCTCTATGTCGGAAGCTCAACTGAAGAGGGCCCTAACAGTAGGAGTCTGTGTTAAGGGCTCGCTCCAAAGCCTAACTTGCTATCATACAGATGATACTGGGTAAACTACCACACAGGGGAACGTCAGCTAAATCCTAAAACTGAGGTCGGCATACAAGTATTTTATGTTGCGGTGGAATTAATCACATCGTGGACATTTATAGCTCAAACCCTAACTTCAAGTAATTTTCGACCAATCCACTTCACGACTCTATCGCTTACCAATGACATCCGAATGCAAATTACAACCCCATGGTGCAATGCGCAGGGGAAGTACCACGCACAACAAAATTTGATACCGAGTAAATTCACCTCTCACAATAAGGGCCCTGGCCGCGAGGGGGCTAATCAAGCACATTTCTAGTATGATAATATTATAACAAGTGGATTGGCCATGGGTAGCCCGCTGAGATTGGGGGATGGTTGGGCGAAGGGCCTAAATATGAGGCATTAGCTAGGCATGAGGAGAATTGTGTGCAGGAGGATGCTGGTGAGAAGGAGCCGAGCCGGATCCATTATTTCTTGATCCTCAGAGCTGGGGTTAATTATGTTTCTAAGAATCTAAATTGGGGGGTTTCTTTTCTTTCTATATACCCGATGTTTCGACCTTCCTCCCCTCTTAAATCCCCCTTAGGATCTAAAGTTTCTTACATGCAAGACCGGCTAATGAAATCTGGTTGCTTGTTGTGGGTTTCCATTCTATATCGTGTTGTATCCTATCACCTGCTGTAAACTCACTTCAAGAACCAAATTGGGGCGAGTGATGTGCTGTGATGGGCCTCAGCTTCATGGGATCAGGACTTTTGTTTGTGTGGGTTTCGGTGGGCATGGACAAGGCTGTGTTAGAGAACTGAAGTTGCTGTTCTCTCATTAGCCTAGCACAGGTGAGGAATTAGGCGCTGAGGAGAAGGTGCGTTCAGGGCAATCCCGAAGCGGAACTTGATACTTTACTGATAGGCTCCCTACGCATAGTAATTTTTAAAAAATTTGGGATAGCTGTATTGATTTGTTATGAGGGAGCGAATGTAGATATGTTGACTATAGATGAAAGAACAAAGAACATAAAGACGTGAACGACGAAAAGACTGATGATCAAGTAAAAGAATAAGAAAAAGATCCTGCTTTTATCCCATGCGAACAATGAGAGAAGAAAACAACTAGAAAACTTTTCCTCAACACGATACATGCTCCTTTAGTCTGTAACAAGAGTTTGTCGGACGTTGTTAGTGAAACAAGACGAAACAAGAACTAATGCAGGACGGTAGAGAAACAATAGATGAATCAACGGCTCCGATCATAGGTTTCAACAAGCTGCTGATCTCCTATTCCCGGCCAGATTCGAGGGTTCGTCCACACACGCCGGAGGTGATTTCCTACAGTCATGGTTCTTCGGCTAGGGCTAGAGAATATAAACTTAAGTCCCCGATGTTGCCTTCTTTCGATGTTTCAAGTCTATTAATGTGGAAAATCGGATTACCTATTTTATAAAAGGAGATACAGGATACTTTAAACTGATCAGCCGATCAACAGCGACAACCAAACGAAACGGCGACTGCGAAACGAAACCCCAAGAATTCAGACAACCCGATCACCAACCCACGACTTGGGAGTGGGGAAGCTTTATCGTTCAAAAACTCTCTATCTCTCTCTACTTAGACTAACTACCGGTAAAGACAGGAGTATATATAAACCACAACAAACTCCTCCTATCCTCTCAAGGATCACCACACATGTCCAGTCTACTATACGGATGGCTCCCCTTCCCCTCGCTCACTCCTTTTCTAACAAAGGAAAGACAACGACTCCCACTGCCCATACCCCCCGGACATCCGAATCTTACTGCTTTCCCACTTTCTTTACGGCGGATGCATCGACCCAAAACACGAGCCCATTCCCGCAACAAAAATGCTTTCTCGAAGGCCAAAGCATATGCTCGAAGCCAATGCGCGTTCCAAATATATCCGAACAATGAAACAACTATCGTGAGAGCATTCCGAGAAGAATCTCACGATTTCCAACAGGATAGACGGTCGAGGGTGTCTGGGGAGCAGGAGGGGATTCAAGGGGCGAAAATGGATTCTGCTCTTGCCTGGTCGTCTGTTTATCAGAATGAAAAGGTTTATATCGGTAGTAGGTTACATATTCCTCTTAGGTATACACTACCAGAGTGTCTTGGGGCCTTTTACTAGTCTCAAGTGGACCACGCCATCTTAAGCCTTAAGAGGTGTAAGTGGGTAGGAGGGAACCCTTGCTGTTACCCTATCAACCTATAACGGTGAACAAGCAGCAATATTATCTGTAATATCTCCTTTGCTTCTTCCTTTCTTTCTCAAACTGCATTCGGAAAATACTTTAGGGCTCAGGGAAGTTTTCTTCCCGGTTTGTCAGACGTTGAGCTGCAGTGTGAATGGGGACGACAAAATTAACAAATACATTAACTAAACCATTCCCAAGCCTCACCATCCCCTCCATAGTTTTCAGGATCAACCCGGGATATGGAGCGGGCTTTTGATGTATCGAAATACGGTATTGTCTTAAAAATCTGATACGGTAGGGATATCATATGGTGTAACCTATGGTAGGGAATTGCATTCGTTAAGATATCGTAAAAACTTGAATGGTTGGACGGTGTGCTATGTCGTTGGACTTTCCTCTCTCTCAGTAAGCTCGAGAGATTTTTGGTTTTATTTCTGTCTCGGAGGGGGGGGAAAGGGGCCGTGTTTTTGCTGTGTTCTTTCCCCCACTCCAGAGAAGGGAATTCTGGGCTGCATAGCACACCGTCCAATTATTCAAGTTTTTATGGTATGTTAGATATATACTACCGGTTTTCACAAGTATTCGGACGTCTTGGCGCCAAGACATGATCAGGCGCGTGCTTTCTCCCAAGTCTTGGCGCCAAGGCATCCGGATACTTTTGAAAACCGGTAGTACTCGAGCGAGTATACGGGAATAACCACCAAGAGGAAAAAGGACAAAAGTGGAGAGATATTGGGGGCTTTTTTCCTTCCTTTTTCCTTCTTTTTTTCCCCCAGGGTATGATACTTGTACGAGTATGATACAAGTGCCAGGCAAGATGATTTCGTACAAAGTGTGGATAGCAGGGATGTCTAAGACATCAAAGTTCGTGGCCTTGGAAAACATAGCAACATGTTGCCGCACAGACCTGTGTTCGGTGTTTTTGCTCTTCTTACCACCACCTTAGGACTTTACTTGGCAACCCTTGTACGAAAACATTTTTTTTTTTTTTTTTTTATAAACTTTTTCCATTTCACCTATATATGCTACTCTAAAGCGTTCAGGTGTGTCAGCGGCCTACAGCCTTAAATCCCCATCACCCACAATCATACTCCTCATCCTTCATCACCCATAACCATACTCCTCATCCCATCCTCCCGAGCGGTGCAATAGCAGGAGACATACATCAACCCGCACACCCGGCCGTCGACCCTAACCCATCTTTGCCCGCAATCAAATACCCTATCAGTACGCCTAACGGGTGAGGTGGACCTGTACCTGCTGCTCGCCCTTTACCACAAAAATTCCAAACACCATCAACAACACCCCAAAAAAAAAAAAAAAAAAAAAAACATCCAAAAAATTATCCAACCCCAAACCTTCAACCTCCCACCACCTATTACCCCACCGTCAAGCCACACACAAGCCCCGAGCCTAATCATGTGAGTCTTTAGAGCCCACGGTCTCCGCCCGCTGCGAATCCTAAGCCCCTCCTGACCCTGGTCAACCCTCAACGGTAAGGCCTATTACCCCTCCCCGCACATCCGCCACCTCGATTAACAAACTGCGCACGGGCAATACTCCCTCTGGTACGGTAGGTATCCCCCACCATCCCATTGCGCACACCAATCAAACTCCGGTCCACAAACCGGTACTCCCTTCTAACTACATTCCACCCTCTGACCGCCGGTCCATCCGCCAACCTTGGGCCTCGGGGCACCGCCAACGTCAGCAATCTCGGCCCCAATGGGGCCACATTCGCCTCCCTCTCTCCAACCACCGGAATCACCGTCATCACTTCGGTTTCTTCCTCACCCTCTCCCACATCACCCCCAACCGTCAACCTCCTCTTCTTACCCTTCGGCAGCCTCACCAACGCCACCTCGGGTTCCTCCATCTCCAACGCCACTCTTGACTCAGCCTCCGCCGGCTTCGCCACAGGCGCCACCCAATCTGCCACTTCTACCGACGCCACACTAGGCGCCACCTCACTATCCACAACCGGCTCGGGGGGCTCAGCCACCACTCGCGGCTCAGGCTCCTTATTCGAAGCCACCCCCTCACCCACAACCCGTAGCCCGTCCAACTCTTTCTGAAGACCATGATTCCTCCTCGAAAGAACAGAAACATGGTGCCTCAACCGCGATACCTCCTTCTCCAGGTCCTCCATCTTTAACTGTGCTGTCGAAACAGCCAACCCCTGTTTAGCAACCTGAGTTGCCGAAAACGTCGTAACACCTCGCTTAGCCATCTTAATCGATACTGGATAGTGATGGATAGATAAAGGTAAAATAAAAGTAAATAAAAGAGATAAACTTATCTCTCGAAAACCAAATAAAGTCAAAGGAAAATCCCTTGAAGTTAAAGACTTGAAGCCGTCGTGAAGAGGGGTCCAAGGATCTCGATTGGTCAGAAGCCAAATGTGACGAGTTGAAATTTCAATCGCTGTGGTTGTAACCGACTTGGTGGATGTTGTACGAAAACATCATGCCTGGTACTTGTACAAGGGATAGGAATGAGGTTTTCGCACCCGTTTATAAAAAAATAAAAATTTCGCACGCCAAAGTGGCTTGCTGCCAGCAAAAAAATATTAAAAACTGGTGAGGTCACAAAGTGGTGCGTGCGAAAACTCCATGCCTGTTACTCGTACTTGCACCTCCCGCTTTCCAGGCACTAGGGGTGATAACACTCTGGATTTTTGGTCAGACTAATGATGGATTTGGATTGATATAGGGTGGGGAAAACAAGCTCTGGGTTCGACTGGCCGTATCGCCTAAAGAAAGTACTGTGTGGGAGAAATCTGGCTTTACTTAGTTTGCATATATCGCCTGCGGATGACTTAGAGAGCATGGATACGGTAGTGGTTCATGATATGACTTTGCTTGGGAAGGGAAGTACCGTATGCTGGGCAGGTGTTGGATGGTGGGCAAGGGTGTGTCACGTTTACTACAGGGGTGGCTGTTGTTAAGGTTTGGCTGACAGGGGGGGAGTGCATAAAGGGACAGACTGACAGTGTTTCTTTTCTTTCTTTCTTCGCGAGGACAACAGCAGCGGTTTTTTTTGCGGACAACAGGCGAAGGAAAAAAACTTTGGGAGAGTGTGCAATAAGGAGGTTTAAGAGGAGGATCACCCGTGTCTAGATAATCGGACAATCGGACATTGGGCTTTCTTTTCGCTTAGACTTTTTCTCTCCTTTCTGTGGGTTCTCGTTGGGTGAGAGGTTGTCTATTAGCTTAAGAGAGTTGAATTTATTGTGGCTTGTGTGGTTTCTCTTGTGCCGATTGTTGGCTCGTACGTGTACAGTACCTCTTGTGCTTCTGAAAATAGACAAACTAGCTGGTATTTCTTCGTTCCAATATGAAAGAAAGAAAGGATAAAAGTGCAGTCGCAATACCGTACCGTAAGAACTGGAATAGTTGGTCCTCGCGCTACTTGTAGTGCCTCAAAATTTTATTAAGACGCCTATGGATTTGCACCTGTGTTTGAAGGAAACCGTGATTCTGCTACTGTGAGAACCCGCATTGTCATCAGATACCGCACTCTGCAGCACTGCTAGTAGGGGGTCAGCAACAACGAGAAAACATGACCCTTGTCGCCACAGAGAGCAGTACTCGAGTATGGAGTCAGGAGGTTCCCGGTTTTTGGTGACCCCCACGAGTACAAGTACTTTAAATTACGGGTGCCATGACCAAGCTATTACGTGTACTAGTACAGTATCCCAGAGGGTCGCGAGATTCTTGAGTTGCGAGAGTCGTACCGGTAGCATAAAAACGGGTACCTTACATGCCTCCACTTAAATCAAGGCTTAGCCCAAAAGGGGAACTTCAATCCCAAGAGCAAACAAGAAAAGTATCAAAGAAAATTTAAAGTAGGGTTGACCATGGGAAAATCCATGCTAGGTAGCCAAGAGCGTTGCCACTCTCGCAACTCGAGAATCTCGTGACCCTCTGGGATACTGTAAAGAGCATTTACCATACCGGTGCTCGAGTGTCCGATGCCAGTGAGGCTTGTTCTTCGTTACGGGGGCTAAGGCTGAGCTAAAGGGAAAATCCGGTGGGGGATGGGCGTATGTGGGCAACATTCTTACTCGTACGGTAGCACGGGCAACCATGGTTGGGCTAGCACAGACTTGTGTAACGTTGGAGCCTGATAAATTGCCAAACCCTCCTTTTTAGTTCCTAGAGATCCCCTTTACCAGTGGTTCCGAGAGAAGTGAGATTCCGGCTGCTCTGGTACACGATCCCTCTCTCGGAAAAGAGGAACCCAGATAAGATAATAATCCACAGCCCAGATGTCTCCAGAGCACCAGCAGGCCATTGGGAATATCAACTCGTTCAACAAAAATAACACATTCAACAATATAGTCAACTTCATTACCGAAATCGACGACGAGGGGCGTCAAATCCTACAGTGGCTATCGCCTCTTGAACCACAGCAACGGCATCAGGATGTGCGAGCCGACCGACTCGGTGGCGTGGGAAACTGGGTGCTACAAACTAGCGAGTTTAGAAAATGGCGTGATGAAGAAGATGGCTGCGTTGATCCAGTTTTGTTCTGCTACGGGAATCCGGGCGTTGGAAAAACTTATATTAGGTAGAAACTCGAGAAAGGGAATGGAGATGTCGCTAACGATTAGGAAATAATAGTTCCCTAATTGTTGATAGTCTGTGTGATCGGGCCGAGGGCAGGGGCGTTGCCGTCGTAGGACTATACTGCGATTTCCTTGCCCACCATGAACAGTCCACCACAAATATGTTGGGCGCCATGCTCAAACAACTTGTCAGCAGAGGAGGGATCCCGCAGCATATACGGGAGGCCTTTCAGAAGGCAAAAAGAGAGTTTGGTGGCCGAGGTCTCCTACTCCCCGATATGGTAGAAATTCTGAAGAAGACCATTACATCACTACCACGGTTATTTATATGCATCGACGCAGTGGACGAATGCACTCCCAGGCACCGACGAGACATCCTTGAGTCAATCCAAGAAATCGTGCGAGTGTCACCAAACACGCGAGTATTCCTTACTGGGAGGCCCCATATCAACGATGAAATTGTGAAACGTTTCGGCGAGGCGATCCGGATACCTCTAAGTCCTCCAAAAGGGGATATTGAGAGTTATCTGGAGATGAGGCTGGACGGCGACCCTGACCCTAATGTAATGGATGACGAATTGAGGGCTGATATAATGAAAATCATCCCAGAAAAGATCTCGAAAGTGTAAGCAATAATATCAAATACACTCACAATACAAGTCTGAGGTTTGCTCACTAACAATGGTGTTTAGTTTCCTTCTAGTTTCTCTGAACATGGATGCAATCCTAGGCGAGATTACTATCACTCGGAGAAGAAAGAAGCTTGACGAGATGACCAAAGGGGAGGGTCTAGGAGATGCATACACAGCAACCTTGTCACGAATGGATGCTCAGCCGAGAAGCAGATCAAAACTCGGGATGCAAGTTCTAATGTGGGTATCTCATGCGGAGCGGCCATTACATGTCGATGAGTTATGCCACGCCCTGGGGGTGGAAGGGTCTATCGACCTGGATATTCGGAATATTCCTGCGATAGAAACACTGTTAGCATGCTCATTGGGGCTCGTTATGGTCGAGAAGTCCTCATCTACCCTCCGGCTTGTCCATTACACTCTGCAAGAGTACCTCTCCCATAATCCGAACCTATTCCACAAGCCACACTCGCTGATTGCCGAGGTCTGTTTGACCTACCTCAATTTTCGCCACGTGAGGAGCTTTTCACCCGCTCTCCGCTCCGTCCCACCAACCGTCCCTTTTGTCGAATATGCTTCTTGTTACTGGGGTATACATGCTGGACTGGGAAACACCGAAAGTGTGAAAACCCTTGCATTGAAACTACTCGGTGGATACGATAGGCATATATCTTGCAAAATTGTTTTATTACGTAGTGCGGGAGCCGAGGAGCAGCCATTTGATCGGGAAAACACCCCGACAGGATTTACAGGGCTTCACGGTGCCGCATACCTCGGGTGTCTGGAGATAATAGCTGCTTTATTGAAAACAAATACATGGGATGTGGAGGCAACAGATTTCCATGGTAACACAGCAATCTCTTGGGCTGCTAGGAGGGGGCATGAAGGAGTAGTGAGGGCACTGCTGGGAACGGGCGAGGTTAATCCCGACACACCTGACACCGAATATGGTAGAACACCGCTCTCGTGGGCTGCCGGGAGTGGGCGCGAGGGAGTGGTTAGGATGCTGCTGGAACAGAATGACGTTAATCCCGAAAAAGCGGATAAGTGGAGAAAAACGCCCCTCTACAGGGCCGTTGCATACGGCCATCAGGGGGTTGTGAGGATACTGCTAGAACGGGGCAGGGTCAATCCCAATACAGCTGACACGGTGTTCGGCCAGACACTGCTCTCGTGGGCTGCCGAGCATGGCCACGAACAGATAGTGAAGATACTGCTTGAGCGGAACGACATCAATCCTAACAAAGCGGATCATTGCAGCCAAACAGCGCTCTGGCTGGCTGCAAATAATGGGCATGCGCCTGTGGTGAGGATGCTACTCAAGCGGAACGACGTCAACGTTGCAAAAGCGGATGGCTTGGGCCGGACACCGCTCTTGCGCGCCACCGAGAATGGGCATGACGGGATCGTGGAGATGCTACTACAACGTAATGACGTCCACCCGGACGCTCCTGACACCAGGTATGGCCGAACACTACTCTTGTGGGCTACCACGGAAAGGCATACGAAGATCATGAGGATGCTTCTACAACATACCAACGTCGATCCTAACATACCCGACCTCAAATACGGCCGAACACCACTTTCGTGGGCAGCTGAGAATGGGTATGGGGAAGGTGTAAGAATGCTGGTGGAGCGGGAGGATGTCAATCCCGACACACCCGACACCAGATATGGCCGATCACCTCTCTGGTGGGCTGCCGTGAAAGGGCATCACGGGATCATGAAGATGCTGCTACAACGTAAAGACGTCGATCCCGACAGACCCGACACCGAATATGGTCGAACACTCCTCTTGTGGGCGGCAGGTAATGGGTGTGAGGGGGTCGTAAGGGTGCTGCTGCAACGTAACGACGTCAATCCCGACAAACCCGACATAAAATATGGCCAAACACCACTCTGGCGGGCGGTCACGAATGGGCATGAGGGAGTCGTAAGGATGATTCTGGAACGGAACGACGTCGATCCCAATACATCCAACACCAAATATGGCCAAACACCGCTCTGGCGGGCGGTCGCAGCCGGGCATGAGGAGATAGTGGGGCTTTTGCTACAACGTAAGGACGTCAATCCCAACAGACCCGACACCGAATATGGCCAAACACCACTCTGGCGTGCTGCCGCGAATGGGCATGAGGGGGTCCTTAGGACGCTTCTGGAACGGAACGATGTCGATCCCAACACACCTGACGCCAAATATGGTCAAACACCACTCTGGCAGGCTGCCGCGAATGGGCATCAACGTATCGTGAAGATGCTGCTACAACGTAACGCCGTCAGTCCCGACACACCCGACACCGAAAATGGCCAAACGGCACTCTGGTGTGCTGCAGCGAAAGGGCATGAGGAAGTCGTAAAGATGCTGCTAGAACATGGCGATGTCAATCCCAACGCACCTGACACCAGATATAGCCTGACACCGCTCTGGTGGGCTGCCGCGAATAGCCATGAGGGTGTCGTAAGGATGCTGCTGGAACGGAGCGACGTCAATCCCGACAAGCCTGACACCAAATATGGTCAAACACCGCTCTGGCGGGCTGCTGTGAATGGGCATCAGCGCATCGTGAAGATGTTGCTACAACGTAGCGCCGTCAATCCCGACACACCCGACACCGAATATGGCCGAACACCGCTCTGGTGGGCTGCCGCGAATAGTCATGAAGGTGTCGTAAGGATGCTTCTGGAACGGAGCGACGTCAATCCCGACACACCTGACACCGTATATGGCCAAACACCGCTCTGGCGGGCTGCCGCGAATGGGCATCAGCGCATCGTGAAGATGTTGCTACAACGTAAAGCCGTCAATCCAGACACACCCGACACTGAATATGGTCGAACACCCCTTTGGTGGGCTACTGCGAACGGGCATGAGGGGGTTGTAAGGATGCTTCTGGAACGGAGCGAGGTCAATCCCAACACACCCAACATCAAATATGGCCCAACACCGCTCTGGCGGGCGGCTGCGGCTGGGCATGAGGGGGTCGTTAGGACGCTTCTGGAACGTAACGATGTCGATCCCAACACGCCCAACACCCAATATGGCCAAACACCGCTCTGGCGGGCTGTCGCTGGCGGGCATGAGGAGATCGTAGAGCTTTTGCTACAACGTAACGACGTCAATCCCAACAGACCCGACACCGAATATGGCCGAACACCACTCTGGTGTGCTGCAGCAAAAGGGCATGAAGAGGTCGTAAACATGCTGCTACAACGTAACGATGTCAATCCCAACACACCCAACGTCGAAGATGGCCGAACACCCCTCTGGTGTGCTGCTACGAATGGGCATGAGGAGGTTGTAAGGATGCTGCTGCAACGTAACACCGTCAATCCCAACATACCCGACACCCAATATGCCCGAACACCGCTCTGGTGTGCTGCCGTGAAAGGGCATGGGAAGATCGTAAGGATGCTGCTGGAACGGAGCGACATCAATCCCAACACACCTGACACCAAATATAGCCGGACACCGCTCTGGTGTGCTGCCACGAATGGGCATGAGGAGGTCGTAAGGATGGTGCTGCAACGTAACACTGTCAATCCCAACATACTCGACACCGAATATGGCCGAACGCCGCTCTGGTGTGCTGCCGCGAATGGGCATGAGAGGGTCGTAAGGATGCTTCTGGAATGGAACGACATCGATCCCAACACACCCAACACCCAATATGGCCAAACACCGCTCTGGCGGGCCGTCGCCGCTGGGCATGAGGGGATCATGAAGATGCTGCTACAACGTAACGACGTCAATCCCAACACACCCGACACCGAATATGGCCGAACACCCCTCTGGCGTGCTGCCGCGAATGGGCATGAGGGGATCGTTAGGACTCTTCTGGAACGGAACGATGTCGATCCCAACACGCCCAACACCCAATATGGCCAAACACCGCTCTGGCGGGCCGTCGCCGCTGGGCATGAGGGGATCATGAAGATGCTGCTACAACGTAACGACGTCAATCCCAACACACCCGACACCGAATATGGCCGAACACCGCTCTGGTGCGCTGCAGTGAAAGGGCATGAGGAGGTCGTAAGGATGCTGCTGGAAATGAAGAACGTCGATCCCAACACACCTGACACCAAATATAGCCGGACACCGCTCTGGTGGGCTGCCGCGAACAGCCATGAGGGTGTTGTAAGGATGCTGCTGGAGCGGAGCGACGTCAATCCCAACACACCCGACACTGATTGTGACCAAACGCCACTCTGGTGTGCTGTCGTGAATCGACATGAGGGGATCGTGAAGATGTTACTACAGCGTAACGACGTCAATCCCGACACCAAATATGGCCAAACACCGCTCTGGTGGGCGGTCGCAGCCGGACATGATGAGATCGTGGAGATGTTGCTCCAACGTAACGACGTCAATCCCAACACACCCGACACCGAATATGGCCAAACGCCACTCTGGTGTGCTGCCACGAATGGGCATCAGCGTACCGTGAAGATTCTGCTGCAACGTAACAACGTCAATCCCAATACACCCGACACCGAGTATGGCCGAACACCACTATGGTGTGCGGCCGTAAAAGGTCATGAGGAGGTCGTAAGGATTCTGGTGGAACGGAGAGACGTTAATCCCGACATACCCGACACCGGATCTGGCCGAACACCACTCTGGTGTGCTGTCGCGAAAGGGCATGAGGAGGTCGTAAGGATGCTGCTACAATGTGACGACGTCAATCCCAACACACCCGACACCAACTGTGGCCAAACACCACTCTGGTGTGCTGTTGTGAATCGACATGAGGGAATCATGAAGATGCTGCTACAACGGAACGACGTCAACCTCAACATACCCGACACCGAATATGGCCGAACACCGCTCTGGTGTGCTGCCGTGAAAGGGCATGGGGAGGTCGCAAGGGTGCTGCTTGAACGGAAAAACGTCAATCCCAACACACCTGACACCAAATATAGCCGGACACCACTCTGGTGGGCTGCTGCGAACAGCCATGAGGGTATCGTAGCGATGCTGCTGGGGCGGAGCGATATCAATCCCGACACTTCTGACACCAAATATGGTCAAACACCACTCTGGCAGGCGGCCGCGACCGGGCATGAGGGGATCGTGAAGATGTTGCTACAACGCAAGGACGTCAATCCCGACAAGGCTGATAGGCGGGGTCGAACACCACTCCTATGTGCTTCCCAGAATGGGTATGAGGGCGTCGTGAGGATGTTCAACAGCCTCAATCCCGAAGGGGCCGATAGATAGAGCTCACGGATTTGATTCCCAAACATGCAGTAAGCCTGCAACCAACTGATCTCTTCCCTCTTACGACGTCCGGTGTACCTGGGCCTCCATCCGAGGAGACCGGCTGGTTTGAAATCTAAGGATAAAACTCAACACTTCCCTGTCCATCTACCAGACGTACCCTCTGTTGGAGATGAGTCGATTCTGGGTGGAATGCACTAGTTAGAGCCTTCATTGCTTTAGAAATGCTTAGAGTTTCGGGAGATGTTCTCGTTGATAGATTTGTTAGAATACCGACAGTCAAAGAGGCGCAACGCGGCTGTGGAGGCGATGGTAGAACAGGAGTCTGGTACTTGAATGGGAAACATGGGGGAACGGAGGTCCTTGTTATCTATTTCTCTTATTAGGGGATTGTACAAAATGTTTCTTTCTTTTGTTACTACGGGAGCAAGCAAGATATCGAGAACGTGCGTGGAGCATGGCGGATAGTGTGGTGATTCGAGGAATGATAAGAATGACTTTGTGATCTTTCATACTATTATATACTCATCTTTACCGTTAGTTTCGAGGGGGAATCGGAGAACGAAGCTACGAGCTATTCACACCCTTTGCCATTCAGCACCGTATTTGATTATGCGCAACACCCTCATAGCAGGGGAACGAACCTAGCGAAAGAGAATACTACGCCCACTACAAGCCTTAGAGAATTCTTTATACATTGGTTGACAAGTCATCGAAGACGTCAAACCTTTGGACCACCTGCCTGAAAGGTCTCGTTGTCTCTTCCCCTCGCCCCAACCAGCCTGCCCTAGCCTCTTTCCTATTTCACGCTACTTTATTCCCTAGCTTGTATGTAACTCATTTTGTCTGTCCGTATCCCTTTGGCATCTTTATATACTCCCCTATCTCTATAGACTGGCCTTTTGCTCCCTGCCCAATTAGATTAAGTTATTCTATCCATGAATTGTTTTGTACTCACTTGTCTTATTGCATAACTTAGGTGGCGGATAGAAGCTTAATAGATATAGGCACAAATTAGATTAGACACACTGCACACATGGGAGCGCACCGCTGGAATCAACCGAGGAGTGTTCGTGTGCGTGATTGGTAGACTTTGGTGTATTTTTTCACTTTTCTCCAACCCCCCCATCTTTGCCAGCAAGCCATGGCGATCAGTTTACCGTACCCTCAGATAAACTCCTCCCCTTACCTATTCTAAGGGCACTAACGTACCACACGGGGAAACCGCCCACATGTGGCAACCATGGAAAACCAATTTTACCTTTGATTAACTCTGTTAATAATTGAGATACAACCTTGAAAATTAGTCACCAAGTACTTTCAGGTATGGAGAGTTTGAATATGTAATTATTATTTAATAATCCAAAATTGGCTGTCTTGTATAATCATTTTAAGACTAATTATCTAAAATAAAT
>Ga0307513_10004536_pt1 | contig 18522 bp, 17 predicted proteins | sample 15_EM_MG_FD_202174 | JGI IMG/M metagenome (GOLD analysis project Ga0307513, IMG submission 202174) | Populus trichocarpa ectomycorrhiza microbial communities from riparian zone in the Pacific Northwest, United States - 15_EM | ecosystem: Host-associated > Plants > Roots > Unclassified | place...
CTAGAATGAATGAGGTCCCGTCCTGCTCTAATAATGTCTCGTATAAGCTCCTATACGACTGGTCCATCGTACGCAATTGAATGGAGGTAGCCTAGTCCCTCCGAGGCCAAGGGACGTTGCGCACCATCTTTCTTTTCAGGTACGTAATGAACAACACATCCAAGCGATAGGACGGGGTTATGAGATGCGAGGGGTCCCACTTTTGATGTCTTATCATTAACTTGGACAGGAACTTTACTCTCGGCTGGACAACGGCTAATATGCGTTCATCATGTCGAACACGGACGATCCGCGTTAATGACGACGACAAGACGAGTCAAAGCTAGATCCGACATCCGCCAGAGGACCGCTTCTAAACTCAACCACTTCCAGAAAAAATCCGAGCAAGGGAGGTGCATTCAAGACGGCATACAAGGAATCAGTGGTGTTTTTGGGAGACCAAATGAAATCAGCGTGGAGAAATAATATAAAAATACAGATCACATATGAAAATCGAAATACACCTATAAAGACCTGAGTGAAACGAATTTTCCATGTTCTACGCTTGACACGTCTTAGTTTTGCAATCTGTGGCCGACCGCTTGGCTTTTCGAATGATCCGACCCAACCTCTGGCGAGGGAAGAAATAAAGAGCTGACTAGGCTTGAGCAGCAGTTTCTTCGATTTCGCGCATCATATCGTCAATGTCCCACTCCTCACCAGCTACATCCCGCATGCGTTCCAGAGCCGCTCGGTGCCTTGAAAGGAAACACCCATCCACGGCTGCAGGGTGTGGTTTCAATGGCGCCATGAGTCCACGCTTACGAACAGGGATGTTTGACCGGCCCTTTTGCTCGTGAGTTGCCCGTCGCTCCTTCGCCCGATCCTTGAGATGCCGCTGTAATGCATCGCTCCTAGAGAACGACGCCTTACAAATGGGACAAAGATATTGAGGCGAAGTGTCGGTGCTAAGCAGTGTCGCGTCCGCGAAAGCGAGCATGCCCTTGAGAACGAGGTCATACTCCTCACGGACATGGACTTCATGATGCCTAGGAACATCGTAAGGACGAGAGACGATTTGGGGGCATAGATAGCCGTCATATGGACTGGTATAGGTGCAAGGTACTGGGACGACGGGGACAACGCCGGATTTATTCTTCTTGGGTTGTGGACGGTCATAGGGGCGTAAAGTGGCCTTCTTAGGGTTGTTCTTGCTGGCTTTGGTCCTGACCAGTCCGACATCTTCCACGTTGTCGTCATCGCAGTAGTCGCCTCCCTCGGTCAGAGACCTGCTAACGGAGGGCAATAGAGGTGATTGAAGCCCACATTCAAGAATACGCGATCCCAGAGACGAGGAAGATGGATTGAGCGGCTCAGTGAGTCCATTATCTATGGGCAGCGAGCGTTCGGTAGGTGCGGGAGACGGTAGAGCTGTAATGGGGACGTTGGAGGGACCAGCATCCGTTGGGCCTGGTCGTAGCTGATCGGGAAATTCAAAAAGAGGAGGGCACTGTGTTGGGACGATCGGTCGATCAAAGAGCGCCTCGTCAAGGTGCGGAGTCCAGTCGGGAGTAGGCAAGAAAGCCCCCTGAAATGGGTTCTGGCCAAAATGGGAGAATATCGAAGGGAATGACAGGAGATTCGACGAGGTATGTGCGGCATCTTCGCCTACGGGATCGACATCAGGAAAAGCAGGGGGCAATGTCTGTCGGTGCAGGCCAGCAGCCAAAAGATCAGGCGACAGGGCTTCCAGAGGGAGGTTCTGAGGGTCGCATTTATAGGTTTTTGAGAGGCGCCTAACTTCCTCCTGTAGGGCGATGGTTCTGGACGTGTTGAGATCAATCTGATAAATATTTCAAGGGGTTAGTAACCTCAGTTCGATGGTGACTCAGAGAATAACATCACTCACTTCACAGTTGAGTCCATCAAGCAGGTCGAGCGTCTCGTCAAGAGAGCGCATTGCAGAGCGGGATCCATTGCTGCCAGTAGAATTGTTGTTCGCAAGACAATCTAAATGATGACCAAGGAGGGCGGCTGAATCGGGGAAAGGCTCTCCGTGTGCCCGGCGATTATTGACCGGATTTTTTGCATGGGTGCCCTGTTGATCCAGTCTTGACAAGATTGAGGGTGCTAGAGGATTGTGATAGTCCATTGTTCGAGGACTAGAGGGGGTAGAGAATGAGTCGAAGGGTGGACGGGATGGTGGCGAAGGGTGGAAGGGGGACCTTAGATGCGGCCGGTGTTATATACAGCCAGGAGCGTAGGCGTAGATTGATTGCTGACCAGTGACTCGTTCCATCACACGCCAGGGTCCGCGGCACCGCGAACAAACAAGTGGCAATATTTAGATTCCTCTCGATAAGATGGCCAATGTGTCGGAGGTTTCTATTATACACGCCACATTGAGCCTCCCCGGAGCTGCGAGGCGCAGGCACTCCGATCCCCAATGGCCGCTCTCCAGCTAGTCCGAACTCCAGAGCACACACCGCCCACTTGCATTTCCAGTCGCGGCGCGGCCCACCACGTTCGGATGGAGAGCGGTCACCGCCTGAACAGCCGTTATCCTATCATAAATGTCAGTCTATGGCCATATGATATCCGCCTAGCTTTGTCGCTCTCCGGTCTCCGTCGGGAGTTAACACACCTTGTCTTGTCATTCAGGCTCGCTAAAACATCACCGTCTGCGGAAAATATCTTGAGTGCGTGTCCCATATCTCCAACCTATATTTTAGAAGTAAATGAGGAAGGATGCAATTGGTGGAATGAGAAGTTGCGCACCGAGAAGTGTGGGTACATATCAGTGTTTGACCGCCATTGCGCCTTGAACACGGTAAGCCATTGTCCCTAAGTAGGACATCTTCAGTAGCCTGTTTCTCCGTTCTCGAACGACACCGCCACCGCAACTCACAGTCTGACAATCGTGCTCAACTGTTACACGTGGTCGAAAGCTTTTCAAAGGCTCTTCCGGCACCATGTACTTTGGCGGGACGTCCCAAACTGTGACCGGACAAGGGTTGAGCGCCATGCACGGAAGCCGCCAATCAAGATGACACACCTCTCAGTCGGTTGTCATAAGAAGTAGACACGATTCGCCGTCCAGAAGGATCCCAGTATGCACTACTGACACTGGTGACATATCGATGACGTGTCAGATTCTTTCCAAGAGTGAACCACGTTCACGGCACGAAAAGGGGACAGTGGAAAATGAGAGAATCCAGGGATCGACTTACGAATATCCATGTGTCCAAGAACCCCGTAGGGTTCCCGACCGCCCTTTCACCTTCGAAGCGCCCATCCAAGAACTGACGGCGTCGTAATCGACTTCGATAGGTTCGACCACAGGGTCATCATCCACGGAAGTATCGGCTACACTCGGTGTATCGCCGGAAATTTGAAGGAGCTGCCGTGTATCCCACAATCTGAATTGCCACCCTAATGGTCAGCAATGACTTGCGTAAAGGGAGATCCGAGCAGAGCGCTTAAGCGCTCCTGCTGTACGCACTTTAGTGATCTGTCATTGCAAGCCGCCAGCAAGGACCAGCCGTCTCGTGGATTAAGCGATACGCAGCCCAGCTTCTGCTTCTCACTTAATTGGAAGCGCTTTGCTTTGTGTCTGTCCTCACGCAGGTCACGATAGGTCAGCCCCCCTCTGAAGGCACAGTTAGTTCGGAGTTACTAGGCTACCGAAACAAAAGAGTGACGTGCCGGTTGTCCGAAATCCACATTACGTGCCCATCGTTGCTAAAATCAAATCCTGAGATAAGTGTGTCGCTCATAGCGTATATTTCCTCTGATATACCCGATGTGAAAGACATATGGCGAATTGTACAGTCATAAGCAGATGTATAGACCTGTTGGGGTCGTGAATACTACTTTCGCGATCAGACGGTCCCGTACCCACGCTATGGGCATCCACGGGATCAAACTTGATACAACTTATCGAGGACTTCGAAGTTGCTGGCCAGTGCATCTTTAATCGAGGATAACTCTTTGGTCAGTTACATCTCGGGACCCCCTTCAGCCACGAGGCTGTGCTCATACACTCGTTGTAATGGAACTTACCTGGAGTCTCCAGTATTTCCCCCCTTCGCGGTTGTCAGCATCCTCCTCATCATTGTCATCACCTGTTTCGTCCGAAGCCCCGCGCGCATCCCAGATACCCAACTGTCCATGCTTATCTCCGATGAATAGAAGGTCCTTTGTCTATAGAAAGTAATCAGACGCGTGATTGGAGAAGGTCTACACTGCTTACGGGGTCTGGATGATACGCCATTGCATATACTCGATCCTGTGTAACCTTTGCACGACTGACAACCTTCATCTTCTTTAACTCCTCTTCGAGTCGCTTCTTCTCGGGGTTTGCCTGTTCCTCGTCCCAGTCATGTGCACCTCCCACCACGGCTGAATGACTGTTCAAGCATAGACCAGAAAGTTGGATAGCGAGCTCGGCTCGTTCCCTGTCGTCTGTACCTTCGCCGAGGAGCCCTTCAAGGTCAAGTTCTTGATGCCGAGGGAGCTTCGCCTGCCGCGCCCGCTCCTCCGCAAGTCCACGTTCGCGAAGCTCTCGCTCTGCGCGTCCCTTTTCGGCTGCCTGTACAAGGAATAATGCGTCAGATTGGGGTTATATGCAATCCAAAGAGTACGTCGAAGGACCCCGTCATCGCTGATTAAGCCAAAACCTGAGGATCTACTGACCTCTCGTTCCTTCCGCTGCTCAGGCGTCTCGTTTGGGCCAATGGTACCAACGCCGCTCCTCCTCAGTCGTCTACTTTGTCGTCTTGGAGCAGGAGCGTCGATCTCTCCATCGATAGGACTCGACTTTCGTTTTCGCGGTTGTACAGGCTTTGCTTTGCTCTTCCCATCGCCGGTAGCTTTATTGTCCGCATTGATAGGCTTGAAACTGAGTTTATTCGGCGCGTCTGCGATGCCGAGTTGCTCCAGTAAAGCACGGTTCGCCGCGATATTCTTTTCTCGTTCGAGTTCACTGGGTGAGCGTGTCAGAAATCGTTGGAAAGAGTGGAAATGCGCTACATACTATTCGGTTGGCATTGTGAAGGCGCAACGAAACGGAGACTGAAATTCTGAGGTGTCGGCGCGTCCAAGAACGCTTCTAACTCCGCTGGCACGCGTAGAGAGTTCCCAATTACAAAGCGGACACATTCCTCGCCAGGTGGCGTGAGGGAACAGGCATTATCAAGATCACTACAATTGTCCTACAACAATGGACGAGAGGCGTGAACAAGGCTCGTAACAAATGCGGCAACAACAAGTATGGGAAAGTTGGGTATGCTACCGCGGGGATCGCAGATCACGAAATCAGTTCGTTTTTGTAATACACGGCCAGCGAGAGGAATCTTTCGAATTAGCACCTGCGATATGTATGTGGCGGGGATCCATTGGCAACAGGGCGTGGAGGGCATTCGTAAACGACGTTGTGGACTCGCAATATAAGCAGATCCAATAAATCCAAGAAATGGGTGGCACCTTGTTGTTACAGCTCCATTGATATCTATTTGCCACCATAGATCAGCCACCGCACGCCTTTCGAGAATAGAACGGCGCACCATGTGCAATCCATGATCCCGGTCTCAAATATCCGTACCATAGTCTGATCGCGGCAGTGCTCCGTCCATCCCACGGTGTCCTTCCAATTGAACTGCGCGGCTTCCTTTTCACCGGACCCGGCATAATTGTCCATTTCCTCGTCGCTCACGCCCTTGAAGAGGAGGAAAAGGCGGGTCCAAGCGACATTTTCAAGCGATACCGCGAGGTCGATGGCAGCAGTCAGTCGTGCTGGGGACATGAAGCGGTAGGCGATGTTTCGATGGGCAATGAAAGATTGAATGTTGTTGCTGTTGACGATGTGTTAGATGAGAGCTTAATCAAGTCTTCTTGTCACTTGCCTGATGAAATGCGTCCGGGTTTGGAGAGACAAACCGAGCTGATCGAGGATACGCGATAGGTGAGCAATAAACTCGGACGTCGGCATTGCAAATCCGTTGTACGGTGCAATATATGACGAAGGCTCCACGGAGGATGTGTCGGGCCTGTGACCCTGAGTGAATCAAGTGAGAATTCTATAAGATAACATACTCACATTGCTTCGTAGTATAATGATGAGACGACCTGGGTCGTAGTGATGTACTCCATTGCACCTCCAGGATGTACCCGCACGAAGAACTTGACTTTGTTCTCGGACAGGACCTCCGCAGGCGGCCAGGTGATTCCCATCTTCCAGAATGGAGAGAAGGAAAGGTGTATGTCAGAATATTGGGTCTCTGGAGAGTACATGTAGACGTTGCATCGAGCAGTCGTCGGTCTTGCGGCGACGGCTAGTTTGTTCATAATGCGATTGTCAAAGAAGAAATCATCAGGAAGAGAGTCGTCCCTATGTGTTCCAGTGAACTCCATTCGGTGGTCAGCGCCCTGATGGATGATTTCAAGCCTGCCCCAGAAGTTGCCTGCCACAATGGCGCCGTCAGCAGTTCTTGACATATCGAGGTCTTCTTCGGCAGAGACGAGGGTATCAAGTGCTACTCGGTGACCTGGAGCGAGCTCGAGATTGAAGCTACCGGGCATTTCAAGCACTGGAGACGGAGGCGGCGGGGTGGGTTCTCGTCTAAGATATTTGGGGTTAGTCGGTCTTGCCGTAGGCGATAGCTGGAACGCACTCTGGCGGCGGAGGTGCATCAGTGACAATCTCCACGCGCAGGCCATGGACGCCTGAGATGGCAATTTGGTATGCTTCGTCGGAAGATATCTGACTGGGTCAGCGACGTGACACGGGAGCGCCTGATGCACGTACCCACAACCAGGGCCCTTGAATGAGTCGCTATGAAGACTTGGTAAGCGCGACGGCCGGTGTAGAGTGATCAGCCTACGACATACCGATGCCTGCAGCGAAGCATATTCGACGGGGACTCGCAGGTGGAAGCTCGCATCTGGAGGCGGCTTGACCCATTCTCTAGCGATTGCTTCTGCTTCCTGGAAGAATAAAAGGAAATTTTGAGTGCCGACCTCGAGTCGCGGCGGATGGATGGGCTGACCGCATAAGACGAGGGGAGGTTCTTGATTGTCTCCATATCGCCGTAGCAAAGGGTGAGGAAACGCTGGCGCATAATCTGGCCACCACCTGGTATGCCGCCGCCGACGACTGGACCGCCGATGCCCATCGAGACGTTCATGTTGGGCGGAGGGGCACCGGCATCCCAGTCGACCTTTTTCTTGATTCTGGACCAAATGGTTGCGTTTGACTTGAGGCTAGCGTTGGTGGATGCTACCAGACGGTCAGCAAGCATCAGCAGGCCTACGGCAACGCAACGCAGCGCAGGGGGCTGGTACTTACCGGGCGAGAGGAGCATTTAACTAGGTGCGGTCGACGCGCGGAGGGGGGCAGACGAATCAGTTACGAGGTCGCAGATAACATCTCGGCAACAAAACGACCAACACAGCAAATGTTCTCCAAGGATCCGACACGGTCAAGAGCAAGTGTAGCAGCGTGACGGACATGAGGCAGCCACTTTCTTCCACAGAGTTGAGCGGGCAACTGAGCAATTCAGAGCCTCTCGAACGTACTCTCCACAGCCAGCTATCGCTCTCGCATCAGGGCTTGGGCCCCTTGTCCACGTCCCCCAGAAGACTGGAAGCCTGGAAGAAGCACCAGATCGAGGTCCAATCGGCCCACCCAGAGTCTACAGCGCATCTCAGACCCGGCGGATATTCCTCCAGGACCATTTCCTGTTCTCATGCGACCGTCGCTGGACTTTCCCGCCGAGTGGACGCCGAGAAACTTCGGTGGAAGCGGAAGAATCGTGCGCGCAACGGCTAATTATCAAGCTTTACAGTTGACACAACCGGCAAAAGGAAGAGTCTATGCCTCATTGTGATACGCTATTCCTGCCTGCATCGGAATAGAATGGTCGATTACCTGCTATGCACACGCCGCGTAGTGCATGGAGAGCCATGATGAAGGACGCAAAGCAATAACAAAGGTCGTTATCTTCTCATTGATTGTTTAATATGTTGTTTAACCTACGACGCTTTGCCTGTCTCTCTGTCTCTCCTGTTATGTTGCGTCAGATGAAGGGGCACCAGGAATCAATGCCACCTCCATGTCCCATGCCTCGCTCGCTCGTTGTGGATGCGCTGTTCTCTGTTCTGTTACGATCACCGGTATCTTCTATGGAATCGACAGAGTTGAAACCAAATGCGTTTCAGGTCTCCTCGGAAGCTAGGGGGGCGAAACTAATCCCCTAACATTCTGAAACGAAACCCAAAAGATATATAATCAGGACAGAAAAGACTAGGATTCACTATCAGGTCGACCTCGGACTACTTGCGCTCCCCGCTCGTCCCCGATTTCCTATATCCCCAGTATCACGGCGTTCCTCTAGTCACCCACCTACGCCCTCTGACAATCACCTTCAATCGAAAGCACTATGTTTGCTCCGTGGCATTTCCCACCGCTGTAAGTGTTCGTGCGGCACCCACCACAACCCACAAACCCTCCATCGAGAATGAACGCTGACCACTCCTTAACCTAGCGAGGCGGAGAGAATGGACACCACCGACGACGAAATCATCCCTCGTTCTGAAGTCGCCACCGTCCTTGCCCAGGCTCAGGCACACTCTTGGGGGCCGATCGGTACTCTCCCAATCGACATGGTTGGATCCTGTGTGATCACAAAACTTCCAAGCAAGCTAACAATCACGCTGAGCACCCAATGCCTGATTCAAGCTGCTCAAATGTCCCATAGCAACACCAACGCTATCGAAGCTACATACCAGGGTACGGAGATAAGTGGATCTGCGCAGTTGGAGATCATCGAGTTGGAGAGGGCAAAACAACTTGTCGAGAGTGTTGAGGACAATGACGTAGCGCTGCTGGCAGAGGATCCTTCCTTAAGAAAGAGGAGCATGAGACGGATCGAGGCGTGGAGAAAAGAGGTTGCGCGGTATTCGGACTCGGAGTCTGCTGTCTCGGATGACTCACCGAGTAGCCTCCTGTAAATCTATCTGGAATAGAAACTTGTAATCGACCGGAATCATTTGACACCTCATGGTAAGTGCGGAGGTCCGCGTCGATTTTGGGGCATTCGGAGCATCGGTGCTACCGCGGCAAGTATTGGCCGAGGAGGCAAATCAGGGCGAACGGAGAGTGCTCACATGTTTTGACCCCTTTTTATCGGTTTCCGAAGTACCCCTCTAACTGGACCCCTCTGTTATGTTCTAGGGGCCTCATCTTCGACGTCAAGATGACGTCTGGATCGCCCTCGTCGCGTCGGAGTTGCCTTCGCGCTTTGTATTGATAACTCATCTCTCCCCCCTCTCACGAAGGTCCTTGGCTTTTTGAATACGCACGTGGTGGTTCAGTGGTGCAGGATATCACAGACTTTGTTCACCGGTTCGTCATCGGTATAGAAGAGTATGATTCCTACTTGATTGATCGTCAGCAGGAAGAAAGACATTAACGAACAATCGTACGTATTTCCTTGACTTTTACAGCGATTCTGAAGATCAAATGCAGTCATGGGAGAGCCCGACCTCTGACTTTCTCGCCATTCTTGCCACAAACCTCCACAATGTATAGGTCATTTCTCTCAACTCCCTGATGTCTGCGGTGAGACGATTATGGCACCTGGGACCGTTTAGCCCAGACGGAGACCTGTGCCCTCATGTGGTTGAGATATGTGTAGAGACTTTTTCGACCTCGATAGGCAAACTTGAGGACCCTGTGCCCTTTCTCTGAGGATGTCGGAGGTTCCATCGATTCTGGTGTCTCACTTCTCCAAAGCTCTCGTAACCTTCATCCCACCTCACCATTCCACGTTTTTCATTGTCAATAAGTCCTCAGATCCTGAAATCCTTGATCGAGTACTCCAATGTTAAGCAGGGAGAAGAGCAGGGAGCGATTTACGGTTCAATATGAGTATAAGTACGCGCGATGTGATATCAGAGGTATTATTTCTTGTCCACCTGCCTGATTTCAGTTGGTCCGTTCAGAAAAGGAATATCTTTTAGGTAAAGATTTGCTCGATCCTCATCAAGTACAAAGCCGATGACCAGCCTAGCTCTGAATATCTCCATGGGTCTCGTCATGACTTGATGGGTCTCTCCTTGTCATCGTCCAATTCGCCACTTGCATGTTTACCACGATGCTCGACCTCCCTTGCCGCCGAGTTGTAAGTTACGTTCCGCTTTCCGCTTTGAACCCTTGCCTCTAGGCCTTGAACAAGGGCTTGCGTGCATTTCCTTTGGAAACATTTCCGTTCCTTTTGGGAAGGATGTCACCGAGAGAGGCCCGCTTTGTTTTCCGACCTCGACTCCCACCCTGGCGCGCTTCTGGCGCATCCTCGTTCTCATATTTCTTGGTCTTCTAATCTTACTACTTAACAAACGATCGTTTGTATGTGCATTTTTTGTCCGTGCTCGAGACATTCTCACGCTAAGTCCGAGGCAGACTGCTCTGATCGCCAAAGAGGATATCGAGAAAATGGCACTCCGTGCACTGCAGTATATCGTTGTCCCCCCTATCACGAAGCACACTGCTACTGTGATCTTCCTCCATGTCAGTATATGCATTAATCTCCCAGTCCGACGCACTCTTGCATAGATCGATGCAACTCCTTTGTCATCAAATAACCAATTGTCCTACAGGGCCTGGGAGACACGGGGGACGGCTGGCGTCCTGTCGCAAACCTGTTAGGCAAGAAAGAAGGACTCGGCCATATTAAATGGATTCTTCCCCATGCGTGCGGCGTCCCTATCTCTTCAAACCGGGCTATTCTCACTCTCTTGATACTTCCAGACCGATTCAAAATGTTACTCTCAATCATGGAATGCGAATGCCATCTTGGTTAGAACACATGACCGTATCATTTTGCAATGGTGGTTGACAGGGACCACACAGGTTCGATATCAAGGACCTAGACGGAATGTCCAATTTTGAAGACGAACGAGGAATGTTGTTGACCATCTCCTCAATAAACTCCCTAATCGCCGCCGAGCTTGACGACAACCCGAACATCCTTCCAAGTCGAATCGTCATTGGGGGGTTCAGTCAAGGTGCTGCGATATCACTCTTAACCACTCTGACCAGTGAGCGAAAGCTGGGAGGAGCTATTGCCCTCAGTGGTTGGCTTCCACTTCATACCAAAATCAAAGCGGTATGCACCAAAACTCTTTTCTATCTTATATAGCGTCCCCTGACTAGACATTTCACATGAAGATGATGTCTGACTACGCTCGAACCTTACCCATCTTCATTGGCCATGGCACTGCGGATCCCGTTGTAAAATTCCAGCACGGCCAGAAGTCAGCAGAGTACCTCACGTCTGACTGCAGCATCAAAAAGGCCACGGAGGAAGACCTTGTCGGCATCACTTTCAAGTCGTATGATTCCATGGGGCATCAGTCATCCCCTCAGGAAATCAGTGACATTGCCAAGTTTCTTCAGAAAGTCATACCTACCATTCCCGAATGAGTTACTCCATGTATGGGAACCTTGAGAGCTCGCTTTAGCTATCAAATGAAGTCTGTTGATTCGTTTACCTTGTCCATGTGCCTCCTCCACTGCAGGATAAAATCAGTACTGAAGCATATGCAGCTCCTTGGTGGTGATGGAAGGCTTTATTTCGCCTTGGATGAGTATACGGATACGAGAGTGCATGGACGACTGATTGTCGGAATTTGGGATTTTAGGGGGCGCTGATTGTTTGGGGAATTGTGTCTCACATGGTCATGTCCCGGGTATAAGAGCTCGTATTCTCATTATTGTATCGCTACGTGTTTGTAGCGGGCCCTAACAAACGAGTTATCGACCAAGCGGAAAATTCAACATCAATGCCATAGAGGAATCTTCCGACGGCAATAAGCAACCCCGTAATGGCGGAACAACACAATGGGGTGGCCAAACCTCGTGGTGGTACCACCCATCGGATTGCTCGTGCAGTTAGGTGCTGGCTTGCATCGCTTGTCATAATTCTTAAATAATAAACGATCGATGCCAGATCGCTAGTTCATGCTCCATTCGCGTCCGCCGCATGAATGTGAGTAAATATTTGTAGAGGATTTGCGACCTTTAGGGGAGGTAGTGTCACGTGCGAATGACATGGGTTAAAGGAGTCCGATAGGGGCTCCACGTATTTCAGGAAGAATTACTGAGAACCTCCTTTCCTCGCATCTTAGCCCTGCTTCGTCCGCTCTTTTGGTGTTCCGCTCGTTCTACATCATGTCGGTCTACCCATCTGCCGTCGCAAGTTGCTGATTGCTGACACGCCGCATGCAGATAAATAGCATATAATCTATTATGCGTTTCACTCCTTTCCTCGTTGCTGCCCTTGGCTTCACTTCCGCGTCCGCCGCCGTGCTCGAGCAGCGCGCACTTCTAGATCTCTGCGCGAACGTCGTTGGCCAGCTCAACATCCGCCTTCCCATCCTTGGGCTGGTCAGTCTCGGTCAAGTCAACATTTGTCTCTGCGTCAGCGCCCTGCCGCTCTATATTCGCACCGATATCGTCGGTCGTGCAATCGTCAAGCTCCTGGGGAGTGAGGTCGATGCTACTGCTCGGCTCAATACTTTGGTGAGAACCCAAGTCCCCTATTTCCGAGTTACGCCTGACATCTCATTGTGCCTTAGATCGGATCGCTCGGCAGCAACTGCCAGTATCCCACTAATGCAATCCCTCTCTGCTCTTCCAGTGATCCCTGTGGCTTCCAATGTGGTAAAGGCTACATCCGCCAAGGCTCCAACTGTGTCTGCCCTACAAACGCGGCGCTCTGCAATGGCGAGTGCAAGCCGGCTGGTACCATTTGCGGATCCATGGGTGTTGCTCCACGCGGTATCTCGTCTTGGATGGATGCCCAATGCAGGTACGGTCAGGAGGTTTGTGGTGTACAAAGTGACGGGTTGACGATCCCACGTGGGTTTGAATGCATTGATACTCGTTCACACAAGGAGAGCTGTGAGTATGCTGCCATCTATCTTGCTCAATCTTAATATCTACTCTCCAGGCGGTGGTTGCGTTCTCCCCATCTTTGCAAAGCAAACCCGCGGAAAAGATTGCACGGGTATCATCGGTGCTTTGGACGTCTCCTGCATTGATTCGATTTGTGTCGTTCATACTTGCAAGGACGGTTTCGTCGTGTCTGACGATGAATCGACTTGCCTGCCAGTGCTCACTCTCGAAAGCAGGGACACGGCTACTGGTGGCACTACTACTGGGGGGGTGTCTGTCCATGTCGGTGACTTGGCCTCTTCGGTGAAAGCCACGTCCACATTCCCCAAGTCGGTCATCCCCCGAGGAGCTCTCTCCACCAGCACTCTCTCGCTTGCCGCCGTTGACACGGCACTCGAGTTGGACAGCAAGACTCTCGCAACCATTATTGCTGCCGACAATCCCTTCACGGTACTCCTCGAGGCTTATACTGCCGCTCATGCAAACTCGAAGCGGGATGTAAACCCACCGCCCATCATCCCGAGCACGGTCTACCCAGCCACTGAAATGGGGGGCCTTGTCCTAGTCGATAGCCTCTAAGTTTTGCTCGGCTTCCTTGAATCGTACTGGTCTGTTGTCTGTTGCGCACTTGCTCCATAATACTCTGTCCATATGCTTATCATAGTTCGTCTCAGCGCTTGCTACTCTTTGTATACCTCCCGGTTTTCTAGTCGGGTTCAAATACAGCCGTTCTTTGTTGCTAGAGTCTGGCTCCTTTGAACGGCCTCGCGTGCACTTGCAACCAGCCACCACTGCCTACGGGTGGACGAGCTCGTTGTGGAATGCGGGGACCTCGAATTGACTGCTCGAAGTTGTTGTGGTGCCTTAATGGTTAGGAAGACAGCGTGCAGAGTTGTTTTGTGGCAGTAGACGGTCGTGTATAGCCAAAACGCGTTGGCTGGTACTTTATTACAAGACTGGTATCCCTGACGAGATCAGGTGCAAGAGCTGTTTACAGAGGGCATGAAGCGGATCGATAGGTATACAAGCAATTTTATGGTCCAACCCATTAGTAGCGCGTTCGCCTCGATACCCGCGGCGCGGTTTTGCCAGCTACAGTCGGCTCATCCGTTGTTCACGTCGCGGGGATGCCTTCAAATGATATGGCTTATCACTGAACCTAATCAGCACCTTTTTCGTCCTGACCCGTCGCGACACGATTTGCCCATGGAATTGCACTGTATCTGGAACAGATGCACCAGCCTTGATGTAAGTCGCACGAGTTTGCAAGCTCTTCTTGCTCTGGAAGAGAGCATTTCCTTGCTACGTGAGCGTTGCAAGCTCGCTGGTGAGCGACGCAGTGGTGACGAAGGTCGCGGTGGCAAGTTGGGAATGTTAGATTGGATGTGTTTGCCTTTTACCTACCATGCAGCGATTACCTCCTGTGACGCGACCGATATTACAACACCAGTTGATCTCAAAAGCTGCAAATGGCCACCGCGTTTTCATTCCCCAATGCCGCAAACTGGTATTCGAGTACTGCGAACGTTCAAAGTCCTCCTCTAAGACGCGTACCTGGCTCCTCAACTCTGTCGAAGAGATAGCGAAGCAAAACCCGCACGTAGAGGTTGTTGTGAAGCCTCGCAGTTTCAAAGAACCCATCGTTCGCGGCTTTTATTGTGCGTATTGTTTAGCAACACACCGTGCGCGCTGGGTCATTTATTCTGCTCCAGTGAACGGTAGAGATAAGGTGACTCCTCTAAATAAGTTAGAGGTCACCCAAATCGGCCAAAAGGTCAAGCTATTGCTGGATTCGTCTGGCGCGAAGATTAAACCACTCAAGCGACTTACCGTGGAAAGCACGACACCGTCTGCACGTGGTATTTGGAGCGGAATGCATGTGGAAAAACCATACGAAATTTAGCTTGGTTCCTCGGATGAGCGAGCAATGCCCCAATAATTCCATACTATCATAGCCAATTTCTCAAGGGTGATTACCCATTTCTTCATCTTCAGTGTTGCGAAACCAACCGTTCATCTTTCACTCTATACGCGTACAGTCCTGGTGATCCAGCATCCGTGAATTGTGATATTACCTTCGATTTTGATTGGGGAAGATTATTAATCAGTATCCTGTGACTCAAATGATAGGTTCTTTCAGTACCCTTTGGACTCCATGCATCAAGACAGTCAGAGGTCTGGGCTCGGCAGCTTATGCGCTCTGCGAACCGCCCAACCCCGTCTGTAGCGGCACTGCCTCCGTTCGGCACCGTCTGTGAGTCAGTAAATGTACGGTTTAAATATAACTCGGGTTCGCTCCTCTGCCGTCAACTGTGACGCAGACCCAAAAGACCGAAAACATGCCTCCGATCATTTGCACATCTCAGCAAAGCAGGTATACTCGCTTCATACTTTCATTCACTGGTATTCATTCATGCGACTAGATTTCACACCGAAACGCTCGACACGGCGTCCAAAGAGATTGACATTAAGGGTGTCGGCATCAGCATCGGAAATATCGATCTAATTGTCGATGGTCACCTCCGCCTCAAGGCTGGCGCCCGTTATGGTTTCCTTGGAAGGTACGCACCATTTCTTTATGTGTAAAGTCGACAGCTTTCAAACGTAACTTACGAAAAGTTCGCAAGGAACGGAACTGGGAAATCCACTCTTTTCCTTGCATTGCGCGATAACTTGATTCCCGGATTCCCTCCATCCGTTCGCGTCCTTCTTGTCTCTCAGACGGAATCCGACACTGCCAGCGTCTCCGGTGGTACTGTGGACGATGTAGCCCTGGATGAAATATCTGTTATGGACAAGGTCATCTCTAGCGATCGAGTGAGAGCGAAGGCTATGGGTGATTACGAGGGTGGGCACTTATTCTATCCCATTCGTCGCTTTGGTTGAATCCCCCTTGTATAGCATTAAACGAAGCTCTGGAATCGCAGTCGGTTATTACAGTACAAGCTGCCGTGGCTATAATTGAGTTCGAGCGGGCCCAAGAGGATCTCGAGGAGAAAAGAAAGATCGCTAGTCGTCGTTCGGGGGCAAGGCATGTCTTACCATTGATTCACAGAATATCCTATGACACTTTCCCCAGGGGAAAGGAAGCAAGAAAGGAAGAGCTAAAGGCAGAGGCCAAGCTCGCGGAAGCAGAAAAGAAGTGAGTCTCCTGTGAACAACACAATCTAGAGGAATTGAATACGAGGCTGCGTTCTAGATTATCTGGAATGACCCTCGCCGATGGTGAAGATCCCTTCGCTGTCGCACATCGACTTATAGAAGAGCTTCAGACGACTTTAGACAACGTAAGCCCTCTGCTCCCCGGCCTGTATCGATATCTTTATGGACATCGTTCAGGTTGATTACAAGACCACTACTTCCAGAGCATGGTCTGTTTTACTCGGTCTGGGCTTCACCAAGGAGGTGATTGAGGGACCTTACTCCAACCTCTCGGGAGGGTGGAAGTCTCGCACCGCTCTCGCCTCGGCTCTCTTGATGGGAAGCGACGTCCTGCTCTTGGACGAGCCAAGTAATTTCCTTGTTAGTATTGCGCTATCTGAAACACGCAACCCTGGTTAATCCCCCCTGATTAGGACCTCCCTGCTACATTATGGCTCGAAAAATACCTCACAGAAACGGTTCAAGATCGAACAGTCGTCCTAACGTCGCACGACCAGGATTTCCTCGACAGTGTCACCCAGGAGACGATGTACCTCCGGAAGCAGACTCTACGTTATTTCGAAGAGTATGTTACCTCTTTCGATCATCATTCCAGAGAGCCGGCCCTAAGAGTTTGTGAATAGTACACCAACACAATTGGAAATACATGAACGAAAGGAGCGGAAGCATAAAATGCGGATGCAACACTCACTCGACAAGCGCAAGGGACATGTATGGGCTGTTCCCTTCGTCGACAGGCCAAGCAACACTAACGACTCATAGATTGAAGCGTCTATCCAGCAAGGGAAAGCCACCGCGAAGAAAACTGGGGACGACAACCGGTATGTTGGGTATCAGTGAGTGATTATGTGATCTAACACTCGACCCAGCATGCGTATGGCGGTTAGTCGACAGAAGAAGTAGGTGCTCCACTCTAGGAAGAGAAGCATATCGGAGCTGATGGTTGTTTAGACTGGATGAACGATGGGGCCTGGAAAAGAGTGCCAAGGGCACCCGCTTCAAGCTGAACCGTGACTTCGGAGGATATGCTCTGTACGCTCTTGATTCCCTCCTGGTCCGACTAGCATTCATCGATCATGCAGGACTAATCGTGCAGCGATCGAAATAGAAGACCAAGAGCCCCCGGTGCACATCGTCATCCCGCCCGTGGCGAAGCTTCGCACTCTTGGTGACCTGGTAACTTTCGACAAGGTGACCTTCAAATACAGAAGAGCTGCGGCACCTTTGCTTCGAGATGTTGGTTTCTCGATCCCACAAGGTGGAAGGGTTGCATTCGTTGGTGCTGTGAGTATGATGTGCACCTCTCGCTTGCACCAGCACTGAACGCTGGGGTAGAACGGTCAAGGGAAATCTACCATCGCGAATCTCATTCTCCAACAACTCAAACCAACCACGGGAAATGTTCAACACCACCCGCTTCTCCGAATTGGGCATTACTCTCAGCACTCTGTGGAAGAGATCACCAAGGCGGTGCAAGGGACGGGGGCCACAGCGCTGCAATACTTCATCACATATTTTGGAGATCGTGGCGACAAAGTCGAAGAAGGTGAGGCAATGGAGTGTTTGGGTTGCCTTGGTTTGCGAGGGAGAATTGCTTCTGCCACGCCTGCCGAGGGTCTTTCCGGAGGGCAAAAAGTAACGTCCAGATCAGGCCACCTTCAGGTAGTCAAAGCTAACATAGCGCAATCAAGGTCCGGCTTGCCTTCAGTTTGGTCATCTTCCGGCCACCACCACTGCTGTACGTGCAGCTAATAATCACCACTGGCTTTGCCTCATCCACATTTGTCTAGCCTTCTCGATGAAGTCACGACCCACCTCGATCTCGCCACAATCAAGGCCTTGGCTGTGGCTCTTCGTAGCTTTGAAGGGGCTATTGTGCTAGTCACCCATGACCGTTGGTTCTGCAGAGTAGTTATCGAAGGCGCTCCTTTGCGTGAGCCTGCCGAAGACGATTCAGATGGCGACGAGGAAGACGAGGAAGAAGCCGAGGGAGCAGCAGCTAAGCCTCGCGGTCAGGTGTACCGTGTGAACAAGGGGCGTGTAGTGGAATTGTCCGGAGGCATGGATGAGTATGTCCAGAAGGTGGAGAAGGAGTTGATTAGAAAAGCAACAACAGACGCTGCGCTTATGCCTGGCTAATGAGAGTCGGGACACACTAACTGTTGGAGGTGAATACATTAGTTGTTGATGCTGCTTCTGGCGGTCGTGCTCTTAGTGAATAAACATCAAATCAACCAGCATAAGAATTGCAATAACAAATGAATACATCAGACTAGTTTACCAGTGGCATCACCAGACGCCCTCGATAGCTTGTATGACTGCGTTTTCATTGCAGTGATCCAGTCGTTCCTATCGAAAGTGACCCCAATAATCTTCTTCCATAACATTGCTGCCCCCAACACATAGAATCTGCCGAATCATTTCTA
>Ga0307513_10004537_pt1 | contig 18522 bp, 18 predicted proteins | sample 15_EM_MG_FD_202174 | JGI IMG/M metagenome (GOLD analysis project Ga0307513, IMG submission 202174) | Populus trichocarpa ectomycorrhiza microbial communities from riparian zone in the Pacific Northwest, United States - 15_EM | ecosystem: Host-associated > Plants > Roots > Unclassified | place...
GGCCGCTAACCAAGGGTTTCGATACGATCTCGGAATCGAAGGACAGCACGGCTGCAAACGGGGCGGTAATCAGGAGTTCGATTAAGTTATCACTACAAGCGTTTGGGGGCTCTGAGGGGACACTTGTAACACTTTGTACGTTACCATTTATGTCCATGGGCCTGGCTCGACTGACACACGACAACACCACAGTGCCCCCGGCCCCGGAATTCAAAGGAGAAGGTCAGAAGGTCCAAACGAACCATATCCTCGTCTACTCCGCACTCAAGCCCAAGAATGACGACTTTGGGTTGATGGCGGAGTGGTACCGGCTCCTGCCATCGTGGATCGAAGGGGCTACGCTCAGTGCGGGCATCGTGCCGCTGAACAAACAGTTCACTGGTCTGGAACAGCTGGACTCAGCGTTGGACTTTGTGCGCCAAGGAAGGGTGAGTGGCCACAAGGTGGTGGTCGATGTTGATTTGGAGACGAAGTGAGGACCACTCCCCCACCTGATGAACACGAGCTGAGCTCTGGACGTAGGAATAGCAAATTATGACGTGCGTGGAGATGTTCTAGATGTTCGAAATGAGATTGTTTGTTGCCCGACGTCTCCAGGTGGCGATCGATAGAGTTAGTTCGTGGACACGGAAGAACACGCTTGAAAGCGGCTGAGAAAGCGTGCATGCTCAGGACGGGTTGTGCGGTGGGACCTCACTCGATATTTACGCGCTATTTGCTGCTGGTGAATATCGCGCTCGCTCGTCTGTACGCGTAGAGCTACGAAACAGGCGCTGCATCTTGAGTAATATTACGCACTATAACACAAATTCAGGTAAGGCCCGCGGAATCAGCATTTTCGCGAAATGGGGTCGCGTCGCGTCCGCTCCCCAAACTTGCACATGGCCTCATAAGGCTCACCTGCGTCGAAACGCTACTTGCCCCCAGCCACGACCCCTGTCGTGTCTTCTCCTCCTCCAAAAGCTCCTCTCTGCCCCGCTCATCGCCGACGTTGCAGACGAGTGGCCGCCACCCCACATCCCTAGACTAGACTCCGCGTACGATGGCCAGCACCAGCAGCTCGCCGTGCGCCTCAGAGCAAAAATTGCGTCCTTTGACCATTACATCTCAAAACACTAGAGTGAGCCACCCCTTCCGCCACTTTCGACGCGTCCTCCGTTAACCAAACTTTTTGGGGGCCAGGTGTCGATCCCGGTGTCGACAGCGACCAACATCTGGCTCGTCGCAGAAATCCTCCGAGAGCAATTCATCCATAGACAACAGACCATTGACGACGGCGCGTTCGCGGCCGCCGCAGACGGCCCCGAACTCGGCCCCAGTCTTGTCCTCGCTTTTGCCGCCTTTGTTGCGCGCAGCGTGGAACAACCGTGCTCCCATGAGCTCCTTCTTGATATCCTCAAGCACTTTGTTTCGACCTATCTTGCTAATGCCGACGTCCACACATTGGTCAACGGCTTCGACCACGATTTGCGCAAGTCACTCCTGACAGACTACTTTTTCACCCTCTCTACCCTCGAGGCCCATTTCAGTGGCGATGAGGTCCCCCGAACTCCTCCCTCCGCACTCCTCACGGCCGTTAAGGCTGGCAAAGCCGGCATTTATGCGCTTTTCGGTGGCCAGGGTGCAAACGAAGTGTATTTCGACGAACTCCAGACTCTTTACGACATCTACAAGCCTTATATTGCCCCCCTTATCCTAGGGGTCTCCAAGGATGTCCTCACGCCTCTTGCAATGAAGGCGGAAAGCGAGGGCTGCGCATACTACTCGCACGGACTCGATGTCCTGTCCTGGCTCGACGGTTCAGCACCCATTCCACCGGTTGAATATCTTGCGTCTATTCCGATCTCATTCCCCCTCATCGGGCTCACCCAGCTCGTCCAGTATCTTGCCGCCTGCTCTGCCCTCAATATTAGCCCTGGTGATATGCGCGAGCTCATCCAAGGTACCACCGGCCACTCTCAAGGTATCGTCTCGGCTGTTTGCATTGCTACCTCGACCACGGTGGCCTCCTTCATTGAGAACGCGTCCAAGGCGCTCAAGTGGCTTTTCTATAGTGGTCTCCGCGGCCAGGAGGCGTTCCCGGTCCTCGCTCTCGAGCCCCACATTGTCAAAGATGCCGTGGAAGGTGGTGAAGGCATCCCCACGCCGATGTTGAGTGTCACTGGGCTCATGCTCGATGTCCTCGAGATGCACATCAACGACACGAACAAGCACCTCCCCTGGAATTCGAAACTCACTGTCTCCCTCTACAACGGGCCCAGGGCGTTCGTCGTCACCGGACCCGCGAAGGCCTTGTATGGCCTCGTCATTAGCCTCCGCAAGATTCGTGCTCCGACTGGACTTGATCAAAGCAAGGTCCCATTCTCACAGCGTAAGGCGGTTTTCTCGACTCGTTTCCTCGTTGTAGGTGTTCCGTACCACAGTCCCTACCTCGATGGCGTGTCTGAAAAGGTATGCACCGTCGACTTGGAAGGTGAAGAGCTCTGGACCGCAGAGGACCTCGCTATCCCTGTCTACCACACCGAGAATGGTGAGCAACGCCATGTTGTTCATATCAGGGCCTTTACTAATATTTATTCCCAGGTACTGATCTCCGCGAGTGCAATGAGTCCCTCACCAAGTCGCTCTGCGACCAGATCTTCACCCAGTCGATCCACTGGACGACTGCGACTGCCTTCCCCGAGACTGCTACTCATGTCGTCGACTTTGGTCCTGGTGGCCTGAGCGGCATCGGCTCTCTGACTGCCCGCAACATGGAGGGCCGCGGCATCAGGACCATCATCATTGGCGAGAAGGGCAAGGGTGCTGCTGAACTCTATGGCGTAACCGATGTCAACTACGAGGCTTGGTGGAACAAGACTTTCGCTCCTCGTCTCGTCAAGACTATGTAAGTCATTCGAGGCATTGCGGTTCTTCTTACTGATCTGTTCTCTAGCGATGGTCGCCTGCACATCGATACCCCCTTCTCCCGTCTCCTCGGCAAGCCCCCGCTCATGGTAGCGGGTATGACCCCGACTACCGTCAAGGCTGGCTTCGTCAGTGCCACTCTTCGCGCTGGCTACCACATCGAGCTCGCTGGTGGTGGGCACTACAACGCCGCCGCTCTCCGTGCTAAAGTCGCTGAAATTCTCCCTCAAATTCCTCCCGGTGTCGGTCTTACCCTCAATTCACTCTACATCAATCCCCGCCAGTTTACGTTCCAGCTCCCGCTCTGGCAAGATATGAAGCGCGAAGGCACCCCCGTCGAAGGCTTTTGCGTCGCCGCTGGTATCCCCTCAACGGAAAAGGCCGCTGAGATTATTGAGGGGTTGAAAGCAGCCGGCATTCGCCACATCTCCTTCAAACCCGGCTCCGTCGAAGGCATCCGCCAAGTTGTGGCCATTGCCGCCGCTCATCCTGACTACCCCGTTATTCTCCAATGGACTGGTGGTCGTGCTGGTGGTCACCACTCTTGCGAAGACTTCCATCAACCCATCCTCTCGACTTATACCTACATTAGGCAGCACAAGAATGTCATCTTGCTCGCTGGATCTGGCTTCGGTGGCGTTGAAGATACCTGGCCTTACCTCTCTGGCGAGTGGTCTGCCAGTATGTTCGGCGTTCAGCCTATGCCCTTTGATGGTTTCCTCTTCGGCTCGTGGGTGATGGTCGCGAAGGAGGCACATACCTCTGAGTCCGTCAAACAACTCATCGTCGAGGCCAAGGGCGTTGATGATAAGGACTGGGAGGGCACATACACGAAGGAGACCGGCGGTATCCTCACAGTTCGTTCAGAGCTCGGTGAGCCCATTCACAAGATTGCAACCCGAGGCGTCAAGCTCTGGAAGGAGTTCGATGACACAGTCTTCAAGCTCACAAAGGACAAACGAGCTGCTTGGCTCGCGCAAAACCGCGACTCGGTCATCCAGAAGCTCAACCGCGACTTCAGCAAGCCTTGGTTCCCAGCTAAGAAGGATGAAACTGTGGTTTATGATATCGGTGACATGACCTATGAGGAGGTTGTCCTCCGTATGATCCGCCTCCAGTACGTTGCGCACGAGAAGCGTTGGGTGGACATCAGTTTGCGTGACTTGACTGGCGAGTACGTCCGTCGTGTTGAGGAGCGCTTCGCCGGGGGTGCCATTGTCTCCGTGCTCCAGTCATACTCTCAGTTGGATGACCCCATCGAGTTCTGCAAGAAATTCTTCAACGCCTATCCAAAGGCTACCGAGCAGCTTGTTGCTAGCGAGGACGCCAAATATTTCCTCACTATCGCTCAGCGCCCCGGTCACAAGCCTGTACCTTTCGTCCCCATCCTCGATACCGACTTTGAAGTCTGGTTCAAGAAGGTCGGTGATTCATCGGGAAATTTCCCATATTTTCTAACGATTCTCAGGACTCCCTTTGGGCCGCCGAAGATATCGAGGCGGTCTTCGACCAAGACCCTCAACGTGTATGTATCCTTCAAGGTCCAGTTGCCACCAAGCGCTCGACTGTTGGGAATCGTCCCATCAAGGACATGCTCGGCGACATCGAGAACGGACTTGCCCAGAAGATCCTCGAAGCTGTATACGGCGGCGACGAGTCACAGGTACCCACTGTCGGCTACATCGGTGGTAGTGCCCCTTGTACGACCAACGTCTGTGTCGAGAACGGAATCCACGTCCAGCAGACCGACGATGTGATTGAATACCAGATCGGCTCCCGCATCCCCGACTCTACCTCCTGGCTGGAATGCATTTCTGGGCCCTCTGTTGGTTGGCTTCGTGCTCTCCTCACAACTCCCGTTGTCGTCCAGGGGAAGTCCTTCATCGACAACCCTCTCAAGCGCCTCTTCGCTCCTCGCAGGGGCCAAAAGGTAGTCGTCGATCACTCGAAGGCTACTATTTCCCTCTACGGCGCCGGTCGTTCGTTCGGCCCCCACCCCGCAGGCTTCAATGCTGTTCAAGCCAAGTTCGACTCCTCTGGTCATATCAAAATCACCGTCAACGAGGAGCGCAAGGGCGCCTTGATTCCTCTCACTCTTATCTACACCTACCGCCCCGACCAAGGCTATGCTCCAATTCACGAGGTCATGGAAGACCGCACCACTCGCATCAAGGACTTTTACTGGCGGTTGTGGTTCGGTGAAGACGAGGAGATGCCCTCCCTCGATTCTAAGCAGGTATTCGAGGGTCCCGAGGTCACGATCGATGCTATGGAGATCGAGCGGTTTTGCGCTGTTGTTCGCAACGACGGCGAGGCCTTCAAGGGTGCGAGGACCGAGAACGTCCGAGCTCCTCTTGATTTTGCTATTGTTACTGGCTGGCAGGTACGCAATATTTTCTCTTCATCCTCTCGAATTGAGACTCATTCGCCCTCTAGGCTATCATCCAAGCCATCTTCCCCGAGTCTATTGACGGTGATCTCCTGCGCCTCGTCCACCTCTCAAACGAGTTCAAGGCCATCCCCGGTGCTCGTCCGCTCGAAGCAGGTGATGTTTGCAAGTCTGAGGCCCGCATCTCGTCCGTTCTCAACACCGATGCCGGCAAGGCTGTCAAGGTTACAGGTGTCGTGAAGAGAGGCGATGATGCTGTTATCGAAGTAAACTCCGCCTTCCTCTACCGCGGCAAGTTTACCGACTTCCACCAAACCTTCGAAACCAAGCAAGAAGACGACTACCTTGTCTATGTCGAGACCCCTGCCGATGTCGCAGTGCTTCAGAGCAAGGAGTGGTTCCAGTGGGACAACGATGCAACCCCACTCCTCGCTGGTGCCAAGCTCCTCTTCCGAGTCAAGTCGGAGCTCGTCTACTACGACAAGACTACCTTCGCCTCTGTTGATGTCAATGGTGATGCCTATGTTCGCAACCAGCTTAAGGAGCTCGTCAAGGTCGCTACTATCCACCACACGGCCGGCCGTTCTTTCGGCAATCCAGTGGTGGCTTACCTCCAGCGCTGCGGTGCCACCGAGGGCAAGCCTGTCCTGTTTGAGAACAGTGGCTACAGCCTCACTTCGTCATCGCCTGCTACCTACACCGCTCCATCAACCAATGAGCCATATTCCAAGATCTCTCGCGACTTCAACCCCATCCATATCAATCCCTACTTCTCCGACTTCGCTAGTCTCCCTGCTACTATCACGCACGGAATGTGGTCGAGTGCTGCGACTCGCAAATATGTTGAGACTATCGCTGCCCAGGGTCGTCCTGAACGTGTGTCTTCGTACAGTGTCAACTTCGTCGGTATGGTGATTCCTGGAGACGAGCTCACAGTTAAGATCAAGCACATCGGTATGCGCGAAGGGGTCCTCGTCCTCAAGGTCGAGACCATCAACCAGCGCGGGGAGAAGGTCCTCGAGGGGACTGCTGAGGTTGCTCAGCCCACGACTGTCTATGTTTTCACCGGCCAGGGGTCGCAAGAGCCGGGTATGGGCATGGAGCTCTACAACTCCTCCCCCGCCGCTCGTGCCGTTTGGGAGGCCGCCGATGACCATCTTCTCGCAGTCTACGGTTTCTCCATCATCGACATAGTCAAGAACAACCCCAAGACCAAGACCATTCATTTCGGCGGCATCAAGGGCCAGGCCATTCGCGAACGATATATGCAAATGTCCTACGACACCACGGACAAGGATGGCAACGTAAAGACTCTCCCTCTCTTCGCCGACATCAATGTCCGAACCATGCTCTACACTTTTAGCCACCCCGCTGGCTTACTGTTCGCCACCCAGTTCGCCCAGATTGCGCTGGTTGTCACTGAGAAGGCCGCCTTTGAGGATATGCGTTCCAAGGGCTTCGTGCAGAACGATTGCGCATTCGCTGGTCACTCCCTCGGAGAGTACTCTGCCCTTGCTTCAATCGCCGACGTTCTTCCCATATCTGCCTTGGTCGATGTCGTCTTCTATCGTGGTATTACTATGCAGCGTGCTGTTGAGCGTGATGCTCAGAACCGTTCCAACTATGCGATGTGTGCGGTCAACCCCAGCCGCATCTCGAAAACGTTCGACGATGCTGCCCTACGTGAGGTTGTCGAGGCCATCTCAGGGAAGACCAGTCTCCTATTACAAATTGTCAACTACAATGTTGAGGTATGTGCTTTCCTTCCCTCTACATTCGCAACCGCGATTAAAGCTTCTTTCTGTAGGGCCAACAATACGTCTGTGCAGGAGAACTTGTCGCTCTTGAGACGCTCACCAATGTTCTTAATTATTTGAAGGTTCAGAAAGTTGATATCCCTGCGGTATGTCTCTGTGTGGACTTCTGGCTTTTCTCGGTGCTCACTTCTTTACAAGCTGGTTGCGAAGATGGGAGAAGAAAAGGTCAAGGAGATGCTCGACCAAGTCCTCGAAGAAGGCTTTGCCAAGGCTCAGGCGAAGCAAAAAGCTGAAGGCTACATCAAGCTTGAGCGCGGCTTTGCCACCATCCCGCTCCCTGGCATTGATGTGCCGTTCCACTCCCGGTACCTCTGGGCAGGAGTTATGCCGTTCCGTGCTTGTATGCTCCACTTTTTATTCTTTGCCCCGTTCAGCATTGCTCACCAAACGTCCAGACCTCTCCAAGAAGATCAATCCAGCTCAGCTCAACCCCGACATGCTCATCGGAAAATATGTACCCAATCTCATCGCCAAGCCGTTCGAAGTGACAAAGGAATACGCTCAGATCATCTACGACCAAACCTCCAGCCCTCGCCTCGACAAGATTCTCAAGAGCTGGGACGCGGAGGAATGGGGAGCGGATGCACAGCGCCAGAACCTCGCGTACTCTATCCTCGTTGAGCTCCTCGCCTACCAGGTCGCCTCCCCGGTCAGGTGGATTGAGACCCAGGATCTCCTCTTCGTCAAGTATGACTTCGAGCGCTTCATCGAAATTGGACCTGGCCCTACCTTGACTGGAATGGCATCTCGCACTCTCAAAGCGAAGTACGAGGCTGGAGACGACTCTACTTCTCGCACGCGCACTATCCTCTGCCACGCGAAGAACCCAAAGGAGATTTACTATCAGTTCGAAGATGAGCCAGAGGCAGCCGCTCCCGAGCCCGCTGCTCCCGCCGTTGCCGTCGAGGTTTCTGCTGCTTCCATTGCAGTGGTAGCACCTCCCACGAGCTCCGGTCCTGTCGCCCAGATCCCAGACGAGCCTCTCCGCGCTATTGACACGCTCCTCGTAATCATCGCCCAGAAGCTCAAGAAGCGCGTCGAAGAGATTCCGCTCAACAAGGCGATCAAGGACCTTGTCGGTGGCAAGTCGACCCTCCAGAATGAGATTCTCGGAGACCTTGGTGCTGAGTTTGCTTCCGCGCCTGAGAAAGGTGAAGAGTTACCCTTGGATGAGCTCGCAGCCGCCCTCAGCTCGGGTTATTCTGGCGCGCTCGGTAAAGTCACTGGAGGCCTCGTTTCGCGTCTCGTCGGTGGCAAGATGCCTGGTGGCTTCAACGCATCCTCGATCAAGGCCTACCTCAGCAAACAGTGGGGCCTTGGTCCTCAGCGTGCCGATGCCGCTCTCTTACTTGGTGTTACCCTCGAACCAGCCAAGCGCCTGGGATCAGAGGCTGAAGCGAAAACCTGGTTAGACACTGTCGCTGCTGCATACGCCAAGCAGGTCGGTATCAGTCTTACATCCGGAGGCGGCGGAGGCGGCAATGCCAGTGGTGGAGGTGCTGCTGTCATGAACAGCGAAGAATTCCTCAAATTCAAAGCTGAACAGCATGAGTTCGCAGCACATCAAGTTGAGCACTACATGCGCTACCTTGGTCGCGATTCTCGCGAAGGTGGCCGACTCCATGATCAAGAGAAGGCTAATTCGCTCTCGCTTCAAAGCCGTCTCGACGAGATTTCCCGCGAGCATGGTGATGTGTACCTCCAGGGCGTCATGCCTATCTTCGACCCTCTCAAGGCCCGCCATTTTGATTCTGCCTGGAACTGGGCTCGCCAGGACGCTTTGATCATGTTTTACGACATCATTTTTGGACGTCTTACTACGGTCGACCGCGAGATCACCGCTCGCTGTATAGCCATTATGAACCGCGCCGACCCTGTTCTCCTTCAGTTCTTCCAATATAATATCGACAAAACCGACCCCACCCGCGGTGAGACTTATAGACTTGCCAAGCAGTTCGGGCAGCAGCTCATCGACAACTGCCGCGAGGTCCTCGGACAACCCCCTATGTACAAGGACGGTCAGTACTCCACTTTATATCCAAAGAGCACTTGCTGACTCAGTTATTAGTGACCTTCCCCACTGCTCCTTTCACGGAGGTCAATGAACAAGGTGATATAGTCTACAAGGAGGTAGTCCGCGAAGACTGCCGCAAGCTCGAAGCCTATGTCCAACAAATGTCGAGCCCGAGTGCGACGAGTACAGCGATTGATGTCAACAAACTTCATGCCAATTTGGCCAACCTTTGGAAGCTGGTCCAATCCCAGCCTGAGATTAGCGAAGATCAGCGTACCCGTATCAAGAATCTGTATGAGGGTGTTGTTCGCTCGCTCCGCAAACCCTCTACCCCAACTCCGGCTCGTGCTCCTGCTCCTGCTCCTCGCAACCGCCGCTCGTCTTCACAATTCCTCCGTCCTCAAATTCCCGTTCGTCCCACAACAGTACCAGAGGATCGTGTACCCCTACTCCACCTCAAACGCAAGATTGGCTCCTCATGGGAGTATTCGAGCAACCTTACAGGCCTCTATCTCGATGTCCTCTCGGAGATCGCCACCTCCGGCACGACCTTCCAAGACAAGAACGCGCTGCTCACTGGCGTCGGCAAGGGCTCAATCGGTGTTGAGATAGTGAAGGGCTTGCTCTCTGGCGGTGCCCGCGTCGTCATCACCACCTCCCGCTATAGTCGCGCCACCGTTAAGTACTATCAGGACCTATACCAACGCTTTGGCGCTGATGGTTCTGCCCTAACGGTCGTTCCTTTCAACCAAGGATCTCGTCAAGACGTCGAGGCCCTCGTCGACTACATCTATACCACCCTTGGACTCGACCTTGACTATATTCTGCCCTTTGCCGCCATTCCTGAGAACGGTCGTGAGATCGATGGTATCGACGACAAGTCTGAACTCGCCCACCGCGTCATGCTGACCAATCTCTATCGTTTGATGGGTGCTGTCAAGTCCAAGAAGGCGAGCCGGAATTTTGTCACTCGCCCCACTCAAGTTGTCCTCCCGCTCTCACCCAACCACGGTTTATTCGGCAACGACGGTCTCTACCCGGAGTCGAAGATATCTCTTGAGAACCTCTTCACTCGCTGGTCGTCTGAGAGTTGGGGCGAGTACCTCTGCTTGGCTGGTGCTGTTATCGGGTGCGTGGATATGCGTCATGTCTGGCTCAACTAACTCCGCCTGTAGGTGGACTCGAGGAACCGCTCTCATGGCTCCCACTAATATCGTCGCTCATCAACTCGAGACATACGGCGTCCGTACTTTCTCGGCAAAAGAAATGGCTTTCAACATCCTAGGCTTAATGCACCCACTCCTCTTCAGTATCACTCAGGTTGAGCCGCTTTGGGCGGATCTCAGTGGTGCAATGGATCGTCCCGACCTCGCAGAAATCACCGCGCGTATTCGTAACGGCCTCACACAAGAGGGAGAGAAGCGCAAAGCCATCTCTCGTGACAACTCTCTCGACTACACGGTCACTCACGGTCATGAAGCCGGACGCGTTCTTCAGACCGTGAAGGTCACGCCTCGCGCCAATTTCAAGTTCGACTTCCCCCGTCTCGAGGAGAGCGCCTCCCTCGGTGATCTTGCTCATCTACGTGGCTTGGTCGACCTTGACAAGGTCATTGTCGTCACTGGGTTTGCCGAGGTTGGACCCTGGGGCAGCTCACGTACTCGCTGGGAGATGGAAGCGCGAGGTGAATTTACCTTAGAGGGTTGCATCGAGATGGCATGGATGATGGGTTACATCAAGCATCACAATGGACGCCTGAAAAATGGTGACTTGTATGTTGGTTGGGTCGATGCGAAATCGAATGAGCCGGTTAGCGATAGTGAGGTCAAGCGTCGTTACGAGAAGGATATCTTGAGCCACAGCGGTATTCGTCTCATTGGTATGTTATCTGGGCTTTGCTGCGCTTCCTGGTTTGAATATTTCTACAGAGCCAGAGCTCTTCAATGGCTACGAGCCGCTCAAGAAGACCTTCTATCAAGAGGTTCAGCTCAACCACGATCTCGAGCCGCTCGAAGTTGCAGAGGCCGAAGCACACAAATTCAAGCTACAGCATGAGGACAAGGTCGACATTTGGTCCACACCATCTGGCGAGTGGTATGTCAAGCTCAAGAAGGGTGCTCGCATCATCATTCCCAAGTCGTTCCGCTTCAATCGTCTCGTCGCCGGTCAAATCCCAACGGGCTGGTCAGCTGGTCGCTACGGCATTCCCGACGACATCACCGCTCAAGTCGATCGTACTGCTCTCTGGGCCCTCGTTTGTACCGCTGAGGCCCTGACCATGTCGGGCATCACCGATCCCTATGAGCTCTATAAGTACGTCCATCCCTCTGAGGTCGGTTCCAGTTTGGGTAGTGGTATGGGTGGTACCCAGAGTATCGCTGCAATGTTCAAGGACAGGCGTGAAGAGAAGGATGTGCAGAAGGATATTTTCCAAGAGACATATATCAATACCGTCGCTGGTTGGGTCAACCTCCTGCTCATGTCATCTAGTGGTCCCATTAAGATTCCCGTTGGTGCATGGTGAGTCATATTGACCCGCATAGTGATGGGAGGCTGACTCTTCTCCTAGCGCTACTGCTCTTCAGTCTCTCGAGATTGCATGCGACACTCTCCTCTCGGGTAAGGCCAAGGTTATGATCGCCGGTGGCTTCGACGACTTCAGCGAAGAAGGGTCGTATGAGTTCGCGAACATGGGCGCTACGAGCAATGCCGAGAGTGAGTTCGCAATGGGTCGCGAACCGAACGAGTTCTCCCGTCCCACGACGAGCACTCGCGCTGGTTTCATGGAAGCACAGGTTCGTTCCTGGTTCTTCCATGATACGAATTACTGATGGACCGGCTAGGGTACTGGTGTGCAAATTGTTATGACCGCTTCGACTGCATTAAGGATGGGTGCTACTATCCGTGGCATTATCGCATTCACATCCACCTCTACGTGTGTAACCATTACTTCCCCCACTTTCCCTCTAACTCCTTTTACAGCGATAAGGCCGGCCGTTCCATTCCTGCGCCTGGTCGAGGTGTCTTGTCAATCGCTCGCGAGTTAACCCCCAAGACGCCACTTCCTATTCTCGATATCGGATATCGCACTCGGCAGCTCGCTTTCCGCCGGAAACAAATTGCGCAATGGGTCGAGAACGAAAGGGAGCTCCTCCAAGAGGAAATTCAGATGCACCAGGGTGCTGGCGAATCAACCGATGACTTTATTGCCTCGCGCCTTGCCAATATTGAAGAAGAGGCGAAGAGGCAGGACAAGGACGCGCAAGCCACTTTCGGCATGCTCCAAGGCGCCGATCCTCGCATCGCTCCTCTCAGACGGGCTTTGGCTGTTTGGGGTTTGACTGCAGATGCTATTGGTGTTATCTCGATTCACGGCACCAGCACGAAGGCGAACGACAAGAACGAATCGCTCGTCTACAATGACATTTTCAAGCAATTGCAACGCACGCCGGGCAACGCAGTCCCCGTCATCGCTCAAAAGAACCTTACCGGACATCCTAAGGGTGGCGCCGCAGCGTGGATGCTGCTTGGCCTTTGCCAGTCCATTGAGACTGGCATCGTTCCAGGCAATCGCAACGCCGAGTACGTTGATCTCATTGGTTGGCTAGTAGCGAGACCTAATTAGCTATACAGTAACATCGATGTCGAGTTACGTAAGTTCGAGTACCTCATGTATCCTTCGAAGACAATCCACACCGACGGCATTCGCGCTGGTTTGATGGTGGGTACATCCTCCTGTTCTCTTAGAGTGTGTCACTCACTCTATCTTTAGACCTCCTTCGGTTTTGGTCAAGTCGGTGGCAGCGCCCTCGTCCTCCACCCTCGCTTCCTATTTGGCGCCCTCGAACCTGCGGCATATAATGAATACAAGAAGGCCAACGGTGCTCGCGCCCTCTCTGCGTACAAGGTCATGAGCGAGATGATGATCACCAATTCCCTGGTCAAGATCAAAGAGCACCCTCCATTCACCGCCGATCTCGAGGCTCCAGTCCTCTTGAACCCGCTAGCCCGCGTCACTCGCGACAAGACCGGTGAACTCTCCTTCCCGCCCAAGCTGATCTCAGCCCCTACTCCGGACTTGGCGAACCTTTCGATTGTCAAGGAGACACTCAAAAAATCTGGCGATACAGCTGGAGTTGGGGTAGACCAGGAACTCATCTCATCTTTCCCTTCTCACAACCCGACCTTTGTCACTCGTAACTTCACCGACAAGGAAGTCGCCTACTGCAACGCACAGCCAAACCCCACCGCATCGTTTACCGCTCGATGGGCGGGCAAAGAAGCTGTCTTCAAGTCTCTTGGCGTTGCTTCGAAGGGTGCTGGAGCCCCAATGAGGGACATTGAGATCCTCCTGGACGAGTCGGGCGTGCCGCAGGTTCACCTCCACGGGGATGCTAAGGCCGCCGCAGAAGGCAAGAACATTACCCAAGTCCATATCTCCCTCAGCCACTCTGATACTGTCGCCATTGCTTTTGCTCAAGCCACGTTCTAGTCTTGCCACTCCGCGCTTTCGTAGTCTCTTGTTGTTCTCCTATGTCCTCCGCGATGCTCTCATGGTCTTGTTCTCGTACTATAGAAATCAATAGAATTATCCTTTTGCCTCTTCTCCCCTTCTCCCTTTGTGTGAGCACCACCTACCTATTGTACCTTCGGAGGATGTTGTGACGTGGATTAACGAGTAGACTACACCTACTCGACTACGTTGCTAACACATGGAAAATCAAGGGAGGCCCATATGAGCTTCCCGAGGTAACGCTCTCACCATAGCTTACATTGTACATCCGAACTATTTTGGCCCTTCGGAAACTTCATTGAACCGGTACACCAATCGAATTGGTCTATCCCGACTCAACGCATAATTACCGCGTCTTGTCGTTTTGGTCGTTTGGTGTGGCCGCTATCTTCGATTCCAAGGGACCTTATACCCCAAATCATGTGGTGTCGCAAATATACTCATCCATTTGGAAGGCGAGATCAGAGATGCGTCGTGCATCACTTTCAGGTGAGGGTGACCAAAATGATCTGACCTCAATTTCCAGCGGGAAGCCCACACAGGAGAAAGGAGGATACAGGTGCATACCCATATACGAATTTTCATGTGCGACATAGGAGAAAAGCCGTAGCGAACAGAAACCAGAAGCCAAGGTGCCAACTGTAGAAACACTCATCGGTACCGGCGGAGGGAAAGGCTGGTCGGGGTTCAATGTTAGAAATTTATTGCAGTAGGATCAGTCGACTTACGTGTTATGGCGCTTCCAGGTAGACCGGGCTGGGGTGTGATGGTAGCGGTGGCCCTTGCCCAAGCCGCGGTTCTGCTTGCCAATGGACGTAAGACCGCGAGCTTCTCGTCTCTTGTGAACAGAGTCACAGATCCAGTTGATACGAGGGTCGCGGCGGATCTGCCGATGAATCAAATTACAGTTGGATCTGGAGAGGGAAACGGTAACGCACCGCTTTGTGGTTAGGATCGACAAGAATGACTTCGAAGTACTTGTAGACACCATCCTGGTTAATCCAGTATGAGTTAAGGACGCGAAGATTGCCGCATCGGCGTCCAACGCGCTCTTCGGCAATAGATCGGAGACCACGTTGGAACTTGAGGTGGTTAACACCCTGACGGACGGGCTTGCCGTAGGTAGCACCTGGAGGTTAAGACCAATGTCAGGGGCCATAGAGATAGATTCAAGATTAAGTGAAAGACTTACCCTTTGGGACGGGCTTTTTGCGGTTACCCCTCCTGACACGGACACGGTAGATGAGGTAACCCTGCTTGGCTTTGTAACCGAGACGACGGGCCTTGTCGGGGCGGGACGGACGTGAAGCACGATGGATAACGTTTAGCTGGCGGTACTCCCAGCACCTGTAGACCGACGATAGCAGATATTATAAGCGCTCCATATTCTGGCATGCCGAGACTAACATACCGAACGCGGAGGAGGAATCGGAGGACATCCGACTGCTTCTTCTTGTAGAGCTCTCCGACGTACTTGTACGCGCCCATCTGTGATTAAAATAATCAGTAATCTTGTCAGAATATCGTTTTGTGACATTGGGAAAGCCGATAGTCACCTTTTGTCGATTTGTTGGGACTAAGGTTTGAGGGTTTGAGTGACAGGCCAAACTTTGCAAACAAAGAAAACGTGTCGTTGACTGGGCCACACCAATTCGATTTGGGACCATCTCATTTGCGTCTATTAACGATGTGTATATATACATTATACTCATCAGCCGAAGAGCGTTGCTACCACGTAGTACGATATCTCCAGTCTGGCGAAACACCCTCATATCCCGCGTCGCCCGTTCACTTCACGCGATCAACGCCACCAAACAGAGGGATACACATAGGAGTCCCTGAAAGGCTACAAGTAAATAATCCGTATTACATATCATGCTGGATTTGTGGCCAAACAGGAGAGAGATTACAGGAGGATTGTGCCTGGCTCAGAGTGTGTGGCTAACCTAAATAATAGACTATTCAAAAAATAAGGGGTCCATCTCCAGATGTCAATGTCCTCTCTGATGCTGGACTTTCCACAATATATTGGGAGAAATACAATAGGAAGTGATTGAATATAGTTAATGAAATACGGCTCACCTCGGAATGTTTCACACAGCTTGTAACTCTGTCAGAATTTGCCAATGTTATACTAATAACCCAAAGATATGAATGGAAATTCTTTGGTAGTGCCCTTACTGATCTCTAAAAATTTCCCTGCACCAAGTAGCAGCTCTCTGACAATATTCGCCATTTGTGACCTGGGACGCTGACCTTGAAGCCCGATTGATGGTACGTCAATAGTCTGTCACTGACCTGCACCACTGTTGATCATTGACTTGTCAATGACCTATTCCACCAACCTTTTGGCCAATCAAACCCCCCCACTTTTCCTGTGAGTGGGTGTGGGTGGCTGTTTATTTTATTGTCTCATCCTCATTCCACCAATGAGCAATTGAGCATTCTGACAGCTTTGGGATTTTGCGTGGCGGCATTGTTGTGCTGAAGTATGGTGTGGTGGCTATTTGGGATTGAAATATTCAGGCAAGAGATCGAGAAGGTAGACGGTGGGGAACCCTTACCATTATTCACAATTATATAACCGCTGCTCCTGGTGCGTACTTAGACCTGCCGTTGAGAAGAACTGTTGTTGGCTACATGGTAGATGCTGTCACCACTACCGCTATCGCGATATGCTGGTGCGTTGATACTCACCAATTTGTATCTCCGCACTCCCAAAAGCACGATCGTCGAGGTGTTTTCTTAGTGGAACCTTGCTCTATCTCTTCGCTTGAAGTGATTTCCACAGCCCTTGAAGGGACACCGACAATATTTGGGTTGGCGGGCCAACAGACCATCGAGCAGTTCTGGGGACACGTCCTCTCTCCTTCACGAAGGCGACAAAAGATTATTGTGCGGCAATATCGGAAGTTTGACTGATCTGCGCCTAGGGAGGCGGGTTCTGCTGCGGTAAACGCCTCACTTCGCACTTCGATGTTGGGCAGAGGGAGCGAGAGACGAGGTGAGCCGACGCCGAGCAAATTCAACTAGTCATTTTCAGTCTAAGGGCGGGTGCGAATACCCTCGAGTAGTAGATAGGAGGAATCATGGTTGGAATACCAAGTTTTCTGTTCATGGGGGATGGAGTCCAAGAATCAGCATTCCAAGAAAGAGAGCAATGACAGTTAGGGACCTAAATGGGCTTCCGTTCTACCTTAAACCCAATATCAGCGATGGTACCAGCAAAATCATCGTGGTTGTTTCGACCACACTAGTTGTGGTGGGCATCAAAGTGCCGTCACAATGCTTACACACTTACCCAGCTGTCTCTCTATCTCGTTTCTTATCTTCAAAAACCGAGATTTCTGATTGCGTATTCCATAGCTCAGCGGTAATAATTGTATTGAATAGTTTCGTCCCGATCCCTTTGAGTTCGAAGCACCCCGAGACCTTTAGACAGCTTTATGCATCCTCGGGGTTGCCCGTATCGCATTTGCCGATCGTTCAAGCCCCTACGACAATAAAGGATCTTGAACCTGCCCTCGACCGAGTCACGTTCGTGGTCGCGCGACGGACGCTTTTAGACGCTTTTAACTCAGAGAAGAGGTGCAAAGGTTTCGAGTTGTGACCGAGACAATACTTGGGTTCATCAAGAACGCGTTGTGCAAAAATGGCCACCCCGGAGGAGCAAATCGTCGCCGCAATCTCGATCGCAGGGAATCCGGCTGCACATACTGCAGAAACACACGTCCAAGCAGTCGAGTTTCTCACAAAAGTCCGCCGGGAATGCGACCAGTCGTGGCGTCCTGCACTCGCTCTTTTCGTAGCCACAACAGGGCCAGGTCGGCACACTTGGGATGTCACTGTCAGACTTTTTGCTCTCACTGTTCTAGACGATTTCTTAGACATCGGGTATGCCATCGCCCTTGTGCCCTAGTTGCTTGCTGACGGGTTATTCTGTTTGCTACTCTAGGCACAACAAGGGCAATCTCGATGACGACGCGTTCCAAACCTTACGCGATGCGTTCCTCTCTTACCTACAATCAGAGTATCTCTATGGGTCGGCTGAGGCAAAAGCCCCCTTCCTCCGAAACAAATTCTCCCATACACTTTCACTCCTCTTCACCGCAACATACGAAACGAAGTGGCAAGACTTCTTTGGCTCGATCTTCTCTCTCTTGAAACCGCCCGCGGAATCTGGCATCGTGCCCTTCAATCCCCACGTTGCTATTTTCTTCTTTCGACTGCTCATCGAGATCTCCTCTGAAGTTGCGGATCAAATTCTGAAGAACGCTCGTATTTACAATGCTGAGCGTGTTGTCCGAGATACACGTATCCGAGATAGGGTTCGAGAAAAGGATGCAGCTGCAATCAATCAAGCAGTCTTAACTATAGTCGCTGAGGGAAAACAGGGGCTAGACGCCATCCGGAGAGACCATCGAACGGAAGGCCTCGGAGAAACACAAGAAGTTGTGGATCTTGGAGTCCGCGCCTTCGCCAGCTACGTTCGTGCGTAATAACTCTCAATCCGTCATACACCCTAATCACTCACTCGAGCATTTATAGCTTGGATTGACATAAACCTCACCGTAACGCCGGACACAATCCCCCTGATCTTCTCGTTACTTTCCGATCCATCGGTCCCAATCCGTCTGGCTACTTGTTCAACGCTCTCCAATATCCTCGCTAAAGGATTGAAGGTACCAGAAGACAAGCTCCGACTGATTCAGGTGCTCTCGTTAGGACCTGTTTTGGATCAGTTAGAGACAAGCACAAAGGCAGGAGCTCGTGGAACCGAAGCGCTGGAATCATACCGTGAAGGACTAGCACGTGTCGCAAATACCCTAGGCACGGAACTGATAGCCCTCTGCAACGATGTAGGTCTGCAAAAATGTTGCCA
>Ga0307513_10004538_pt1 | contig 18521 bp, 29 predicted proteins | sample 15_EM_MG_FD_202174 | JGI IMG/M metagenome (GOLD analysis project Ga0307513, IMG submission 202174) | Populus trichocarpa ectomycorrhiza microbial communities from riparian zone in the Pacific Northwest, United States - 15_EM | ecosystem: Host-associated > Plants > Roots > Unclassified | place...
ATGGGAAGAAGAGAGAGCGTCGGTTCGAGATCAGAGGCTCAAGTACCCGCACCAATCGCGGTCACGCGAATTCATCTTCACGTGTTTTTACCCCACCCTTCCGGACCTCGGTCTCGGTCTGCGGCCGTTTCATCAGCCTGCTCCCGGGGGGTCCAGAGGGCCGCGGCAGGGATATGGGGAGGAAAGAGACACAGAAAATGTCTAGACGATTCTCTTGCCAGCTCACGGTGTGTCCACCTCGACAGGGCCAAGGCATCTGGGGACCCGGAGCGGTTCCACGTGAAAGTCTCCCAAGTCCGATGAGGCTGATCGTCACTTGATCGCCGGCACCCACAAGAACCGTGGAGAGCCAGACCGGGTGGCATCAAGCACTAACCCGTGCTTCGTTCAAGGGGCCGCACGGATACCGCGCGGTGTATCCGGGGCACTCCGGCACCGTATGCTCGCCACGACTTCAGTTCTATTAGGCTACCGTTTTGTCTCCCAGTATTCGCCGCCGTTACAGCCATCATTTCCCGGAGGCCCCTAGGGGGAGGATCAATGCACGCTCTATACATATTGTCAGCCGGTTGTTCCGAATTCTAATCTGTGTCGGCTTCTGGCATTGAGTAAATTGTTTGTGTGGCCGTAACTTGTTCACTTCTCCGGGGGTTTCCATCTGCTTGTTGGCGGATTTCAAGGTCAATCCCCCAGGCGAAGTGGTCGGCAATGTCCGACCACAAGGATGCAATTCATCACGATATAAAGCCTCCGTCTGACACACCCAACTTCTTCTCGACATTGCTACGACACCCCCTCCTTGGGTTCAGACACTATGCCTATCCAATGCTCCTTCTGTGACAAAGTGCTCGCCAGGAGTGATATAAAGAGCTGTGCTAGCTGCAAGTGAGTGATCCAAGGCAACGGAGACGTTCTCATCGTGATGACCATTTCTCCGCTCCAAGGGCAGTCATCTACTGCGTGAGCGATCGTTCTCTCATCTTTTCGAGAACGCCAACCGATGTCCCATAACGCTAGTCTAAAGATTGTCAAAAAGGGTCCTGGAGGAAGGACCACAAGGAAATCTGCACCAAGATCTCTAATCCCCAGAACGCCGCCGACGAACTCTCTCACTGGTTCACCATGTGGTCTCCGTCCTTCGTGTATGCTACAACATGGGCGTTGGATCTCAAAAACAATCCAGGCCATAATATGAAGCATGCGTATGTGATCAATCAGTTGTCGAAATTACCCTTGATGGTAAATCCTGACTCCTATCTATCCCTTATTATCAGCTTGATGCTCTTTGTGGAGAAGACGGATTCGACCGATCCTGCGCACCGCTACAGGGTTGGGTCCCTATCTCGACGACAATTATAATACGCTGACCGAGATCTCCCTAGATAATCGGACAATGGTTCATACCCTTGTCGACCCATCAACATGTGAAGCGCGTAGCGCCAGAGCACTTCGTCATCTCCGTTCAGGAACCCTCCACGTTGGCCGAATCCCACCTCATGTGGAACAACCGCGCTTGGAGCATATTGCCCTCTATGCTGTCTAAACCCGGTTCAGCGTTGCTCGGGAAACTCGCCGTTCCCATCCTCCGCCACCTCACCGAAACCGTCAGTCATATCGACGCGATGACGATGTGGGACCCTAATGTATGGTTGAGCCATCCTCACCCGTTGGTCCAGCCGGAGGATATGGCGGTGTTGCCCGAAGAGATTTCTCGTACGTTCAAGTAGTCATCTGTGTCACAGGGAATACACCTCCGGATCGTCCGAATGATCTTGTTCTGTTCTGTTGGTCTGACATCAGGTGACCTGTTGACGTTCCGGGTCTGCGGAACGCCCTCAATGCGATGTCTATCCCCGCGATTCGGAAGTTGTTGTGTGACGAGATTGTCAGGCTCGAAACCAACAAAGCATACTCAGGCATCGCCGCTTTCCTTGAAACCCAACTATGTCCACCATCTCCTCAAGGTCCGGGGCGGACAGAGTGAGGACACAGGGACAGTACCGCCCATCTGATGCAGCCGCCGAGAGCGCAAGGCGCCGCACACCCTCGCTAGAATCGGCAGTAGGTACGATTAACCGCATTGGTGTGCCCACACAAACGCGATGGACGAAGACTCTACGGTCCTCGCCATAGATTGCGTCACACCACAGCAGCACACGCATAAGTAAAACAGAGTAAGACGAAGCAAAGAGACAACACCGCCAGCGACGTGTCTCTAGGATGGGGATAACAGAGGAACGCACACTCCCCTCTTCGATCACCATCACATCCCTCTACCAAGAGGGCTATAAACCTTTTCTACACCCACAACCTCCTGACAGATCCGTGACCCAACAACTTTTAACGATGTAACGGGTTCCAGAGGTGTTGTCACAGTGTCATCCTCGGAACCCAGATCCATCGACATGGTACCAGACCCGCTATCGAGTTCAGAAACGGGTGAGGTTTCGATCGGCTGACGGGGTCCACACAACCCATCCACGACGTGTTCCACGTCCACCGAATAGGGATACACGACCCCATAGATCTCGCTCTCCGGCATCAAACTCTTCCTCTCCCCCAACGCGGCAGCGATCGACTTCCTCATTCCGGTCTGGGCGTCGGGCGAGAGCAACGTGTTCTCGTTTTCGTACTTGTCAAGGCGGCCGCGAAGCTCCGCCATCGACAGTTCGTCGATGATGAAAGGGCATTCGGGGGATCTCGAGAATGCCATATCTGTGACGGTTTTGTACATCCCAGGTACGCGCTGAACGGTCCTCGTCAGCCATGGAGAAACAGAACTCTCTCAATCGCTCCCCACCTTTTCGATGTTGTCCATTAGGACTTTGATGGTTATCCGTGTTTGTGAGGGTGGAACCAAGACGAGGCCACGCACTCCGTCTCTCCACTGCCATCCCCACGGCCCCATACTTGTTTCCATGTAAGCCGGCGGCGTCCGCTTGTCCTCCGGAACCAAGGCGAATCCGTGGACGGTACTGTTGTAAGTGTAGTTGTTGGCTGACATCTTGGAGTAGGCGTTCATGTTTACGATGATTCTGGTGGGTTCGAGTTGATTGACGATACTGTTGCGTGTGGTAACGGTGGGAAGATGGGAAGAGTAGAATGCGGTCGAGTACCGGGACAGCAGCAGGATGCAGGTAGGGGCAGATAATGCAACTGATCTTTGACACGCCGTCCTTTAAAGCTTCTCAACGTGGTAAATTTCCCACAATACTAAAACGAGGATGAATGGCCACGTTAATATGCACGGAGGGAGAAAGCCACCACGGCTACATCGACCCCCTGGTCGTAAAGAAAACATGGTTACCCGCGGCCTTGAAACACAGAACGGGATGGGTTATGCGGTAGTTGCAAAAGGGCCAGGGGGGTCAGAGCACCGGCATCCCGCTGTAGGATCAGGTGGCTGGCCGGTCCGAGCCCGGATTTGGGCCCAAACGAAGGCGAGCGTTTCGGAAGGAGTTGAATGAAGGCCGTGCATGGCCAGCTGACACGCATGGCGCGGGAGATGAGCGGCTCTATTGCTCAGCCTTCGCGCGGGGACTCCGTTTGTGTCGTCAGGTAGGATGATTTGGATTAGCGGAGGTTCTCCTGTTAACAAGAATTCGCAAAGCATCAGGTGGCTGAGACGTCGGTCGGAATAGAAGATCGCTATGCGGTTTAAGCTAACCCACATCGTCAGGGGTGCGAATCGCCAAAGTGTGACCTTCCTGTCACCAGATACGTGTCGTGACCGTGCGTGGGTTCTGTCGAGGTTGGACACTATCTCCCCCCAGAACCATGGATGAAAGGACGCGGCCCATATCCCGAAATTTCCAATGGCATATGTGTGGTTGATGAGATTCGCTAATCCTCTCAATGCAATTGGTCAGAAAACCCCTCAGAACTAGATCTGGCGGCTTTCTTGGAGACAGAGGGGATAGACGCGACATGCAAATGTTATCTGTATTGGGATATCAACAACGCATCAGAGTGCTGCCGTATCTGTCGTGTTGTGAGTCACGGCTCCACCGGTCGATCTCCCAGCAGGCACCAGGAATAGACTGGCCGTTCTCTATTAGATCTCAGGAAGAGATGGGTAGAGAACACTGAAAAAGGTTCGGGTCAGAAGATCCGGGAATAATTTCAGCAAGCGGCGGACGATGTAATCGAACCTTTTGAGAATGGGGGCACCCTTATGCCCTCGGTCGGGTCATTTCTGCCCCTTGAGGACGTTCTGTGCGGCCTCTGCGAGCTCTTGCTCCCGCTGAACGGTTTGTTCAACGGTCAACTTGGAAGGGAAGGGGAACGGGGATTAGACCAAGTCCGCGCATGATGTCAAATACCACCGCGCCAATAACTCACCCCCTGTGAAGCGGCAGCCTCAGCCTCTCTCTTCTCCATTAACTGAATTCCGCAATGTCAGGGCCTCTGGAAAACGACATCACAAGACCATAGGACGCACCTCTACAAAACGAAACACAAATCGCAAATTAGCCCATGTCAACACGCGGTGATGAATCCAAAGGCATTGGTAGTAAATAAAGAACTCAAAACACGCGTTTTCACCAGCCCCAAACTCAGAACGCAAAACACATAACGCATGGGACAAAGCGGAGAAAACCGACGAACCTTCTCCCCTCCGAAGCGTATCCTTGTGTACCGCCCACCCAACACCGACGCCGGCGACGGTTGCACCAAGCAGCCCAACAACGAGTGTCCTGTGGAGGATGTCGGCGAGCGGAGGCATCGAGTCCTAAGCAAGGAGTTTCCGGGATTTCAGTTGACGGGGTCGGAGCCGGGTATGCCGATCGGGAAGTCGAACCCGTGTTTGTTTGGTCCCTGCAAACACACTGTGCCGAACATTTGAATCCGGTGGCACAACAATCCTCTAAGTTTCTATTCAAAATCCCCACGTACACGACAAAACCGAAGAAAAGGATTTGGTTCGTATGCGTTTCTCCGAAGACAACTCAGATGACGCGACCATCGAAACAACAACCGTGGAAGATCCAGTCCGTCTAGAAGGCTACTCGTGGTTCACTTCGGAATGATTAGTTCTCCTCACCGGCGTTCCGATATCGTTATGGGGGGATGAAAATTACTGGAGTATCTCAGTTCCGTTCCGGAAGGCCATCAGCCTCTGAAGAGGTGCATTGGCAACTCGGACCTGGTGGGCGTGATCACGAACTTCGTAGCAAGCCCGACGGTTATAGTCCTTGGTTGGCGATCGACACGGAGTTAATACCTCAAGCTCAAGTGCAAGAGCAGTTGGAGATGGTTACGAAGAAGGTCGCCCAGGACAGGAGGAGGGCGGATTTCAACACGGTACCTGTCGGTGATAGACTGAAGACCGAGGACGCGCCGATGCAGTACAATATGTGGTCCACTGACCCGGCCGCCATTCCACTTCCCAGAGGGATACAGCGGGGTTGATATTCTCGCCAGAACCCTCACGGAGGGGTCAATGTTGTCCAGGGGACTTTTGCGGCCCCACTTCTTGGCTAGGCCGCAGGACGAACATCCCGTTACTCCGTATCTCTTATGTACAAGCAGTGCGCTATACGATCGAATGATCGAATGCAGCTTGTGGTTAACTTCCACCGGGTCAGTCCACCAGCTTAGATCCTCTGACAGGTTCTGAGTGAAACCCCATAGGGAGCCTTCCGTAGAATCCACCCTTGCCTTCATTCTCGGGCGACTAGAGGTTCGTCTAGGTCTGTGATGTCTGCAGCCAGCCAGCCATCGGACACCCCAGCGGAGACGAGTGCCGCTTCCACTCCGAGACCTATTCCACTGGTGATGCAGATCGTCGTCCGAAGAGATTTACTTGGGGTAAGGCGCAATCTGGGCTCAAATCTCCCACTGTTTACAACTATGGTATAGCAAGATGGGTGGGGAGTCGGTCCGCTCATGGCTCAAGTAGCTCATGCGACTTCCGCGGTAAGTTGGAATGGTCCAATCCATTGTGTACAAGCGTGATACGTTCCCAAGGTTCTACACGAAACGAGAGAGCGGCCTGAAACCAAAGAATACCTCAGCGATTTGTTGAACATGCACAAGTCCATCTTTCAGGTAAAAATCCATCTCGCAGGTTTGTTTGCATCAAGGGTATAACGACAACATGCTTCAGGTTGATAACTTAGAAAAGCTAGAAAAGCTGGTGAACATACTCAAGTCTGCTGATCCACCGACGCCCCATCACCTGTGGATCGAGCAGCCTGAGAATATCCCGACATGTCTGGCGGTTGCCCCGAACAGGCGAGATCCAAAGGTGAGGAGGGCGATGGATAAAAGTGGGTGTAAGTTGTGGAAAGGTTGACTCGAGATTAAGGGTCGTGATGTCGTGCGTTGTGCGGGAGGGATAGAATACTGGGCTACCGGGCGTTCGGCGGTAGGAGTTCCTCGTGAACGTTGAAATATCTGTCATCGGGACAGAAACAGTCCCTGTCAGTCCCTACTTAATTTTGGGAGACAAAGTGAGCGCACCGGTTAACTTTTCCGACTTGTTTACACGTTCCTTCCCCATTTTCGCCCCAAGTAACGACCCAACTCCCCACCAACCTTCCTTTCGCATCCGTCGTCTCCGCAACAGTCTCCTGAGTACCGGAAGCCGCTCTCTGCTGTTGCTCCTTCCCTTCCAACGTGACATGATCCGCCAACTCCCACTTGGCAAACGCCCTCGAAGTCTCCTTGAGGAAACTTGTGTCGTATACGCTCGTTGTCCGTTGGCGTAGACCCAAAGTAAGAGTAGTCATCTGTAGGGCATGGTCCTTCTCTACCCGCTGCAGTTTCGTGACGTAGGGACTTCCACACCACGCAACGAGAGCGGTGGACACGCCACTGGTGGCCATTGCGACTCCGGCAAGGGCGAACCTGGCGCTGAGAGGGATACCGGAAGCTTCAATGACGAAGATAAATGGTGCAAGGGCGGCGGAGAGACCCAGAGAGGATAGAGAGAAGATTTTGAGTCTCCGGAAGGTGTTTGTTAGCGGGCCACGGTACGCGACCTCCGGGGCCGGCGTGGGGTTGCTCGGTGAGGTAGAGAGTCTTCGGTATTGCGTTAGCACAGTGGGAAGTTGAGGACTCAGCCTCCACATGTGTGGTGGGCCATGTCGACAAGGGCGGGAAACGTGCAACGGAAAGCGCTGCATGGAGGAGGGACCGGAACGGATGAGAAAAACGAGCGCCGGATGAGAAGACACGGACCGGACGATAATTGGATGTCAAAATATAAAAAGAGACTGCTCCCTGCCAGGTTCGAACTGGCGATCTTCGGATGACTCCTGGAATCCAGGCTCATAACTGTATATGAGACCGACGCTCTACCGACTGAGCCAAGGAAGCCTCGCACCTTAAACGCTGTCAACTCCCATGAGGAATCTCAGCCTACCGGCGACCACCCTACATGGGGGGAGGTCATCAAACGAGCTTAGAGATTGTGAGCGTATGGGAAGGTTTGACCAGGGCTACAGTTTTCTTCGTCCCAAAATTTGGACGAAAAGTCACCAGGCTCCATTTGCGAGGTGAAACAGGACCCCCGATAATTGGCGGAGAGGTCCGATCGCCAATCCGGACCAAATTTGGGTCCAAAATATCTCGAGGAGCGATGTTTTTCCGGACCAAATGCGATTTTTTGCGATTTTTTCGAAAAAAAAGTGTGATTTCTCATCCGGACCAATCGCTGGCCTCTCCGAGTGCCATGTGTGAGATCCGGACCAACCTTGGCCTCGGGATACCTCCGGCATATACCGACCTCCCGCATGTTTTTCATATGTGGCTACTCATTCGGTGAGCCATCACATCAACGCGCCGTTTTCCATCACTTCCTGGTATGGGAAACAGTTCTCAAGCAACTGTCTCCAATACCCTGAACTCGAATTCTACTGTGACTGTTTACGAGCAATCCCGCCGTATTGCCCAGTGAAGTACGACCTCAGTGTCCATGTCCCCCATCCAAGACTTCCTCTCTTCAACATTTCCCCCACATAATCATTCCCTCGTGGTCGAAGCCGCAAGTGGTTGCTTCTCCAACAACATCGGCATCCAGCTTTTCGAGTATGCCTTCCTCCGAATGTTCTGTGCGGTTCACGAGGCCGACGCGCACCTCCGAACCAAGCGGTATGAACTCATACCGGCTCGCCAGCTGCTTACTGTCCTTCAGAAGACGCCACATTCATTAGAGGGGGCAGATATCGAAATCAGCGAGGAGGATCGTGTTGTTTATCAGCTCCTCAAGGGGAAGACCTCCCAAATGATCGGCTCACTCAAGTATATCAATAGCCGTAAAGCAGAGGAGTGTGCAGACGTTTATTCAGGGGTGGTAGGGCAGAAATAGGGTGAAAATCAATGGAATTTCGATTTTTTTTGCTATCTATGTTACTATTCCGGACCAAAGTTTTGTCCGAACCCCAAGCCGGTGCTCAATCCGGACCAGACGGAGGCCGAAGCTGGTCAAGGCGTCCGGACCAAATTTCCCAAAAAAATAGGTGGTTTTGGATCGGACCTCAAGACCCATTACCAGGGGTCCTGGTGAAACTATTCCGGATGCTTGTATCATGCGGGACTGCGATCGGGAGAAAGGCTGTCGAAATTGCCGGGAAATGATTTGATGGGATTCCCCCCGTTCGGGATACAGTTTCATTCTTGACCACCATGCCGAAGCCAACCACCGAGAAGAAGATTGGAGGAGAATATGGAGACGTGAGGGCATCTATCGATGTCGAGAAACTCAACGCGTATCTCGAGGCGCATGTGCCGGAAGTTACTGCGCCAGTTACTGTGAAGCAGTTCAAGGTGCGTACACAGAGCTTGTCTCTTTCGCGACTGTTTAACATTGACTCGCGATTGCTGGACCCAGTTTGGACAAGTACGCTCCGGCAATCCGCTTTCTTGCAGATTCCTGACGTTCAGCCGTTTAGTCGAATCCGACCTACTTTCTGACAGATTCAAAGTGCGTCACTCACTACATCGGTTGGAATGGTCGTGTTTATCATCCATCTGTTATAGGGGGAGGAAATCTGTTCTACGGAAGAAACCCGCCGGCCAGCTCCTCTCATCTACAGCTCACCAAGTCGAACGCGAGTACCGGGTCCTCAACGCTCTCCACAGGCACAACATCAAACCCGGCGCTCCTCCGGAGAAATTCGTACCAGTTCCCCAACCGTACACCCTATGTGAAGATAGCGCTGTCATTGGGACTCCGTTCTACATTATGGAGTTTTTAGATGGTCGGATATTCACGGACGTCTACATGCTTCAGTTGGATCCCAAGGACAGACGAGAGTGGTGTGTTCAGCCTCTATTTGATCGGTCGCGACGCTGAAGCGAAACCAGCTGGCTCGCCGCGGTTCGTGCACTTGGTGCACTGTCTTCGCTTTCGCCCAAGGAACTCGGTCTCGAAAACTTTGGTTCACCGAATGCATATTTTCCCCGCCAAATAAAATCTCTGACGAGGGTTTCGCTCGCACAGTCGAAGGCGGTGGATATCGAAAGCAACCAACCCATCGGAAAGATCCCCGCTTTCGACGACCTTATGGAGTGGTACGGCAAGAACCTTCCGGATGAGACGAAGACCGGTTCTCGGGTTGTTCACGGAGACTATAAGTTGGACAATATGATCTTCCATCCAACGGAGAATCGTGTTATTGGCATTCTTGACTGGGAGTTGTGCACTCTTGGCAGTCCTGTACGTCTAGGCACCTTCCCACTTTCGATATGCTTGCTCACACGGTCGCAGCTCGCGGATTTGGCGAACCTCACCCAACCATGGGTCTTTGACCCAAAAGTCATGGGCTCTGACGTCACATCATCAGCAGCGGGGGGCGTGATCAAGGGGTTCAAGAACGTAGAGAACGTTCCGATTACGAAGGAAGAGCTGGAAGAGGGGTACTGCAGAGCTACCGGCTGGTCATACCCCATCAGGGAGATGGTGTTCGTTCGGAGCTGGATGGTGATGCGAGTAAGTGGAATTTTGAGTTTTTCGTGAACCGTATTGACTGTGGGTAGCTCGCGATTATTTCTCAAGGCATTGCTGCTCGGTATGCTAGGCGGCAAGCCAGTTCTGAACAAGCATTCATGCATGTCAACATATTCCCCGTTGTTGGGCGGGTGGCAGAGGCTGTACTGGAGGAGGAGGGGTATAAGATTGGAACTGGGTCGAAGTTGTAGTTTTGCCCGAGGGTATTGTGTACGTGTGAATCGGTCAACTCACGTTTGAGTGGGTCATCAGGCGTCATACGTCATGTTAATTATTTGTGAATAGGTTCCCAAGCCCGTTTAGCACAGTGGTAGTGCGTGTCACTCGTACTTTGGTGTTTCATACCCAATGCGCAATGACAAGGTCGATCGTTCGATCCGGTCAATGGGCACTTTTTTGCTTTTGCTCTCACTGACTGCAGAACTATTTGGACGAGAATCCGTCTCGTCTGACCCCATACCTGTGCATGGGGGATTGTATCCAAGGCCGTGGCCCGTCCCTATTGACCGTTTACAGCTTATCTTCACCAAATCTTCCGATGGGCAGGGAGGGATCGTTTGGCAAGTCCGCAAGCAATTTGGGTAACACAAATAATTTGAATGTTGTTGTGCAAGCATGGTTGCTGCCGACTACAGCAGACACTCACCCAGTGGGTAGGTTGCGTGACGGGCTTCGCTGGAGGGAGACCACGCCCAAACCCTCCGGCCCTCAGGTGATGGTGATCGAATGTGAGCATGACCATCACGTAGCTTCGAGCCCCAATCGGCCCAGGGATCGCGAAATGCTTTATCGTTCGCTCCTCCCACTTATCTGCCGTCCTCCGCCCATTCTCCAACTTGTCCTGTGGAAGTGACAGTCCTTTGCATGTGGAGGTCGCTCGTTAAGCGGCTGTCCGTAAACCTCTGCTGTGCACACGAGAGCTTAGGTGATGCATCAAGGGCTAGATAAGGGAACTGTCAGAATCCGAATATGGCGTGAGCCCTGTGCCCAACTATTCGAATGGCCACCATCTTCCTTCCGACCCCCATCACCCACTACCCCGTATCATGGCAACCTCCGAGCCTTGGGCCATCGGTGATACACGCACTAACATCGAGCCCCATTTATCGACGGTCGCAGTGTTGAATGCCGGTATCGAGACCCTCACCGTTACCAAGAACGTGGTCGAAATTTCCACCGTAAGAGTGGTGTTCGAATCTGTTGTCGCCATTCTAACTTTCGTGAGGGTGAGAGTTCCCGACCCCCCCCCTTCCTCGTACCCACTTATCAATGGTGTGATTAGGACAAGATGATACACGACGATGCGCTCGTAGGACTAGCCAAGTATTGTATTGGGGCGTGCCACACGATGAGGACCGTGACCGAAGGGAGGGACACGGATAGCCTGAGCAGGCCCGTTAGGAAGGCGATCAAGGATTTGGAAAAGTATGTTCACCCAACCCAGTCTTCTCTGTCGATTATCACGAGCGATATTAGGACCATGCGCCGTGTCGAGTCCAAGGTCGGTGAATGGGCGGTTGGCGCTAGCTATCATCGCCCTGGATCCACTGGGCTATATCCCGCCTTGTGGGAGAGAGAGATACAGAAGATCTTGGTAATTTTCGGTGTATGTGATAATCACCTCGGAGTGATATAGTTTCTGAACCACCTCAGGGGGAATCGGGGCTGGACGATGCCCTCATGGCCAACAAATTTGAACAACCCACGCAAGGGTCCACCAACATGAACCCCTTAACACCTGTTCCCTTAATGGTGCATTGCCTTTTGTCTCCAAACCACTCCTCATTAACATCCACCATTCGCCCAACATAGGCCAGGTTGATACTCCCCATTTACAGATCCCAGGCATCCCAACATAGGGCACATTATAATCGGCCCAGTGGACATGACCCACCGGAACGTGCAGTAGAACCATTAGCCCTCGACCCTAGCGAACGAGCCTTGCGATGCTTGATCGGCGGTACCACCCCCCGGGGCGAACGGGCCTCGCTTCTCGAGACAATCTTCTCGAGCAGAAAGGCTACTAATATAATCGGTCGTCTCCGAGGGCGCGACGCCCAGACCTTTATCGATATTGTCGATGAGGTGCGTTATCCCTCTCCCACCACCGAGGAGTGTGTTAATTGACTCTGCTTTCAAACTTGTACATCCTTTAAGGCGTTGGAGGGTCCCGGTCTTACGCTACGGGTCCGAAGAAAGTGCCTGAAGTCATTATACAAGGCGTGTACTGACCATGTCATGCTTCCTAAGTCGCTACAGATCCAGTTACGTGACGGACCAACAGGGGTTGCTCAGTATCGCGGCGGGTTTGGGGATGTGTGGAAGCGCGAATATCGGGGGCGGGCGGTCGCGGTTAAGGTGATAAGGACGTACGCTAACAGTGACCTGCAAAAGATTACTCGCGTGAGTCACCGATAATGTTCTCAATCCCAACTCCAATGTACTGGTTGGCATACTGACCCCAACCCGTGTAGATGTTCTGCAAGGAGGTCGTAACATGGAAAACTCTGCGCCATCCGAACGTGTTGCCGCTGCTAGGAGTGACAATGTCGGGGACTCAGTTCGCGATGGTATCGGAGTGGATGCCAAACGGCAATATTAACCAGTTTATAACGGTGTATCGGGATGCGAATCGGTTTAACCTTGTAAGCTTTCCATTCAAGTTCCTGCCATCCTTCCCTCTCGATAACGAGTATGCGATTTCCGTAGTTGAGTGACGTCGCGAGGGGTTTGATCTATATGCACGGTCAGGGAATGGTTCACGGGGATCTAAAAGGGGTATGTTTTTAAGAGCACGGGTCACTTCTATCTCTAATTGGCCCTGTCTGTCAAGGCTAATATCCTTATCGATGAAACTTTCCACGCCCGTCTGGCAGACTTCGGCCTACTTGCGATAATATCGGACGTTACAAGCCGTGTATCCTCGGGCTCTATTGTAGCTGGAGGCACATATCGCTGGATGAGTCCGGAACTCTTTTATCCGGAGAATTTCGACCTTACAGACAGCCGCCCAACGAAACAATCCGATTGTTACGCCCTTGGAATGGTGATATACGAAGTTATGAGCGAGCGGGTGCCATTTCCCCATTATAATGCCTACGCTATTGTTGCAAAGGTTAGCAGGGGTGAACGCCCCGGGCGTCCTCGAGGAGCGCAAGGGAAATGGTTCACGGATGACGTTTGGAGGACTTTGGAACGTTGTTGGGCGCCTGAACGAGAACACCGCCCGAGGATCGAAGATGTACTGCGCTGTTTGGAAAAAGCTTCACCGCTTTGGACACCGCTTTCTCCTGGGGTAGTCGCGGACCCACATACAACAAATTCGTCCGTGTGGAAAACTCTCGATCCAGATACCGAGGAAAGCACGGAGGATAGCGAAGCATCTTCGCTATCAACCATCTATCCTGACCTTCCACCGAAGCCCGCTAATTTCCCAGCCCATGGAATAACGGGGCGGTGGGGGGGAACGGGACCGCACCGCAGTGATGTCCCTCGGGGCCACACCCAACCCACCCTTCCACGACAAAGCGGCCCTCCCGCGCAAAACCCGCCTGCCAGTGGCAGGTCTCCGGGTATATCATCAACCATGGCCGAACCACCAACTCCCTTTCCCAAATATGACACTGATTCATCCTCCTCGACTTCCTCCCTCGCTATCGTGCCCCTCCCGAATGTCACCCCACCCGCCCCCCTCTTCACCAGGCCAGAACCTATCACTTTCCCAGCCCCTACAACATCGGGACAGGGAGGGGGGAATAAATTGCATCGTAGTGGCCTCCCTTGGTACCAAACACAACCTACTCCTTCGTGGCAAAACCATCCTCTGTTACAACCGCCCTCTACTACGTCACCGGGTATATCATCCACGCTTGCCGAACCCTCGTCTTCTCCTCGCGAGTTCAGCACCGACTCGCCCCCCTCATCCATCTGCCCTGTCATCCCCTTCATCCCATCAGAAGCCAGTAGTATCACAGAATCCGTGACATCGGAGCAGCGAGGAGGGAGGAAATGGTACCGTAGAATCATCCCTCCTTTCATCTCTCCAAAGCCCACTGGTGCCCAAACCCCTGCAACACCGAGGCAACGAAGAGGGTGGAAAGCGCACCGCAACATTCCCCTTCATTTTCGTAGGCGGAGGATGGCGATAGCACGCTATCGCGTTCCACCCCGTGACCGTACACGATTTACTTTTCCGTGGCAAAGGAACTCTCCACGTCACGGAAGATTTGATGGCCGCTCGACCGCTCGGAGGTGGAAAAACTGGTTACTCACCTCACTGAGGAAACTCACTGGGACTACCATGTCATCGGGACCTCATACGACATACAATGTCTCAGGGGCTCCGTTACCTCGTCCGCGGACTATGTCATTGACCGAACCAGATACTTACCTGTAGGTTTGGTGGCATCAGGAAAATAGCACGTATTTTTCATGCCTTTTTCATCTCCCCCTTCGAGCATCCATCGAGGCAGGCGACGCATGCAAGAAAAAACCTTTCAAGATAGATCAATTAACAATATGTATGACCGGGATAGCAAGGAACACGCGTAAGAACCAGGCCAGTAGATCTACTTTGGACCAAATCCAAGCAAGTTTCATGTTCTTCGAATGGAGAATTCCAGTTTTCTGGTGCAAACGCGACCCCAATGCTCATCGATTTTCTCGACCGGGTAGATTACTTGTCCTGTGCCTCGATAACCTGTTTAAGTGTTGGACCAATTATTGTGCGGTTTCTTGTATCCGTTCAAGTAAACCCCTTGTGTTACGCTCCGTTTCATTACTCTGTATTCGCTAGTCATGGTCAAACCGATAGTTGCGCCATCCCGGCGGCAGACTTCCAGGGAGTTGGATTGCGGAACAAATCAGGAAAAATTTCCCACTGACTGGATTGAACGATCGACCTTGTCATCTAGAGAATACGAGTGACACGCACTACCACTGGGCTAAGCGGGCCAGCATTGATCCGCTGCCAAATATTCGTCCCGTTACTCGGCGGGGGAGGCGGACCGGGAGTGACGACACCCAACTGATCCAGATTGTCCTTTGCCAAGTTCCTCCACCATACAGGTGTTCATCCTGCCTATGTTCGGCAGTAACCTCACCCGAGCGGAACATTCACAAGACTCAAACGCGTCTGTCAGGCAGACGGACTCCGATGCCGCAATCGCTCGTCTGTCGGCTGTGAAGTTGGGATATTTGCAAGATCCTTTCATCAGATTCCTAGTTCAGCGACCGCACCTCCAACCCACTCGCCCTCCACTGATCAACATCGGGACTTACGTCCGGTCGGAAGCTATCGATCGCCTCGTGAACGAGTGGCTGGAGCTCTCTTCTGTGGAGGGTAAGAAGTGTCAGATCGTGAGTATGGGAGCGGGAAGCGATACCAGGTTTTGGAGGATCAACGTACGTGGTTGCTTTCTTCTCCTTTGGGTTCTCGCGATAATGTGGAGGATAATCCCAGGTAGACCGGTCCCCGAAAGGATGATCTCGCGGCCTACATCGAGCTCGATCTGACGGAGAACACGGCCAAGAAAGCAATGTCGATTCGGAGGAATAAGGAGCTCAGCGAACAGTTGGAGAACGTCTTGCTTGGTAAGTAACGGAGGTTCTCCCTTCCTCGTTCTGATATTTACGAGCTTAGGGAGCGGAGGCGCGGCGTTGCATTCCGCGAAGTACCACTTGCTGCCCGCGGACCTCCGTTCCCCTCCGTCCGAATCTATTGCGCCACTGTTTACCTCAGCATCTCCTTCCTCACCTTCTTCAGAAAGCCCCATCCTCTCACCTGACCTCCCAACCCTCCTGCTCTTCGAATGCGTTCTGGTTTACGTCGCTCCGGAGGCTTCACAGGCTCTCGTCCAGTGGTTCGTCGACTATTTCGCTTCGTCATCCGTCCTAGGCGCAGTGGTGTACGAGATGTTTGGATTGAAAGATCCGTTCGGAGCCGTGATGGTTGAGAACCTCAAGGTATTGCCCACTCCATCCTCCAGGTTACTGTCTCCCTCTTGTATTGATGTCACGTCATTTCAGGTCAGAGGTGTCTCGTTACCGGGAGCTGAGCCCTATCCGACATTCGAATCCCTCCCGCAACGTTTCACAAGGCACAAGTTCGCCACTTCGAAAGCCCTTACCTTGTGCGAGCTCAGGAAGACTTTCATCTCGTACGAAGAGTCGCAGCGGTGTGTATTCCCAGGGTGGAAATTTTGTTTCCAGCTCATGTATTTTCCCCTAGCATATCGTCACTAGAGATGCTGGACGAAGTGGAAGAACTTGACCTCGTCTTAGCACATTACGCTGTGACTTGGGGTCTCAAGCTCCCCACGGGTCAACGACTAAACTCTCCCCCAAGGTGGATTGAGTGGGGGCTCAAACCCCCGACGCGCAGTGATTATGCAAATTCTGATTCCGACTGATCATACTGCAGGGACAAATCAATGTATATTAGTAAAGACTGACACGACTATCGAGTACACTACACAGGTATGGAATGCGGACGCGGTAACGAATGGAGAAATGTAAATAAATACAGCGAATGTGAGAACAATTAGTTCTTGGTTAACAGCGCGAGAGTATGTTGTCCACCGCAGCTGACCTGGACGGGCTTCCACCCAGCCAGGTCAACCAAGGTAGGCTGAAAGACCTCGTCGACGTTAGGGCCAAGTCCCAACTCGCCGACGTTTCCCATACCCCAAACGAAAAGATGAGATTCGGTCCACGCCATGCTCCTTCGGGAGTCTGCTTCAATACCGACGATCCTCTCCCGCCCGGACGAGGGGAAGGAAAACCGGACTTCTCGTGGTATCGCGATGCCAACCCGGACACGAGGGTGGTACACCTTATTCACGGACGTGAGGATGTGCCCTGGACCGAAACCCAGCTGTCCGCTATCGTATGCTCCACAGGTGAAAACACGACCATCGTCGAGGAGGAATACAGAGTGAAACTCTCCGCACGCGATGTCGACGACACACGAACCAGCCAGGATCGGACTGCCTTTGCACATCGTCGATACTCGTCGTGGGGTCTCGATAATTTCACCATATCCACCTTCACCGATGTCGATACCGGCCTGGCCGCGCAAGTTTAGACCCCAACTCCAGACATCACCTACCGAGTCGATCGCAAACGAGTGCATGCTCCCGGCTGCGACACGGACCACGCGACGTGATTGCGGAAGGTTGATCCTGATGGGAGCCCCAATGATATTCGCCGTGTGTGGTGTGGTTCCCAGCTGGCAGCCCTCGTTTACACCCCAAGCGTAGAGTGCCCCAGTCGTCGAAATGACAAGAATGTGGTTCTCCCCACAAGTGGCAGACGAGACCTTTACGTTCGAGGTGGGACTGAAGAGTCTAGTGGGAACTCGGAAGTAGTGTTGGCCGTTTGGTAGGGTGATAGCTCCTTTGCTGTTCTGAGAGAAATAATTTCCTCGTGTATTCGTAACAGAAAAAGATAAGTCGAGACTTACCCTGATAGCACCCCATATAAATAGCTCCCCTGCTGTGTTGATGGCAGCCGACAACTCGTTCCCAGCACATATGCTAAAGGTGTTGTGGAATCTGAGGCTAGGGATCATATACAGCCTGCTGACTAGTTCGTCAAAGTTGAGACGAGGAGTGCCCCAGCCGTGTTTGGAAGATTCTGTTTCGCGTCCGAGCGCATAGTTGTCGTTATTTCCACAAGACCAAACCTACGCATACAACCTTGAATTTGAGGAGTAAGGTATTACAAAGGCCATGACTGACCTTCCTGTCTCTGTCGAGGAGCAGGGTATATAAACCCCCGGCAGCGACAAATGCTACCCCCTTGCCGAGACGTTGTGGTCGGGGAATCTCTCCAAGGTGATCTGGTCCCAAGCCGAAGGATCCGTCGTCCCCGCATCCCCAGACAAAGAACGTGGGAGAAGTGTCTTGCGATGGACGCTTTCGTGAGTTGCTAGCGGAGACGACTTGCAACTGCCGAGGGCGCCTTGTGAGGGAGAGAGCACCGGGCTCGTCTCTCCTAGCCCGTTTGATCGCACGGGGGTTTGTTGCCTCCCTCGACGCACGCCTCTTTAATCCACGTTTGGTAGTTTCCTGCTGAGCGGAGCAGCGCTCGTTAGATCCCTTTCTTGAGGGACGACGTGTTGTGGGCGCAGGAGCCATAGATTTAGATGAAGGGTCGCGATGGTGGACGAAACGGAGTGAAAGGAATATGGGAGGGAGAGGTTGGACGTGGCCGTTAAATGCTTTCTGGAGTGGCTCAAACCCAGGTAGTTGGTTGCCGTGCGTCGAATGTGAGTCGATGTGAGTCGGCGTGTCAGTCTCCGGTGAAGCATGGCTGTGAGAGAGGCAGGCGGACAGTTCTTTCAGTGTTCGATCTTTGTCTCCAACGTCAACTTGCGGCCTCCATGGTACAGCTGCGGCCTCGATGTGCGGTTTCCAGGCAACGGGAGGCGAGGGGCGTCATGGAGGAGTGGAAAAGGCGTACGTGCGTATCCGTAGATCATCAGTCATCCCCCGCCATTGACCATGTTCAGTCACCATGGAATAGGAACTTCCGGGCACTGTCTTCGGTGATCTTCCTCTTGTCA
>Ga0307513_10004539_pt1 | contig 18520 bp, 25 predicted proteins | sample 15_EM_MG_FD_202174 | JGI IMG/M metagenome (GOLD analysis project Ga0307513, IMG submission 202174) | Populus trichocarpa ectomycorrhiza microbial communities from riparian zone in the Pacific Northwest, United States - 15_EM | ecosystem: Host-associated > Plants > Roots > Unclassified | place...
GCGGTTTTGGGGACGGCGAGTTGTGGATTTCGGGACGCCGAGATGTGGACTTCGGGACGGCTACAACCAGCCGCGCTCGTCCGCCAGGCGGACGGCTTCGGCGCGGGTGCGGGCGCCCGTCTTGCCGATGGCGGCGGAGAGGTGGTTGCGGACGGTGCCTTCGGAGAGATGCAGGTCGGCGGCGATGTGGGCGACGGTGGCGCCGTCGGTGGCGGCGACGAGGACGTCGTGTTCGCGGCCGGTCAGTGGGCTCATGCCGCTGGACAGCGACTCGGCGGCCAGCGCGGGGTCCACCACCCGCAGGCCGGCGTGCACCCGGCGGACGGCGTCGGCGAGCTGTTCGGGCGGTGCGTCCTTGACGACGAACCCGCTGGCCCCGGCGCGGATGGCCCGGGCGAGGTAGCCGGGCCGGCCGAACGTGGTGAGCACGACGACGCGGCACGAGGGCAGGGCGGCCCGCAGCTCCCGCGCGGCGGTGAGGCCGTCGCCGTCGGGCATCTGGACGTCGAGCAGCGCGACGTCGGGACGGGACGCGCGGGCGGCGGGCACCACCGCGGATCCGGTGCCGACCTGCGCCACGATCTCGATGTCGCGTTCCAGGCCCAGCATGGCGGCCAGTGCGCCGCGCACCATGGCCTGGTCGTCGGCGAGCAGCACGCGGATCATCGCAGCGCTCCCTTGCGCGACGGCGCCACTTCGGCGCGCAGCCGGTATCCGCCCGTCGGGGTCGGTCCGGCGTCGATCCAGCCGCCGACCGCCGCGAGCCGCTCGCCGAGCCCCCGCAGCCCGTTCCCCGATGCTGTGCCGGCCGGGCTGCCCACCCCGTCGTCGACGATGTCGATCGAGTCGGGTGTGAGCCGGACGGTGACGTGCGCGGCCCCGCTGTGCCGGATGACGTTGGTGATCCCCTCGCGCAGCACGTAGGCGAAGGCCTGCTGCAGCCCGGTCGGCACGTCGTCGACCGCGACGGGCAGCTCGCCGGTGATGCCGGCGGCGCGCAGCGCCTCCCGCGCGGTCGCGACCTCCCGCGGCAGCGACGCCACCCGGTTCGCCGCGACGGTCGCGCGTACGTCGGCGAGCGCCTGCCGGCCCAGCGTCTCCATGTCGGTGACCTCGACGGCGGCCTGGTCGGCGTCGCCGTGTTCGAGCAGCCGGCGGGCCAGCCCGGCCTTGACGGTGATGGTGGTGAGGCTGTGGCCGAGCACGTCGTGCAGGTCGCGGGCCATCCGCTCGCGTTCGGCGGTGACGGCGAGCCGGGCCAGCTCCTCGCGGGCCGCGCGGAGTTCGGCGTTGATGCGGATGAGGCCGAACATGCCGATCTGGGCCATGGCGATCGCCGCCATGCCGATCAGATCGCCCAGGTCGATCGTCCCGCGCACGAGCCAGACGAACCCCGCGGCGGCCACCGCGGTCAGCAGCGCGGCGGGCGGACCCCAGCGGCGCGGCAGCACGGCCAACACCGTGACCGCCAGATAGCTCAGCGCGATCACCGCGGAGCCCTCGGCGGCCATGGTCGTCCACAGCGCCGCCATCGCGACGAGCAGGCCGGCCGCCCACCAGCGCCTCCCCGGCCGGAACATCACCTCGTACAGCCCCAGCACGTACAGGGCCGCGTACGCCACGACGGCGAGCGTGAGCAGCGCGCGCAGCCACACGGGATGCTCGGACGTGGCGGCGACGATCGCGGGGATCGTCAGCACCACCGCCCACCCGCCGGCGACCATGTACCAGCGGCGGCGGGTGAGGTGGTGGAAATCGGGACCAGGTTCGGCCATGACCTCACGATAGGCACTGGTCAGGAGGCGTGCCCGTGACGTCTGTCAGTACCCGACCGGGCGAAATCCGGAACATGCCGGATCATTGGGGCGTTGCGTCCACAGAGCGACATCCCCGAGGAACGGAAGCATGGACCCCGCCTGCAGTACCGGCACCGCCCCTGACGGGCGGACCGCATGACCGTTCTCTCCATCCTCCTCGGCGTCCTCGTGGTCCTGGTGATCACCGCCTTCACCGGCTGGTTCGTCGCCCAGGAGTTCGGCTACATGGCCGTCGACCGCTCCCGGCTCGCGGCCAGGGCAGCTGCCGGCGACGCCGGCGCGGAGCGCGCGCTCGGCATCACCCGGCGCACGTCCTTCATGCTCTCGGGCGCCCAGCTGGGCATCACCGTCACCGGCCTGCTCGCCGGTTACGTCGCGGAACCCCTGATCGGCGACGGTGTGAGCGACCTGTTCGGCAACTCCGCCGTCGCGGTCGCCGTCGGCGCCGGGCTGGCGCTCGTGATCGTCACCGTCGTGCAGATGGTGGTCGGCGAGCTGGCCCCCAAGAACCTCGCCATCGCCCGCCCCGAGCCGGTCGCCCGCGCGCTGGCACGGTCGACGTCGCTGTACCTCACGACGTTCGGCTGGTTGATTCACATCTTCGACGCCGCCTCGAACGTGCTGCTGCGGGTGCTGCGCATCGAGCGGGTGCACGACGTCGAGCACGCCGCCACCCCGCGCGACCTGGAGGCGATCATCGACGAGTCCCGCGGCAGCGGTGATCTCGACGACGACCTGTCGGTGCTGCTCGACCGAGCACTCGAGTTCACCGGCCGCACCGCCGAGGCCGCGATGATCCCCCGCCCGCGGGTCACGACCGTGCACGCCGATGCCACGGTCGCCGAGCTCGTCGACGTGCTGGCGGCGGGCCACTCGCGGCTGCCGGTGCTCGGCGCCACCCCCGACGACGTCGTCGGCGTCGTCTGCCTGCGCGACGTGCTGGCCGTCGAGGGGCAACCCGGAGCGTTGGAGTTGCTGGTCACCGACATCGCGCGCAAGCCGGTGCTGGTGCCGGTGAGCCTGCCGCTGCCCAGGGTGCTGGACGAGCTGCGCGCGGCCGGCGAGGAGCTCGCGATCGTCGTCGACGAGTACGGCGGGCTGGCCGGCGTCGTCACGGTCGAGGACATCGCCGAGGAGCTCGTCGGTGAGATCACCGACGAGCACGACGCGGCCGGCGCCGACCGCACCGCCGTCGGTGACGGCGAGTGGACGGTGCCCGGCACGCTCTCCGTCGAGGAGATGGAGCGGCTGCTGGACGCCGAGCTGCCCGAGGGCGAGTACCGCACGATCGGTGGGCTGGTGATCGCGCAGCTGCAACGGCTCCCGCAGGTCGGCGACACGATCACGGTGACAGCGGACCGACCGCTCACGATCACCGTGCAGGACGTGCACCGTCGGGTGCCCGCCACCGTGCGACTGGCCTGGGTGGAGTCATGACCACCGGTTGGGCACTGACGATCTCGGTGGCGCTGATCGCGCTGTCGGCGTTCTTCGTCGCGATCGAGTTCGCGCTGGTCGCCGCACGGCGACACCGGCTGGAGGAAGCCGCGGCCACGAGCGCGTCGGCGCGCGCGGCCCTGCGCAGCGCGCAGGACATCTCATTGCTGCTCGCCGGCTCGCAGCTGGGCATCACCCTGTGCACGGTCGGGCTCGGCGCGATCGGCAAACCGGCCGTCGAGGGGCTGCTGGAGCCGCTGTTCGGCGGTCTCGGCGAGACGGGCGCGACGATCGTCGCGTTCCTGCTGTCGCTGCTGATCATGACGTTCCTGCACCTCGTGGTGGGCGAGATGGCGCCGAAGTCGTGGGCGATCGCGCACCCCGAGCGCTCGGCCACACTGCTCGCGCTGCCGATGCGCGGGTTCATGGTGCTCACCCGACCGCTGCTCGTCGGCCTCAACGCCCTGGCCAACACCCTGTTGCGGCGCTTCGGCGTCGAACCGGTCAACGAGCTGGCGGGCGGACGCACCCGCGAGGACCTGCGCGAGCTCGTCGAGCACTCGACCACGGCCGGCGCGCTCGACGCGGCCCGCCACGACCGGCTCGTCACCGCGCTGGAGCTGGACGCCGCGCCGCTGCGCTCGCTGGCCAGGCCCGGTGTCGACATGGCCGCGGTCGCGTCGACGGCCTCGCCCGCCGACATCCGGGCGGCTGCGCGGATCAGCGGGCACCTGCGGTTGTTCGTCGTCGACGACGACGGGCGCCCGTCCGGGTTCGTGCACGTGCGCGACGCGCTGGCGGTGCCGTCCGGCACCACAGCCGCGGATCTGCGTCGGCCGCTGCCGGTGCTGGATGCCGGCCTGCCGGTGCATGACGCGTTGTTGGCCATGCGGGAGGAGGGCAACCACCTCGCGTTGGTGACCGACGGATCCACCGAGCCCACCGGCTTCGTCACGCTGCAGGATCTGCTCGATCGGCTCCTTCCGGCGCGGAGCGGCATGTCCTAACCCCTTCGGGCGAACCGCCCTGCTCACCGGCGCTGGAGGCCCTACCCTGCGCCGATGACCGCCCCGTTCCTGCGTCCCGCCGAGCTCGACGCGGACGCGTTGCAGAAGGTGCACGCTCTGGAGGAGCAGCTGGGCTGCCCGCTCGTCGCCTACTCCCCCGAGAACTCCTACGCCCCGCTGTCGGCTGAGCAGGTGGCCGAGGTGCAGCGCATGGAGCGTGACCTCGGCGTGCAGCTGCTCGCATACCGCACCTGAGCGATGATTCCGGCGGCCGCGGCTGGTCGCAGTTCTCGTGACCGATGACATCAAGGCCGCCGTGGCGGCCCAGCGGCGTGCGCTCGTCGACATGTACGACTCGCTCACCCCCGAGCAGTGGCGCACACCCAGCCTGTGCGCGGGCTGGCGGGTGCACGAGGTGCTCGCACACGTGACGATGCCCTACCGGTATCCCATGCGACGGGTCGTGCTCGAGATGCTGCGTTCCGGCGGCAACTTCAACCGCATGTCCGATCGTCGCGCCCGGACCGACGCGGCCACGCTGTCCCCCGCGCAGCTGGTCGACGAGCTGCGGGAGAACATCGAGCACCCGTGGTCGCCGCCCGGCGGTGGCCCGCTCGCCGCGCTCTCGCACGACGTCATCCACGGCCTCGACGTCTCGGTCCCGCTCGGGCTCGACGACACGTCCTCCCCGGATCGGGTCGCGATGGTGCTGGGTGGGTTCTCCCCGAAGCAGGCGAGGTACTTCGGCGTCGACGTCGACGGCGTCCGGCTCGTCGCCACCGATGCCGACTGGACCTTCGGCGCGGGTGAGCCGGTGCACGGCCGGGCCCGCGACCTGCTGCTTCTCGTCTGCGGGCGCACGGTCACGTCCGGCGCGCTCACCGGAGCAGGCGCCGCTCGGTTCGGCGGCTGACCCCGCACGGAGCAGCCTCGTCCTGTCAGGGTTGGCCGGTTCGGCCGAACCGAAACACCGTCCACTACGGGTAGTGTCGGTCGCTTCGCTCTCCGTGAGGAGCGTGGGACGAGGTGTGTGGACGGTGTGGTCCGACATGCGCATGGTCACGGGCTGGATCGCCCACGGCATCCTCGCCGGCTACTGGCTGTGGATCATCTCCTCCACCGCACCGCAGCTGCGCCGCGGCTGCCGGGACCGCGGCCGGTGCACCCGCATCCTCGCGCTGCGGACGGCCGGCATCGTGCTCACCGTCCTCGTGGTCGGGGTGATCCACTTCTGGGCAACGAGCCCTGCCGAGGTGCTCGTTGCGCTCGCCATCGGCGGCGTGGTGGGCACCTTGCTGCGCCGCGACTACCGCCGGCTCGTGGCAGCACCACGACACCGGCTCACCATCTCCGGCCGCCTCGACCGACGGCTGCGTGCGTCGGGTGCGCACGCGGCCCACGCAGGCGGTCCCGGCATTCCGCGCATGCCCTGACGGGCTGACCGGTACGGCTCAGCAGCCGATGAGCCGCGCGGCGAGCCAGCCCTCGACCTGGTCGAGCGGGATCCGCTCCTGCGCCATGCTGTCGCGCTCGCGAATGGTGACGGCGTCGTCGGTGAGGGTGTCGAAGTCGACCGTGACGCAGAACGGGGTGCCGATCTCGTCCTGGCGACGGTAGCGGCGCCCGATCGCGCCGGCGTCGTCGAAGTCGACGTTCCAGTGCTTGCGCAGGTTCGCGGCCAGCTCACGGGCCTTCGGCGAGAGCTCGGCGTTGCGCGACAGCGGCAGCACCGCCACCTTGACCGGCGCGAGCCGCCGGTCGAGGTGCAGCACCACGCGGGTGTCGGTGCCACCCTTGGCGTTGGGCACCTGCTCCTCGTCGTAGGCCTCGATGAGGAACGCCATCATCGAGCGGCCCACGCCGGCCGCCGGCTCGATCACGAACGGGCGGTAGCGGGTGTCGGTGGCCTGGTCGAAGAACGACAGGTCGACGCCCGAGGCGTTGGAGTGCGCCGTCAGGTCGAAGTCGGTGCGGTTGGCGATGCCCTCCAGCTCGCCCCACTCCTGGCCGGTGAACTCGAACCGGTACTCGATGTCGACGGTGCGCTTCGAGTAGTGGGAGAGCTTCTCCTTGGGGTGCTCGTAGTGCCGCAGGTTGTCGCGCGCGATGCCCAGGCCGACGTACCACTCGGTGCGCTGGTCGATCCAGTACTGGTGCAGCTCCTCGTCGCTGCCGGGCTCGACGAAGTACTCCATCTCCATCTGCTCGAACTCGCGGGTGCGGAAGATGAAGTTGCCCGGGGTGATCTCGTTGCGGAAGCTCTTGCCGACCTGGCCGATGCCGAACGGCGGCTTGCGGCGCGACGTGGTCTGCACGTTGAGGAAGTTGACGAAGATGCCCTGCGCGGTCTCGGGCCGCAGGTAGGCCAGGCCGTCCTCGGACTTCACCGGGCCGAGGTAGGTCTCCAACATCATGTTGAAGTCCTGCGGCGCGGTGTACTGGCCGCGGGTGCCGCAGTGGGGGCACGGCACCGCGGAGAGGTCGTCCTCGCTCGCGGCCTTGCCGGTGCGCTCGGTGTACTCCTCGGCGAGCTGGTCGGCGCGGAAGCGCTTGTGGCAGGACAGGCACTCGACGAGCGGGTCGTTGAACGTGCCGACGTGGCCGGACGCCACCCACACCTGGCGGGGCAGGATCACCGAGCTGTCGAGGCCGACGACGTCCTCACGGCCGGTGACCATGAACTTCCACCACTGCCGCTTGACGTTCTCCTTGAGCTCCACGCCCAGCGGGCCGTAGTCCCAGGCGGAGCGGGTTCCGCCGTAGATCTCCCCCGATGCGAAGACGAAACCGCGCCGCTTGGCGAGCGCGACGATTTTTTCGATCTTGCCGGAAGAGGGCTTGCTGGCCACGGGAGACGCTCCAGTACTGCGGACGGGAAAGAGACGTACAGCCTAGCGAGGGCGTTGCGGCGACCGCCGCCGACTTCCTCTTCATATCTCATCCTTGACTTATATAAGCGATAGCTTCTACTCTTGCCGGGTGCACGCGTTCGATGTTCTGGGCGACCCCGTCCGCCGACGCATCCTTGAGCTGCTCGGCGAGGGCGAGCTCGCCTCCGGCGCAGTGTCCGCGGTGATCCAGGAGGAGTTCGGGATCTCCCAGCCCGCGGTCTCCCAGCACCTCAAGGTGTTGCGCGAGAACGGGTTCGCGCACGTCCACGCCGAGGGCACCCGCCGCATCTACGCCGTGGCGCCCGAGGCACTCCGCGAGGTCGACGCCTGGCTCGACCGATTTCGGCACTCCTGGACCCCCCACTTCGACGCGCTGGCGACCGAGATCGCGCGCGGCAAACGAGAACGGAGACGAGATGCCTGACACCACCACCGTCACGGGCGGCGTGAGTGACACCCGTCGCACGCTCGGCACCCGCACGCTGGAGGCCGGCGAGGCGACGGTCGCCACCATCAGCCGCGTCTACCCCACCACCGTCGACGACCTGTGGAACGCCTGCACCGACCCCGAGCGGCTCCCCCGCTGGTTCCTGCCCGTCAGCGGCGAGCTCGTCGTCGGCGGGAAGTACCAGCTGCAGGGCAACGCGAACGGCACCGTCGAACGCTGCGACGCCCCGCACTCCTTCGCCGCCACCTGGGAGTTCGGCGGCGAGGTGAGCTGGATCGAGGTCACGCTGACCCCGGAAGGGGATGCGGCGCGCCTCACCCTGGAACACATCGCGCACGTCGACGACGAGCGGTGGTCGCAGTACGGGCCGGGCGCCGTCGGCGTGGGCTGGGACCTGTCGCTGATCGGGCTCGCCCAGCACATCGCGACGGGCGAGAGCGTCGATCCCGCCGCGGCCGAGGCCTGGTCGATGTCGCCCGAGGGCATCGTCGTCGTCACCGCCGCGAGCGAGGCATGGGGCGAGGCGTCCATCGCCCGCGGCACACCTGCCGACGCGGCACGGGCCGCCGCCGCCCGCACCACCGCCTTCTACACCGGCCAGCCGGAGCCCGAGTGATGTGACGCCGGCCACACCACCCAACCGATGTGGCTGCGCGCCGGTCGACCCCACCACGACGGCCGCGGGGGCGGCACGGGGGCACGGGGTCGGCATCCGGGGGGAGCCGACCTCGTGGTGCCGCGGCCGTCGTGGTGGGGGCGGCGGGATGCGCGGACGCGCCCGTCCCGCCGGCCTCACCTGCGCACGCACACATCCCGCGCGCCGCGCCGCCGGTAGTCGGCGAGTCCCGCGTTCGGCCGGGCGAGTCCCCCGCCCCGCCACGCGAGTCCCGCGTCCCGCCCGGCGAGTCCTGCGTTCCGCCCGGCGAGTCCCGCGTCCCGCCCGGCGAGTCCCGCGTCCCGCGCGGCGAGTCCCGCGTCCCGCGCGGCGAGTCCCGCGATCTGCCCGGCGAGACCCGCGATCTGCCCGGCGAGACCCGCGATCTGCCCGGCGAGACCCGCGATCTGCCCGGCGAGTCCCGCGATCTGCCCGGCGAGTCCGTAGATGCGGGCCGCAGGGACGACGACGCCGCTCGATCGGCCGCGGCGCATTTCGCCGAACTCGCCGACCCATATCTCCGAACCCGCGGGCCTGAAGTCCGAACTCGCCGGGCGCCAGGTGGAACTCGCCCCACCGAACGCGGAACTCGCCCCACCGACGCGAGACTCGCCGTGCCAAACGCGAGACTCGCCGCCCGAAATGCGTGACTCGCCGACCGAAACGGGAGACTCGCGCGCTACTCGGCCAGCAGGCTCTCGTGGTCGGTGACGGTGCCGGCGGTCGCCGCCACCAGCGTCTCGAACGTGGCGGGCTCGTCGGCCAGCGCCTCCGCCAGGAGCGGAACGACGTGTTCGCGCACCGGGAACGGGCCGAGTGCGCGGCGGTAGGCGTCGACGGAGGCGAACCGCAGGATGAGCGTCCAGCGCTGCGGATCCTCGATCGCGCGCCCGAGCTCGCCGCCGAGGCACCCGGGTTGCGCGGTGAGCAACTGGAGCGCGCGGCGGGCCCGCTCGCGGAACTCCGCGGCGTCGACGGTGTCGACCGCGAAGCGGCACACGAGCAGCATCGCCCGAGTATCCCGCCGGCACGCCTACGATGGACGGGCGGCCCACGAGCACGAACACACCGGAGGCGTGGCCGTCGCTCCGGGGACGGGATTTGCGATGTCGATCGTCGCGGGCGCCGAACAGGCCGAGCAGCACGACGAACCGCACTCCGGTTCGCACCGGACCGCTGCCCCTGCTCCCGCCCGTACCCCTGCCACGTTGATCGCGGCGGGTGACCTGCTGCGTGCACTGGCCGCCCCGGTGCGGATCGCGATCGTGCTGCAGCTGCTGGAGTCGAGCCGCTGCGTCCATGATCTCGTCGACGCGCTGGGGGTCACCCAGCCACTGATCAGCCAGCATCTGCGGGTGCTCAAGTCGGCCGGTGTGGTCCGTGGCGACCGGCACGGGCGGGAGGTCGTCTACTCCCTCGTCGACGACCACCTCGCCCACATCGTCGTCGACGCCGTCGACCACGTGGAGGAGGGCCCATGACGGCCGCACGCACCCAGCGGTCCACGCGGCAGCGGGCCGCGGTCTCGGCGATGCTCGACGTGCTGTCGGAGTTCCGGTCCGCGCAGGAGATCCACGAGCAGCTGCGCCGCACCGGCGACGGCATCGGCCTCACCACCGTGTACCGCACCCTGCAGAACCTGGCCGACGCCGGCGAGGTGGACGTGCTGCGCACCGGCACGGGCGAGGCGGTCTACCGCCGTTGCACCACGGCTGACCACCATCACCACCTGGTCTGCCGCTCGTGCGGCCTCACCGTGGAGATCGACGGGCCGGCCGTCGAGACGTGGGCCCAGCGGGTCGCCGAGCAGCACGGGTTCTCCGAGCTCAGCCACACCGCGGAGATCTTCGGCCTGTGCAGTTCCTGTTCGTCTCAGAACGACACACCGGGAGTGTCCGACCCGAGGTAGCGTCCGCCCCCGAGGCGAGGAGGCGCTGTGGCCGACACAGACACACGTCCGAGCACGGTGCGCCGCATGGACGGCGACGAGGCGGCCGATCTGGCCGCCCTCGCAGCCGTGTTCGAGGACCTGCAGTACGTGCTGAGGTGCTGCGAGCACCTGGTCACGGCGTTGGGTGGCCCGGAGAGCGGGCCGGTGCAGGTGCAGCGCGACGACGCGTTGATCGAGGCGCTGTGGAGCGGGGCGCTGATCGGCTACGTCCGGTGTTTCTCGGCCCGGGCCGCCGTGATCACCGACACCGATCTGGCCGAGCTGAAGCTCGAGGGCGACGTCGCCGAGTTCCACGGCATGATCAAGAAGCTGCGCGACCACTACGCGTCCCGGCACGTCAACCCGCGCGAGTCGTTCACGATCGGCGTCGCGCAGGCCAACGACGGCACCCCGACCGGGGTCGCGGTCGTATCCACGCCCCGGCCCACCGTCGACGACACGACGGTGCGGCTGCTCGGCCGGGTCGCCTACGCGCTGTCCGGGCTCATCGACGCCCGCATCCAGAAGGCGCAGAACGACGTGCTCGGCGCGGCCGCGAAGATGACGGCCAGACAGCTGGCTGCGCTGCCCCTGGTGCATCTGGCCGCCGACACGGGCGGCTGACGCGCCGACGTCTCGTCAGGGCCCCTCGGTGAGTTCTGCCCGCATGCTCGACGCGCTGCTCACCACCAGCATCAACAGGGTGCCCATCGCCTTGTCGTCCAGCCCGGCGGCGGGGAACGCGTAGCGCAGCGTGACGTCCCAACCCTGCTTCCCGCGGATCACCCGCGGGGTGCCGAACAGCCCCTCGCCCGCGCCCATCGCCACCCGGGTGGGCACGTCGATGTCGGGATCGAGATCCCAGGCCACCACGCACGTCAGGTTGAGGACGGGCAGGCCCTCCTCGAGCTCCATCCCCTGCACCACGCAGAGCACCCCTCCGTGGGCGAACGTGAGCGCGCCGTCGTCGTCCGCGGTGACGTCGTGGTAGCGCTCCAGGGCGGTGCGGGCGACGGCGAGCATGTCCGGGATCGTCATGAGGCCGTGTCGGGGGTGTCGAGTGCGCCACCGAAGCGGCGGTTGCGGCGGGCGTAGATCTCGATCGCCTCCCAGAGGTGGCGCCGGTCGAAGTCGGGGAACAGCGTGTCGAGGAAGACCATCTCCGCGTAGGCGGACTGCCACAGCAGGAAGTTGGACGTGCGCTGCTCACCGGAGCTGCGCACGAACAGGTCGACATCGGGCATGTCGGGCTCGTCGAGGTAGCGCGCGATCGTCCGCTCGTCGATCTTGCCGGGGCGCAGCTTGCCCTCGGCGACCAGATGCGCGATCTCCCGCACGGCGTCGGCGATCTCGGCACGGCCGCCGTAGTTGACGCACATGGTGAGCGTGAGCAGGTCGTTGTCGCGGGTCTTCTCCTCCGCGACCTCCAGCTCCCGGATCACACTGCGCCACAGGCGCGGCCGCCGCCCCGCCCACCGCACGCGGACGCCGCGCGCGTGCAACTCGTCGACCCGGCGGCGGATCACGTCGCGGTTGAAGCCCATGAGGAAGCGCACCTCCTCGGGGCTGCGCTTCCAGTTCTCCGTCGAGAACGCGTACGCCGACAACCAGCGCACCCCGACGTCGAGGCACCCCCACGCCACGTCCATCAGCGAGGCCTCACCGCGCTTGTGCCCCTCGATGCGGGAGAGCCCGCGAGCGTTGGCCCAGCGCCCGTTCCCGTCCATCACGAGCGCGACGTGGTTCGGCACCGCGTCGCGCGGGAACGCCGGCGGGCGCGCGCCCTCCGGGTGCGGGGGTGGTGGCTCGAACCGGGGCACTCCCGCACCCTACGGGTGCTGGAGTAGGTGGCCGTTCGCACCCGAGCCCCTTCGGGGATTCAGCCGACGCCGGGCACGTCCGGGTCGACCGGGTTCAGGACGTTGACGACGGGGCCGTCCCCAGGCAGCTCGGCGATGATCGGGTGGTCGGGTGCCGGCGCGGGTGCCGGCACGACCGGCGGCGGGGCGGGCACGCCCGCGGCGGCGACGGCGGCACCGCCTCCGAGGATCACGACGATCGCCACGAGGACGGTGCCCACGGCGGAGGCGAGACCGCTGAAGACGACCATGGCGACAGCGGCCAGTGCGACGATCGCCCGGCCGAGGGCGGTGAGCAGTGCAGCGATGACCAGGAGCAGGACGAAGATCACGACGATGACGGTCGCCTCGGACATGGCGCCCTCCCTGTGGGCCGGATCACATCATGCCTTGACATTACAGTGACTTCACTAGATTTCAGCTGCAGTTACTTGAATTTCAGTCAAACGCTTCAATCTCCCGTCGCCATCACCCAATCGGAGCATGCTCATGCCTCAGCGCCCGACTTTCGCCTCGATGCACTGGACTCGAGGTGAGACCCGAGCGCAATATGCCAACCGCTCGGTGGGGAGCGTTGCCGATCGGATTCCCTGTCGTTAGAGCATCGACCGCTCCAACGGCGGCGGTTCAGTCAGTTCAGATGAAGTCATCGAACATCATTACGGAGGGCGCGAGACAGGTGCCGAGCACCCCGCTGAGCGAGAAGCTGCGCGAGCTGCGCATGTCCCGATGGCCCGGGGCGAAGGTCCTGCAGTCGAGGGTCGCCAGGGCACTCGGCGTTGCGACGCCGAGCATCTCCGCGTACGAGAAGGGGGCCGTGCCCCCGCCAGAGCGCCTGCGGGACTACGCACTGCTGTTCTCGTCGGAGCGCTGGCTCCAGCCAGGCGCTCCGGACCGGGTGTTCGAGGACTTCCTCGATCCCGACGAGCAGACCCGGTTTGAGGCGTTGATGAGCGAGCTCGAGGCGGCCGCAGCGGCTGCCACCACCACCCTGGATCCCGCGACAGCGGGCGCCGAGGACTTCTGGATCTACCCACCCCACTCGCACGTGCGGATCTTCTGCGGCCGGCTCGCCCCGGAGGACGCAGGCGAGTACGGCGAGCCCACCAACCCGAACTACATGCGCTTCCGCAACGCGGCCGATGTCGACGCGCTCTTCGAGCTGTGGGGCCACCTGCGCAGCCAGAACCCGACCGCCACCATCCGGGTCCGGTTGGGCACGGACTTCTCCCCCGACGACCTCGACACGCACCTGATCGTGCTGGGCAACATCGGGCAGGAGCAGAGCGCGGGATCCGTGGTTCCCGCGGACGCGCTGCCGATCCGACAGGTCCACGTGTCGGACCTCGAGGGCGAGGTCTTCGAGATCGACGGTGCGAGCGGACCGGAGCAGTTCCGACCCGTGTTCGCCGGTGACCAGCTCGTGGAGGACGTCGGCATGCTCGCTCGCGTCGTCAGCCCGCTCCGGATCGATCGGACGCTGACGGTCTGCAGTGGTGTGTTCACCCGCGGGGTGTTCGGCGCGGTCCGCGCCACGACCTCGGAGCCGACCGCGGCCGACAACCTGGCCGTGCTTCCGGACCTCGTGCCCGACACGTCCTCCTTCGCGCTGCTCATGCGCGTCCGCGTGATGGGCCACGCTGTCCCCACCCCGGATCTGCGCGATCCGTCGGTCGTGCTCTACGTCGACGGTAAGGACTCCTGATCACGGCCCGGCCTGAGCTACTGTCGATGGCACGATGCCCGTCACACATCGCGAAGACCACCGGGACCAGCTCCGCCACCCCGGAAGGGGGCGACTGCGTGGGGTCGACGCGGTCATCGTGCCGGCCCACCGCTCGGCCAGCCATCTGGATCCAGCAGCCCAGCTCGCCACCGAGCTGGGCTGTTCTCTGCTGCTGATGTGCGATCCGGGCGGCGTCGACCCGCACGACTTCACCCCGCCGACCGGTCTCGAGTGGCACGCAGTGACCGTGCCCGACGGATACCGACACCGCCTGTTGCCCGGGTCGGCCGTGCCCGACCCGGGATCACGCGACTGGCGCCACGGCGCGCTCAGCACGAAGCGCAACCTGTCGGTGCTGATCGCCCGCATGGTCGGCTGGCGGACCGTCTTCCTCGTCGACGACGACATGGTCGATATCCATCCCGACCTGGTGCGGACCGCGGCGGAGGGACTGCACGAGCTGCGCGCGGTCGGGCTCACAGTGGCGGACTACCCGGACAACTCGGTCGTCTGCCACGCCAACCGGCTGTCCAGCCCCGCCCAGGGGGTGTTCGTCGGTGCGTGTGCGCTGGTGCTCGACACCACCTGCCCGTTCGGTTTCTTCCCCGGTACCTACAACGAGGACTGGCTCTTCCTGTTCGACAACGTCGCCGCCAGGCAGGTCGGCCACGTCGACAGCATCGTCGATCGCGCCGGCACGGTCAGGGCGATCCGCCAGCTTCCGTACGACCCGTTCGCCGATCCCGGCCGAGCCCGGGCCGAGGAGTTCGGCGATGTCATCGCCGAAGGTCTGATGGCAGCGCTGCGCACCTATCCGTCCGCACCGCCACCCACCGATCCCGGCTACTGGGCCGACTTCCTCGTCGCCAGGGCGATCTTCATCCGGCGGGCCGCGATCGCCCTGCCGGTGGCAGGCTCCGTCGTGGACCGCGAGGCGATCCTGCGGTCACTCCGAGCCTCCCGCTCCCGGCTCGGCGAGATCGACGCGAACCGCTGCGCCGAGTTCGTGCGTACCTGGCGTTCCGACCTCGAGCTCTGGCATGCCCGGCTCGGGGAGCTCCCGTCCTTCCGCACCGTCGGGGCCGCGACCGACTACCTCGGTCTCGCTGCTAGCCTCGCCGGCCTCATCGCCTGATCTCCGAAGGGACGGGCCGGTTGCCCGCCACCCCAGGGCTCGCCACCACGGTGTGGGACCACCCCGACGCCACCGGCCGTGCGGTGTTGCTGCCCGGTTTCCTCGACGGGCGCGACGATCCTGCCGTCGCGGCGCTCGGCGCCGCGCTGCATGTGGCACGTCTCAGCGCCATCGCCGCAGATCCCCGCGGCGCCGGGATCGGCGCGGGCACACCCGCCGATCTCGGTCCCACCACACAGCTCGCCGACATCGCCGCGCTCGTGCCGCCCGCCGGCCGCACCGTGCTGATCGGGCACTGCTACGGCGCCCTGCTGGCGTGCCTCGCCGCGGCCATCGACCCCCGGATCACCGATGTCGTCGCGCTGATGCCGTCGCGGTGCTTCATCTGGCCGGATGACTACGAGCCCACCCGCGACACCTGGCGCACCGCGGGTGAGCACACGTTCCAGCGCGGCGACCGCCGGATCAGCGTGCCGTACAGCGTGGTGCAGGACGCGCTGCGCCACGATCTGCCCGCCGCGGTCGCCACGCTGCGGCAACGGATCCTGTTCGTCGCGGGCGAACGGGACGAGCTGATCGGGGTGGCGCCGGTCCGGCGGCTGCACACCGAGTGCGGCAGCCCGCGCAAGCACCTCGCCGTGCTCGACGTGCAGCACGACTTCCGGGACCTGCCGGCGGAGATCGAGACGGTCGTCGGCACCGTCCTGCGCTGGCTCAGCTCCGCGGAGTGACGGGCCGGCGCTCGACCAGCGGCAGCGAGCGCAGCTGCCGTTCCATGTGCCACTGCAGGTGCGCGGCCACCAGCCCGCTCGTGTCGCGCCGGACGGCGGGCGCGGCGGCGTCGGCCGTCTCCCAGTCGCCGTGCAGCAGCGCGTCGAGCAGCCCGAACGTCTCCCGGGACGGGAGCACAGAGCCCGGCGGCCGGCACGACGGGCAGACCGCGCCGCCCGCGGCCACGTTGAACGCCGGGTGCGGGCCCGGCTCGGCGCAGCGCGCGCAGTCGTTGATCGCCGGCGCCCAGCCGGCATGGCTCATCGCCCGCAGCAGGAACGCGTCCAGCACGAGCGACGCGTCCCGCCCGCCGTCGGCCAGCGCGCGCAGCGCCCCCACCAGCAGCAGGTACACGCGCAGCGCCGGCTCGCCCTCCTCGGCGACGATCCGGTCGGCCGTCTCCAGGATCGCGCAGCCCGCGGTGTAGCGGCCGTAGTCGCCGATGATGCCGGCGCCGAACGCGTCGACGGTCTGGGCCTGCGTGACGATGTCGAGCGAGCGGCCCGTGTAGCACTGCACGTCGACGTGGTTGAACGGCTCCAGCCGCGCGCCCCAGCGGGATTTCGTGCGGCGGACCCCCTTCGCGACCGAGCGGATCTTGCCGTGTCGGCCGGTCAGCAGGGTGATGATCCGGTCGGCCTCACCCAGCTTCTGCACCCGCAACACCACGCCGGTGTCGCGGTAGAGGGCCATTCCGCCAGCCTACGGCGCCCCGACCTCTACGATCGGATTCGACACCCGTATCGCACGAGGGGGCGAGCTCAGCAATGGCGCAGGATCGACCAGACGAGGATCCGACGGCAGCGTTCCGGCCGGACGCCGCCGGCACCGAACAGCCGGCGGATCACGTGTCGCTGTCGAAGCCGGACGCCACCGCGCAGCCGCCGACCGCGTCCTACGACCAGGGCAGCCCCTACGGCGCGTCGTACACGCCGGGCGCCGAGCAGCCCACCCCGCAGCCTCCGGTCTACGGGCAGAGCGGCCAGCAGCAGTACGGGCAGCAGTGGGGGCAGCAGCAGGCCGCTCAGCCGGGGTACGGCCAGCAGCAGGGCTATGGCCAGCAGCAGCCGTACGGCCAGCAGAGCTACGACCCGAACACCTACGGGCAGCAGGCCTACGCGCAGCCGCAGCCCTACGGTCAGCAGCCCGGCTACGACCAGTACGGCAACCCGTACGCGGCCTACGGCCAGCCGGGCTACGGCTACCCGCCGCAGGCCTACGCGGCCCCTCAGACCAACACGATGGCGATCCTCGGGCTCGTGTTCGCGTTCGTGTTCCCGCCGCTGGGCGTCGTGTTCGGCTTCATGGGCCGCAACCAGATCAAGCGCACCGGTGAGGGCGGCGACGGCCTGGCGCTGGCCGGCATCATCGTCGGTGGCATCTTCACCGCGATCATCGTGCTCTACATCATCTTCGTCGTGATCATCATCGGGGCCGCGATCACCTCGGCGGGCAGCGGTCTGTGACCGCACCCGACGACGCGGAGCGCAGCCGCACCCTCCTGGCCGCGGCCCGCACCGGGATGCTGGCCACGCTCGGTGAAGGCGGCTACCCGTTCGGCTCGGTCGTGGCGCCCGCCGTCGACGAGCAGGGGCGGCCGCTCCTGCTGCTGTCGGACCTGGCCGTGCACAGCCACAACCTCAAGGGCGATCCGCGCGCGTCTCTGATGGTCACCGAGCCCGGCACGGGTGACCCGCTGGACCTGGCCAGGGTCACCGTCATCGGCCCGGTCACCGAGGTCGCCGAACCGGAGCGGGACGCCGCGGTGGCTGCCTACCAGGCCGTCCACCCGGGCGGTCTGGGCACCGACCACGGCTTCCGCATCTACCGCCTGGACGTGCAGTCGGTGCGGTTCGTGGGCGGCTTCGCCCGGATGAGCTGGGTCGACGCGGCCGCGTACATCGAGGCGGAGCCCGATCCGCTGCTGCCGCACATCGCCGGCATCGTCGAGCACATGAACGACGACCACGGTTCCGCGATGGTGCTGTACTGCCAGGTCTTCGGCGATCGCCCCGCCACCACGTCGGCGCACATGACGGGCATCGACCGCCACGGCTTCGACATGTTCGCCGTCGACGAAGCGGGTGAACACCGTGTCCGGCTCTCCTTCGCCGTCGACGTCACCACGCCCACGCAGGCGCGGCAGGCGCTCGTGGCGATGGTGCAGGAGGCGCGGAACCGGACGGTCACCCCGCCGTCCACGGACGCACCACCGACAGTCCCCGGCTGATCGGGAAAGCGTTAGCCCCCCAGGCCTCCCTCGGTCCACCGAGCGTGTGCTCGACGAGCTGAGTGACGAAGGTGCGGGCGGTCGTGTCGTCGATCGGGCCGACCTCGACGTCGCGGCCGTCGAAGGGCATCACGAACACATCGGAATCCTGAGCCCACGTGAAAACGACCAGGATGGTCGTTCCGACCGCGACGACATCGACCAGATGGAGGCTGCGGAGCGGCTCCGGCATCTGGTCACGAGGGAGGACGAGAGCCCGCGAACCGTCCGCGGACTGCACGACGGTCGGCTCATGGACGCCGGTGTCGAGCGCGGCCTCGCCATACGTATCGCGTACCAGTGCAGCCATCGCGGCGGCCGTCGGAGCGTCCATCGGACGGGAGAATAGCCCGTGCCTACGGCAGCAAGGAGTCGTTGACCCACTCCGGGCACTTGTTCTCCGGATTCGCGTTCGCCGGGATCTTGCAGTACGCGGTGACAACGCCGAAAGGCTCCCCGTCGGGGGCCTGGCTCGACGGCTTTCGATCCACCTCGACCCACACCGACATCACCCCGTGCCCGTCGACCCGCAGCTCGGCGATGTACCGGAATCGGGTCTTCGGCGCGGTCAGCGG